>OASZ01001199.1_pt1 | contig 11316 bp, 10 predicted proteins | sample 1501241 | NCBI WGS metagenome assembly OASZ01 (sample SAMEA2579926, study PRJEB22360) | human gut metagenome | biome: human gut; feature: human-associated habitat; material: faeces | place: Denmark | collected 2008/2010 | reverse complement strand
GGGAAATATCTTCTTCCAGTCTGTCCATGATCAGCTCATTTGTCAGTGTGGCGGTTGTAAAAACGCACAAAAAACCAAAAATAATATATAGGACGATAAATTTTAAGTGCAAAATACTTTTCATGATGTTCCCCCGGATATCATCTGTTGTAAAAATTATTTCGTTTCAAATTTGTAGCCGATTCCCCACACGGTACTCAGACTCCAGTGAGGATGATCCTTGATCTTTTCACGAAGTCTCTTGATATGAACGTCAACGGTTCTTGTATCACCGATGTACTCATATCCCCAGATGCGGTCAAGAAGCTGCTCACGGGTGAAGACCTGATTCGGTGAAGCGGCAAGGCAGTATAAAAGCTCCAGTTCTTTTGGAGGCATTTCTACATTTTTCCCGTCACAGAGAACAGAATAATTGGTCAGATTGATCGTCAGTCCTTCATATTCAACGCATTTGGTCTTTTCCCGGGCGGGTTCAGCCTGTCTGCCGACCTGATAGCGGCGGAGTACGGCACGCACACGGGCAACCATTTCTTTTGCGTCAAAAGGCTTCATAATATAATCATCCGCACCAAGCTCCAGGCCAAGTACCTTGTCAAATACCTCACTTTTGGCAGAGAGCATAATGATCGGGGTTACGGATTTAGCACGGATCTCACGACAGACCTGATATCCGTCGATGCCGGGAAGCATCAGGTCAAGCAAAATAAGATTCGGCTGATAAGTATCAAAAGCAGCCAGTGCATCTTCGCCGTTGTAAACCATTTTTGTATCAAAGCATTCTTTTGTCAGATAGAGCGAGATCAGCTCTGCAATATTTTCATCATCATCAACGATGAGAATTTTTTGTTTCCCTATCATGAAAGATCCTCCTTTTTATTTATCAGGCTTATTATCCGAGTTCTACGATCGTAACACCTGCATCGCCCTCTCCAAATTCAGCGAGGTGATAAGATTTTACGTGCTTCTGCCGACGCAGATATTCATGGATTCCTTTACGCAATGCCCCGGTTCCTTTTCCGTGGACAACACGGACCGTGTATAAATGGGCGAGCAGTGCATCATCGAGGTATTTGTCCAGTTCTGCAACCGCTTCATCTACAGTTCGTCCAAGCAGATTGATCTCCGGGCGGACAGAGAGAGATTTTCCCATTTTGATCTTCCCTTTGGAAGTGCGGTTCATTTTCTTTGCACCATATGAAGATGGTTCTTCAATGATCTCAAGGTCTGAAATATTGACCTGGGAACGAAGGATTCCCATCTGAACTGTCAGATTTCCACGAGCATCCGGCAGAGAGCTGACAGTTCCGGTCAGGTTCATGCTCAGAACCTTGACAGATTCTCCCAGTTTAAAGTCGGAAGGCTTATGTTCTTTTTTCGGTTTTTTTGACTTCAGTGAAGAAGCAGCGGCAGTATCATTGACTTTCTTACGGATCCGTTCCCGTTCTTTTTCCATCTCTGCCGCAGAAATATTTTCCTTGCCGAATTTATGGAATTTGCGGATCGTCTCATCTGCGACTTCCTTTGCATCCCGGAGGATGGCATTTGCCTTTTCATTTGCCTCACGCAGGATCCGGTCACGCTGTTCGTCCAGCTTTTCCTGCCGCTCTTTTGCCTGCGATTTTAATTCTTCAGCCTCTTTGCGGAGAGCAGAAATCTCTTCCCGCTCCTTTTCAATCGTACGTTTACTTGTCTCCAGATCGGTGAGAAGATCCTCAAAAGAAATATCCTGTTCCGTCAGACGCTCTCTTGCGTCATCAATAATATAATCGGGGAGTCCGAGTTTCCCGGAAATAGCAAAGGCATTACTTTTGCCGGGGATACCGATCAGAAGCCGGTAAGTCGGGCGTAAACTCTGGACATCAAATTCACAGCATGCATTCTCTACTCCCGGAGTGGAAAGTGCATAGACTTTCAGCTCACTGTAATGAGTCGTCGCCATGGTGCAGATCCCCTGTGAATGGAGATGGGAAAGAATGGCGATCGCCAGTGCCGCTCCCTCTGTCGGGTCTGTTCCTGCACATAACTCATCAAATAAGACCAGAGAGTGTGAATCTACTTTCTTAAGAAACGATACAATGTTCGTCATATGGGAAGAAAAAGTACTCAGACTCTGCTCAATACTCTGTTCGTCTCCGATATCCGCATAGATCTGATGAAAAACTGCAAGCTGCGAGCGGTCACCGGCAGGGATATGCAGCCCTGCCTGCCCCATGAGACAGAAAAGTCCGACTGTCTTCAGGGAAACGGTCTTACCACCGGTATTTGGACCGGTCACGATCAGCAGATCAAACTCTTCTCCGAGAGTGACCGTAATCGGAATGACCGTCTTAGGATCCAGCAGCGGGTGACGTCCCTCACGGATATGGATTTTATTTTCTTCGTTAAAAACCGGACGGCTGGCTTTCATGGACAGAGCCAATGCACCTCTTGCAAAAATAAAGTCGAGATCGGTCAAAGCACGGTAATCCGCCCGGATTTCTTCAATATACTGGGCGGCTTCTTCACTCAGACCGGCAAGAATGATCTGGATTTCTTCCTGTTCTCTGGCATAAAGTTCCTTCAGGTCATTATTCAGTTTCACGACAGCCATAGGTTCAATAAAAAGCGTAGAACCGGTAGAAGACTGGTCATGGATCAGTCCCTGAACCTGTCCACGGTATTCAGCCTTGACCGGGATGCAGTAGCGGTCACCCCGCATGGTGATGATCGGATCCTGTAAATAAGTCCGCAGAGAACCATTTACAAGACTGGTCAGAGTTGCATGTACCCGCTCATTGATCCCATTAATACTGCGTCGGATATGCTTTAATGTGGAGCTTGCATCATCACTGACTTCATCTTCCCCGGGGATACACCGCTCAATCTCATTTGCCAGAGGGGTAAGCGGTTCAAGCTGTTCAAAAAAAGCATCCAGACAGTCACAGGATTCTTCCTGTGTATCATGTCTGCCATAAGCCTTTACCCGGGCAGCATTTCCGAGAAGACGGCTGATGCGGAGCAGCTCGGAAATACTTAAAGCACCACCGACTTCCAGCCGTTTCATGGACTCTTCGACCGGAGCAGCATCACCGAAAGAAATGCGTCCCTTTTGTACAATCCTGGTGAACGCTGCCGCAGTCTGTTCCTGAAATGTATTAATTTTATTGATATCTGTCATCGGCTTTAACCGGCGGCAGAGCTGCCCTCCGCGGAAAGAAGTTGCCTCCTTCTCCAACAGGGCAATGATCTTATCATATTCTAATTTAAATAAAGTCTTCTGGTTCATAATTCCACCTTGATATTTTTTAGGATTAACTCTGTCCTATTGTACCCCATTCTTTGCGTAAAGAAAAGGCTTTTATCCGATATTGAACAATGAGAATAAATCAGTTATACTAGAAAACGAAAGACTTTTTTCGTATGGGAGACAGTGCCTATGTTAGATGAAAAAGAGCAGGAGAAGCCTCAGGAAGAAGAGGAATCTTATTCATTCCTGCAGGAGACGATAAAGCCCAAAAAGATCAGCCGGAAGATGCTGATCCAGCAGTTTGTCAGGATCGCTCTGTACGGGCTGATTTTCGGAGGAGTTGCGAGCCTGGGATTTTTTGCGGTGAAGCCGGCGGCACAGAGGTGGCTGAAAGGCAAACCGGAGACAGTGACGATCCCGGAAGATGATACTCCTTCAGGGCAGGAAGATGCGGCAGCAGGAAATCAGAATGATCCGGTGGATCAGACATTGAGCAAAGAAAATTATGAAGAGATCCTTAAGAGTATGTATCAGGCTGTAAAGGAAGCAAAAAAGGGAGTTGTATCTGTCAGTGCGGCATCGGAGGAAGAAGACTGGGATGCGGAGGCAACGGGGATCACCTCGTCTGTATCAGGAGTGATCACTGCGGATAACGGACAGGAGCTTCTGATCTTTGCCAGCGAGTCAGTCTGCAAAGATGCGGAAGAATGGCAGGTGGAATTTGTAGACGGTACAAGTTATAAGGCATCGGTCAAAAGCAGAGATAAGAACAGTGGATTTGCAGTATTCAGTGTGGCAAAGAACGAGCTGTCAGATGCAACCTGGAATGCGATCCATGTCGCAGAACTTGGCAATTCCAATCTTGCAGCTCAGGGGGACGGAGTGATTGCACTTGGAAATACCTTAGGATATGAGGACGGAGTCAGTTATGGGATTATCAGTTCCACCGAATATCAGCAAAAATTCCGGGATGGCGAATGCGGAGTGATCGGAACAGATATTTCCGGTTCAGATGGTGCGACAGGAATCCTTTTCAATATGGACGGAGAAGTAATCGGAATGATTTCGGATGATATCTGGGAAGATAAGGGAGACCATACGGTGAATGCATATGCAATCTCTGATCTGAAATCCAGGATCCAGTTGATGGCGAATGGGGGAAGTGTGCCTTATATCGGAATTTACGGAACGACTGTGACGGGAGAACTTCAGCAGAATGAAGGCATGCCGTCAGGATTGTATGTCATTGAAGTAGATCCTGATTCTCCGGCAATGGCAGCAGGAATCCAGAGCGGGGATATTATCTGGCAGATTTCCGGTGAGTCAGTTTCCAGTATGAGCAGCTATGAGAAGGCTGTGCTGGAAGAAAAGAGCGATGCAGTGATCCGGGTTAAAGGAAAAAGAAAAGGTGCTGACGGATATGTGGATCTTGATTTCACTGTGAATGTTGGCGATAAAAAATAGTGCAAGTGGGATGATAATCCCACGATATGCGAATATTGGGTAGGATTGTGGGAGTGCGTAGCACGGAGCAATCCGTAGGCATCAAAGTCGGGGGCTTTTGACCCCGACATCAAAATAATAGAAAGAGGATAGAAATGAGATATATTAGTGGATTATGTGAAGGCGAGACAATCAGGAATGTATACCTTTGTAAGGGAAAGCGTTCTGCGGAGACAAGAAATGGAAAGCCTTATGACAATCTGATCCTTCAGGATAAGACTGGAACGTTAGACGGAAAGGTATGGGATCCTAATTCACAGGGAATTGCGGATTATGATGAGAAAGATTTTATCGAAGTATTTGGAGATATCATTAATTATAACGGGAATCTTCAGATGAACATCCGTCAGATCCGGGTGGCTCAGGAAGGAGAATATAATCCGGCTGATTATATGCCGACAACAGAGAAAAGTGTGGAAAGTATGTACGAGGAACTGGTGGCATATATCCGTCAGATTTCCAATCCATATCTGAGAGCGGCACTGGAATTTTACTTCGTGAAAGATGAAGCATTTATTGCAAAATTCAAAGGTCATTCTGCTGCGAAGACGGTTCATCACGGATTTGCCGGAGGTCTGCTTGAGCATACACTTGGCGTGGTTCATTTATGTGAATATTTTGCTTCAAATTACAGCATCCTGAACCGGGATCTTCTGCTGACTTCAGCAATTTTCCATGACATTGGAAAAGTAAAAGAGCTGTCTGCATTTCCGGATAATGATTATACAGATGAAGGACAGTTGATCGGTCATATTGTGATCGGTGTGGAAATGATCGATGATGCGATCCGCTCGATTCCTGATTTCCCAGAAAAGATAGGAAATGAACTGAAGCACTGTATCGTGGCACATCATGGCGAGCTGGAATATGGTTCACCAAAGAAACCGGCACTGGCAGAGGCAATGGCTCTGAACCTGGCAGACAGTGCAGATGCGAAGCTTCAGACACTGACTGAGCTTTTTAAGAATAAAAAGGGAACAGACTGGCTGGGATTCAACCGTTTATTTGAGTCAAATATAAGGAAAACCTCAGATATTTAAGATATTTGCAAAGCGTATTTTTCATAATTTAAGATGTCAGGGTCAAAAGGTCTGAAACCACGTGTGCTTGCACACTGGTGGTAGAATGACCTTGAGACCCGCCCCGATATGAGCATAAAAGTGGGGCGTAAGCACCATGATATGCGAATAGCGGGTAGGATTGTGGGAGTGCGTAGCACGAAACAATCCGTTGGCATCATTGTTGGGGGCTTTTGACCCCAACATCAATTTAAGAATCGGCTTTCAACAAGAATAGAAATAGGAACAGAAATAAAATGCTGAATAAAAATGACGTTGTAACAGTAGAAATAACGGATATTGGTGTGGGCGGTGAAGGAATCGGCCGCGTGGATGGATATACCCTGTTTATTAAAGATGCGATCATCGGGGATGTAGTAGAAGCGAAAGTGATGAAAGCAAAGAAAAATTATGGCTATGCCCGGATGATGGAGATTATCCATCCGTCGGCAGATCGTGTAGAACCGAAGTGTGCATTTGCAAGAAAGTGCGGTGGCTGTCAGATCCAGGAAATGTCTTATGAGCGTCAGCTTGCTTTCAAAGAACAGAAGATTCGTGGCAATCTGGAACGGATCGGTGGTTTTGACAGGGGAAAGATCGATGCAGTAATGGAACCGGTGGAAGGAATGGATGAACCATTCCGCTACAGAAATAAGGCACAATTCCCCTTTGGTACAGATAAAGAGGGGAATCCTGTTACTGGATTTTATGCCGGAAGAACCCATGATATCATTGCCAATACAGAATGTATCCTGGGAGTTGAGCAGAATCGGGAGATTCTCGAAATTATTTTGCAGTATATGAAAGAAAATTGTGTTGCAGCGTATGATGAAAAGTCAGGCAAAGGCCTGATCCGCCATGTACTGATCCGCTATGGATTTACAACAAAAGAGATCATGGTCTGTCTTGTGATCAACGGAACGAAATTACCGAAAGCGGACCGGCTGATTAAAAAACTGACTCAGCTTGAAGGAATGACAAGTATTACGCTCAGTCCGAATACACGCAGGGATAACGTCATCATGGGAAATTCTTATGAAGTACTGTGGGGACAGGGATTTATCACAGATTATATTGGAAATGTAAAGTATCAGATTTCTCCTTTGTCCTTTTATCAGGTGAATCCGGTGCAGACTGAAAAACTGTACGGACTTGCACTGGAATATGCAGATCTGAAAGGGACGGAAACTGTATGGGATCTGTATTGCGGTATCGGAACAATTTCTCTCTTCCTTGCACAGAAGGCAAAGCAGGTCTATGGAGTTGAGATCGTGCCGCAGGCAATCGAAGATGCAAAGAATAATGCGAAGATCAATGAGATCAATAATGCAGCGTTCTATGTTGGAAAGGCAGAAGAAGTTCTGCCGGACTATTATGAAGAATATGCTAAAACTCATGGTGGCGAGAAGGCACGTGCGGATGTGATCGTAGTAGATCCTCCGAGAAAAGGCTGTGATGAGACGCTGCTTGAGACGATCGTGAAGATGGAGCCGGAAAAAGTTGTGTATGTAAGCTGTGACTCTGCGACCCTGGCAAGGGATCTGAAGTATCTGTGTGAAAATGGGTATGAGATCAGGAAAGTGCGGGGAGTGGATCAGTTCCCGGAGACGGTGCATGTCGAGACGGTAGTTAAGTTGGTTAGAAAAGCTCCTGACGCATATATCGACATTACCGTTGATATGGATGAACTGGATTTAACTGCTTCTGAAGCAAAAGCGACTTATGAAGAAATCAAACAGTACACCTTAGATAAATACGATACAAAGGTGTCCAATCTCTATATTGCTCAGGTGAAAGAGAAATATGGCATTATTGAAAGAGAAAATTATAATAAGCCAAAATCAGAGAATTCAAAACAGCCACAATGTCCAGCAGAAAAAGTTGAAATGATTGAAGAAGCATTGAGACATTTTAAGATGATTTAACGTGTAATCGGTACATTGGTAAAATCAAAAATCCTTCTGTAAAATGATAGTACAATCAAATTACAGGAGGATTTTTCTATGAAAACAATATTTGAACAGCAAGGCGTTGAGTATCGTCAGGCAGGAGATTATATGCTCCCTAATGTAGGAATGGGTGAACAGAAAGAATATCAAATCGGCGTGTGGGGACAGCGATATAAACGACATTTAAAATCAAATCATCGAGTTATCTATTACAATTATTTGACTTCGGGCAGACTGTATGAACACCTTGCTGAAGTCGATACACGAGCCGAAGTAATGTTTCATGAGCTTGTAAAAACACTTGCCGAAAAAGAAAATGTAACAGAGAAACTTAAAGCAGAAAATACACTTTTGTGGATTCGCAAGATGAATAACATCCGGAATCGTGCGACAGAAATTGTAAATGTCGAGGTGATTTATGTATGAGAGAACAAAAATATCACCTATACATATCCGCAAATGAACATTCAGAAATTATAAAAAATCTTATCCGTCTTAAGAATAAATTGCAAAGCGAAGGCAGATATACAGACGCCGTTGATGACTTGATTATAAAATTTTCATCAGCGAAAATGAAAAGTATACAGATAAAATAAAACCGAAAGCGAGAGCAAACTTTAACGGAAAGCTCTCGCTTTTTCTTTGGTGTAAGGTGTTGTTTAATCTTAGCGAGCAGACCATTTATACTCCTATCGTCGTAAAACGGTCAAATCTCGTTAGGGAACACCCTAAGACCTGCCAAAAAAACAGATAAATTTTATTTTACTAAAACATACTTTAGTAAAATGCATAAGACGTATTGACATCGATTCTTTTGGAGAGTATAATATAGTAAATCGTAATTTACTAAACGGAGGTATGCGTATGTTTATCGGAAGAGAACGAGAGCTTACAGCGTTACAGAATCAATATAATAGCAGTAAATTTGAATTCACTGTAATCTACGGTCGTCGTCGTGTCGGTAAGACCGCAATCATAAATGAATTTGTAAAAGATAAAGATGTAATTTATTTTACGGGCGTCGAGAGCAATGAAAAACAGAATCTCGAAAACTTCAGCCAAAGTATAATGAGTTACAAATCTGATTTGCCGCAAGGCAGTGAATTTACATCTTTTCAGGATGCATTGGAATTCGTTTTCAAATTGGCACAGGAAAAACGAATCGTCCTTGTAATCGACGAGTACCCGTATGTTGCAAAGGCTTCAAAGAGCCTCGCCTCTACCCTGCAGCTTATGATTGATAAGCATAAAGATGCTTCAAAATTATTTTTAATTCTCTGCGGTTCGTCGATGTCCTATATGGAAGACCACGTGCTTGCATACAAGGCTCCGCTTTACGGCAGAAGAACCGCACAGCTTAAAGTCCAGCCTTTTGAATTTATGGAAGCGTGCAAGCATTTTCCAAAATTCGCAGCAGAGGATAAGGCTATTGCTTATGGAATTGTAGGTGGAACTCCACAGTACCTGCTTCAGCTTGACGACGGCTTGTCTATAAAAGAAAACATCAAAAAGATATTTTTAAATCCGTCTTCATTCCTTTTTGAAGAGCCGACAAATCTTCTCAAACAAGAAGTGCGCGAGCCTGCGATTTATAATGCAATAATAACTGCTATCGCAACCGGTGGTACAAAACTTTCGGAAATTTCAAGCAAGGTTGGCGAGGACACAAGTGTTTGCGCAACCTATATCCGCAACCTTATTTCTCTTGGAATTGTGAAGAAAGAAACACCGTACGGCGAAAGCTCCGGCAGAAAAACAATCTACTCAATTGAAGATAATATGTTCCGTTTTTGGTATCGCTTTGTGGCAGAAAACACTTCGGTTATTTCAAGAGGTGCGGACGAGCTTGCTTATAAGAGAATAGAGCCGTATTTGTCCGATTATATGGGAGCTGTTTTTGAGGATATTTCAAAGCAGCATCTTTGGAATGAGCTTCTGAATGATAACTGCCCCGTTAATTTCACCGACATCGGTCGCTGGTGGGGTACAAATAAAAAAACAAGACAGCAGGAAGAAATTGACATTATGGGGGTACAAGACAAAACTACCGCCCTTTTCGGCGAATGTAAATGGACGAATGAAAAAGTTGACCTTGCTGTTCTTGAAAAGCTCATCGAACGAAGTGAGTTATTCAATTACAAGAATAAGCACTTCTATCTATTTGCTAAATCAGGATTTACTAAAGGTTGTATTAGAAAAGCGGAAGAAATGGGTAATGTAAGGCTTGTTGAATATAGTGAAATGTTAAAAGAGGTAAAATAAAATGGCTGACATAAAGTTATTTAATATAAATAAAACCGTAAAAGAATATCAAAGCGGAACAGTCACGCTCGAAAAAGAATTGCAGACTGTAATTGAAAACAATATGAATACTTTTTTCGGAGTCACCTTCCTTGCTTCTGAATATCGTACCACCGATGGCGGACGAATGGACAGTATCGGTATTGACGAAAATCATTGTCCAGTAATCTTTGAATATAAACGTTCAATGAAAGAAAATGTCATTAACCAAGGGCTGTTTTACTTGAACTGGCTGCTTGACCATAAAGATAGTTTTAAAGTTCTTGTTATTGAGAAACTCGGCTTAAAAGCTGCTGATGATATTGATTGGACTATGCCTCGTGTTGTGTGTATTGCAGGAGATTTTACTAAATATGATGAGTCCGCAATCAAGCAGATGAACCGTAACATCAGCCTTATTCGTTATAAGAAGTTTGGCGATGACCTCTTAATGTTTGAACAAATCAATGAAAATATCGCTGCTGCGATTTCTGAAGATACTTCTGTTAGTAAACCAAAATCTTCCGATAAAACTTTTGAAGAACAAATTAATGGTGCTGACAAAGAGATTAAGGTTCTTTATCAGAATTTGTCCAACTACATTTTAAGTCTTGGCGATGACATCAGCGAAACACACCTAAGCTTGTTTTACCAATGAGTCTTATGGACTATGAAGATGATTGGAAAATATGAGGTGATAATTGTATGAAGATAGGACGCAATGAGTCTTGTCCTTGTGGCAGCGGAAAGAAATATAAAAAGTGTTGTTTGGATAAATCTGATGAACAGCGTTTGGCTGAGGCTGTTTTGCGTTCTTCCGAGAATTTGAAAAACGAAGCACATATTAAGCAATGTCTACATCCAAACAAAGATGAGTGCGATGAAAAAATCATAAAAGCACACGCGATTCAAAACAATCGAATCCTTAATAAAATTTCTGAAAATGGTATGATTATATCTATGGATGGAGTGCAACATCTCATATTTCAGACGGCAGAAACAAAGGGACGTAAAATTGCAACGGTTTTTACAGGCTTTTGCAAATATCACGATAAGATACTTTTTCAAGAAATTGAAGACAAACCATTTACTTGCACATCTAAGCAATTGTTTTTGTTGACATATCGAACGATGGCTTGGCATTATCATAAAAAACAGGAACAGATAAATGCTACTTGTATTCATTATGAAAAACTTCGTGAAGAAGGTTATGATTTAGCAAAATCGAATGATTTTTTAGATTACTTGCTTGTAGATTATATTTATATTTGTGGCGTTCTTTGATTGTTCTACAAATCTT
>OASZ01001194.1_pt1 | contig 11370 bp, 9 predicted proteins | sample 1501241 | NCBI WGS metagenome assembly OASZ01 (sample SAMEA2579926, study PRJEB22360) | human gut metagenome | biome: human gut; feature: human-associated habitat; material: faeces | place: Denmark | collected 2008/2010 | reverse complement strand
CCGTTCCGGCGGCGTCCTCACCTGCTTATCTAAATCTCCATGTTCTCATACCTTGCATCCCGGTAAAATTTGTTGTAGGATAGTAATAACGACAGATACAGACAGGAATGAAGGGAGAAATTACATGCTCAATGAAAGCTATGCAGAATGCCTGATTAAAAAGAAACCGCCGGGGCCGGCGCCGTTAATAAAGATATTATTGGCAGTGGGACTACTTATTACAGCCGGTTCCATTCTCTTGTTTGGTCTGGCAGGATTTATTGCTTTTGCGGCAATGTGCGCTTTTGCTTATCACACAATTCAAAACCTGAATGTGGAGTATGAGTATCTGCTGGTGGATAAGATTTTTTCCGTAGACCGTATTTTAAATAAGATGCGTAGAAAAAAGGCGGCCGAATACACGCTGGAGGATATTCAGGTTATCGCACCTGAAAATTCCGGCAGAATCAGGGAGTACGATAATCAGGTGAAAAAAGTAAGCGATTATACATCGGGAGACGCGGGAGCGGTCCGGTATGCCTTTATCTATACAAAGAGCGGTGCGGGCGAAAAGGTTCTTTTTGAACCGGATGATAAAATGCTGCGCTGCATTAAGCAGATGGCTCCAAGAAAAATGTTTGAAAATTAGATGTAACAGTTCATGCTGTCTGAGCTGTCACAATTCGATGATAGTTACTGTTCACACCCCGCCAAAAAGCAGCGCGCTGTGAACAATAACACGCTTCGCGATGCACAGAAACGGCAAAAAGCGCCGTTTCGCGCCGTGAAACTCGGGATTTTCGTGCAAAATGCGCACGAAAACACCTCGCGGGACATAACCGTGTGAACAGTAACCGATGATACGGTTCCCGGAAAAACGTCAACGTGTGTGGTTGACATCACTCGCCAAATTTGATAGTATTAGATACTAATAACTCAAAATTCAGGAATAAGAGAGTTTATTTAACAAAAGAAGGCATGAGGTCAAACCACGCATCTGTATAAGATGTGGCCGCACTCTGTGAAATTACCGGGTGTGGATTGAAACAATCATAATACGAAAGTGAGGAAGAATTAATGGGTAAGATTATTGGCGATGGCATTACATTTGATGATGTACTGCTCGTACCGTCATATTCAGAAATCATTCCGAATCAGGTTGATTTAAGCACGCATCTGACGAAAAAAATTAAGCTGAATATCCCTTTGATGAGCGCCGGGATGGATACCGTTACCGAGCACAGAATGGCAATAGCCATGGCAAGACAGGGCGGTATCGGCATTATTCACAAGAATATGTCTATTGAAGAGCAGGCAGAGGAAGTCGATAAGGTTAAGCGTTCAGAGAACGGTGTCATCACAGACCCATTTTATCTATCCCCGGAACATACATTAAAGGATGCCGACGAGCTGATGGGCAAATTCCGCATTTCCGGTGTGCCGATCACAGAGGGAAGAAAGCTGGTTGGCATCATCACGAACCGCGACCTCAAGTTCGAGGAGGATTTCTCCAGAAAGATTAAAGAGTGCATGACCTCCAGGAATCTGGTGACGGCAAAAGAGGGAATCACCCTGACTGAGGCGAAGAAAATCCTGGCAAAGGCCAGAGTGGAGAAGCTTCCTATCGTGGATGACGACTTCAACTTAAAGGGACTTATCACTATTAAAGATATTGAGAAACAGATTAAATATCCGTTTTCAGCAAAGGATGAACAGGGCAGGCTTCTCTGCGGCGCAGGCGTCGGCATTACCGCCAATGTGCTGGAGCGCGTGGATGCACTGGTCAAGGCAAAGGTGGATGTGGTTGTGCTGGATTCTGCACACGGCCACTCGGAGAACGTACTTCGCTGTGTAAGGATGATCAAGGAAGCTTACCCGGATGTTCAGGTTATTGCGGGCAACGTTGCGACAGGCGCTGCCACAAGAGCGCTGATTGAAGCCGGTGTGGATGCCGTCAAAGTCGGTATCGGACCTGGTTCCATCTGTACCACCCGTGTGGTTGCCGGTATCGGCGTACCGCAGATCACGGCCGTGATGGACTGCTATGAGGTGGCAAAAGAATATAATATACCGATTATTGCAGACGGCGGCATCAAGTATTCGGGCGATGTGACGAAAGCAATCGCGGCCGGCGGAAGCGTATGTATGATGGGCTCCATGTTTGCAGGCTGCGACGAGAGTCCGGGCACATTTGAGTTATACCAGGGAAGAAAATATAAAGTATACCGCGGTATGGGGTCTATTGCGGCCATGGAGAACGGAAGCAAGGACCGCTACTTCCAGAGCGATGCGAAAAAGCTGGTTCCGGAAGGCGTCGAAGGACGTGTGGCATATAAGGGCATGGTGGAAGATACGGTATTCCAGCTTCTGGGCGGCCTTCGCTCAGGCATGGGCTACTGCGGAGCGGCCGATATCAGGACGCTTCAGGAGACGGGAAGCTTTATCAAGATTTCCGCTGCCTCCCTGAAAGAGAGCCATCCTCACGATATCCATATTACAAAGGAAGCTCCGAATTACAGTATCGAATAAATACCGTTGATTTTTGGCATGGTATATCCTGCAATGGAAAGATGGCCTTTGGGCCTGATAATAACAGGTGATGTCCTTCAGAGGGTGTCACCTGTTTATTTGTATCGGCAGATTTGTGGATAAGAATCATATTAAACAGCATTTTTGGGGAAAATGTCAGCAGGGAAGGTATGAAAGGAAGGGGAATAGGAATGGTAAAACTTCGTGAAAGGATTTCGGTAAAAGACGTGGGGCTGCTTCTGATTGGGGCTGTGATTTACAGTATCGGCACGCATGCATTTATGGTTCCGGCCAACATAGCGCCGGGCGGTGCGTCCGGCATCGCGCTGATGGTCAATTATCTGACGGATCTGCCGGTGGGAGCTTTGACTCTGGTATTAAATATACCACTTTTAATACTGGCCTGGTTTTATCTCAGCCGCCGTTTCGCCGTCACAACGGCAGCAGCGAGCATCGTATGCTCTCTGATTCTGGATCTGGCGGTGGCTCCCATTTGCCCGGTGTATAATGGGGACAGGATGCTTTGCAGCCTGTACGGGGGAGTACTGGTCGGTGTGGGCATGGCCATGATTTTTATGACGGGGACGACCACGGGTGGGACGGATATAATCGGTTACCTGCTCCAGAAGAAGAGGCCTCATATGTCCATTGGAAGAGCCTTGCTGTTGGTGGACAGCGTGATATTAATGTTTTCAATATTTGTATTCGGCAATATTGAAGCAGCTCTTTTTGGACTGATTGCGCTGTATGCACAGACGAAAGTGATCGATTCCATTATTTACGGCGGTGATGCGGGAAGTATGGCAACGATTGTGACCGGGAATCCGGACGGCATAGCTGCCAAGGTGATTTATGAGCTGGACCGGACGGCGACGGTGCTTCCGGCAAAAGGGGCATACAGCAGGAAGGATACCAGCGTTCTTTTATGTACGGTGAGAAAGTCTCAGTTTGTCAAGCTGAAAAGAATTGTATATGAAGAAGATCCCGATGCATTTGTCATGGTTACGGAGACATCGGAGGTACTTGGGCTGGGGTTCCGCGCGTTTAAGGATTCGTTATGAAATAAGGCAGAGCAGAGTGCTGCGATTCAAGTTTAACTTGAGTTGCAGTCCTTTTTTTCATAGGAAAGCATGCTGGCTGCAGATGTATAGAAATTGGTTTAAAATGTAATAAATATAGTAACCGGACAATGAAATCCTCATGTGTTCACATAATCTTCATATAATCCCCACATTTATATGATAATTTGTAACAGAAATGTAATATTTAGATTTGAAACACAGGAGGAAAAAAGATGCGGACAGGCAAATTAATGGCGGCTTTAATGATTGGAATGGTTCTGACATCAGTCAACAGTCATCCTGCCCAGGCAAAGAATTCTGCGGCAAGGGCTGCGGTGTATGAGAAATCAAGGTCAGATGAAATACAGAAGACAGAAACGCAGGAGAAAGAAACTGGGAAGATAGAACTGCAGAAGATAGAACTGCAGAAGATAGGACCGCAGAAGATAGAACTGCAGAAGATAGGACCGCAGGAGATGGGGTTGCAGGAGATAGGACCGCAGAAGGAGGAAACACAGAAGAATGGGAAAGCGGCGGAGGAGGAGATAAGAGATGCGTCGGGGCCTGGGAAAGAAATCATACAGGAGCAGTCACAGATGCAGGAACAGCTTCCGCCACAGGCAGCAGCCCAGGAGACGGAAAAAGTGGATAAGGGAGCAGAGGTTGTCGCATTTGCCACCCAATTTGTCGGAAATCCATACAAGTATGGCGGAACCAGCCTGACGGGAGGCGCCGACTGTTCCGGGTTTGTCATGAGCGTTTTCAAGCAGTTTGGTATAGAGCTTCCAAGAACATCCAGGGAGCAGGGCCGGGCGGGAACTGAAGTGGGAGGTTTGGAAAATGCGGTGCCGGGAGATATTATATCTTATAAAGGACATATAGGCATTTACATAGGTCAGAATCAGTTAGTACATGCAAGTAACGAGAGGGAAGGAATCAAAATTTCTCCGGCAACCTATAAGCGTATTCTTTCTATAAGAAGAGTAATTTAAAGAGAGCTGCAGTTTTCGGCAGGCCCGGACTGTGATAGAATAAAGCGTCTGCCCGGCTTGGCAGGTTAATGAAAATGAAAAAACAGGACATGGTGATCAGTTATGGGAAAAAACAGGACGATTCTTCTGGTAGATGATGAAGAGAAGATAGTGGAGGTTTTGCAGGCTTATCTGGAAAAAGCGGGATATGAGGTCCTGTGTGCCTATGACGGCGCGGCAGCTATGGAGCTGTTCAGAAATAACGATATCTCTTTGATACTTTTGGATTTAATGCTTCCGGATATCATGGGGGAGGAAATATGCAGGATGGTGCGCGCTGTTTCCCGTGTACCGATTATTATGCTGACGGCGAAGACAGAGGAAAATGATTTGATAAAGGGACTCAGGCTTGGCGCGGACGATTATATTTTTAAACCGTTCAGCCCGAGAACCGTGGTGGCAAAGGCAGAAGCAGTCTTGAGAAGGGTGGAGAGCGATAAACTTATCAGCGTCCCGGTTTCCTATAATCAGGGGAGCCTTGTGATAGATTTTCAAAACGGAGACGTTAAGGCCGGGGGACAGGATGCTGGCCTGACACCGACGGAATACAAAATTCTGGCTACAATGGCTAAGGCTCCGAACCGGACATTTACCAGAGAACAGCTCATCACCTATGCTTTGGATGATAATTTTGACGGATATGACAGAAGTATTGACACCTATATAAAAAGTATCCGCTCTAAAATTGAGGAGGATCGGAAAAATCCCGTTTTTATCGTCACGGTACACGGGATTGGGTATAGATTTGTAGGGGTTACCGAATGAAAAAAACATTAAAAAGCACCTTGATTATTCCGTATTCTTTGATTGCAGTGCTGCTGGTCCTGACATTGAGCGTTCTATTCAATGTCACGGAAACCAGGACATTTGAACAATATGCAAAAAAGCAGCGGAAAAACCAAATCAGCCGGATTGTGGCTCAGGTCGGCATGCTCTATGATGAGCAGACAGGAAGCTATGATCAGAGAGGCATTGAAATGGTTGGGTATGCCGCATTACAAAACGGGATAATTATGCAGCTTGAGAACGAAGACAAAACTCTGGACTGGGATATAAGGAGCCACAGGGCAGAAGAGTGTTCGATGGTGCTGCAGCATGCGGAAGAGAATATGAACCAGAAATATCCTAATTTCAAAGGCGGGTACACGGAAGAGCAGTATCCGTTGATTCAGGACGGAAAGGTCACAGGCACGTTAAAATTAGGGTATTACGGTCCGTATTCTCTGAGTGACGGCGAATTAGAGCTGATGAAAAGCCTCGATAAATCACTTTTGATTATCGGTGCGGCAGCTCTTTGCATTGTGGCTGTTCTTGGTATGTTAATCGCACGGGCTGTCACCGATCCGGTTACAGGCGTGATACGGACGGCACAGAGGATAGCCGGCGGTGAGTACGGGACACAGGCGGAAAAAAATTCCTCCATTGCAGAGACGGCCCTTCTGATTGAAGCGATCAACGAAATGTCGCTTAAGCTGGAAGAAAATGAAAAGCAAAAGCGCCGGATTACGTCGGATGTGGCCCACGAACTTCGTACGCCGCTTACGAATCTGCAGACCCATATGGAGGCAATGATAGACGGGGTTTGGGAGACAACGACAGCCAGGCTGGAAAGCTGTCACGCGGAAATTCTGAGGCTGGTCGGGATTGTGGAGCAGCTCCAGGAACTCTATCTGCTTGAAAATAAGGAGCAGGCGCCAGATAAACGGAGATTTGATTTCAGGGAGTTATGCATGGAGGTATTTGACGGCTTTGAAATCAAGGCAAAGGAGAAAAATATAAGGCTTCTAATGGCAATGCCGCCTAAGACGCCCATTTATGCGGATTATTACCGTCTGAAGCAGTGTATGATAAATCTGATCTCCAATGCTCTGGCTTATACGCCCGGAGGCGGTCATATTGCAGTAGAATACAGAATGCGGGAAGGACACGTGGAGATAAAGGTCCGGGACGACGGTCCTGGTATACCTGAGGAGGATATTTCACATCTGTTTGAGCGGTTTTACCGGGTTGACAAATCCCGCAGCAAAAAGACAGGAGGCATGGGAATCGGATTGGCCATTACAAAGGCGATTGTAAAAATGCACGGAGGGGAGATTTCGGCAGAGAACCAGAATGGACAGGGGGCGGTATTCACAATCAAGCTGCCGTACCAGGCTGGATAGGGTTACTGGTAACAGTTCATCCTTCGGCTAAACCGTAACAAATGATGCACAGAAACGGCAAAAAAACGCCGTTTCGCGCCGCACAACTCGGGATTTTCGCAAAAACGGCGAAAACACCTCGCGGAATACATCATGGCTGAACTGTTACGGTTACTGTCCACACCCAATGTCAATGTATTTACATTTTTTGCCGGCTGGCGTATAATAATTGCATCACAAATTCTGAAAGGGACAAAAATGGTATTTAAAATTGCACTGCTGCTAAAAGAACACTTTCGGGAGAGAATCAGCAGCTATATGTCAAACAAACCGGAAGATGTTGTCATTGATTTTATCCCATATTCGACGGTGAGAGAGGTACAGGATATTTTTCTCTCTATAAAAGATCAATATGACGGATTTTTTGTAAGCGGCCTTATCCCTTTCCAGGCCATTAAAATATTAGGTGAAAAAAGTGAAGACGCGATAATAGGCCATGCTTCCGTAAATGTGGAAAATGCTTACCAGGCGCTTCTCCACCACATTGTTACGGAAGGTGTGGAGCATGTGGATCTTTCCCGCGTGGGGATGGATTTCCTTGATGACAAAAAGACGCTGAAAGAGCTGATTAGGGAGGAAAAATTTGCCCAGGCCGCTTATAAACATGAGGCGTATTGGAGCAGTATGCAGAGTCTGGAAGAGATTGAGAAGGAAGAGCAGCGTGTCCAGGACTTCTATGTGAAACAGTATGAGGAGGGGAAACTGGATCTCATCATTACCTATTATCAAAGTGTCATAGAGCGGATGAAGGATAAAGATATTCCCTGTTATTACGTGTACCGCGGCGAGTGGGCGTTCTGGAATAGCATAGAAGAACTGAAAAAGAGTATATATATCAAGAAATTTAATAAGAGCCGTTCCGCGGTCATCCATGTCAATACGGAAAGAGCCAGGGATCTGTATAAAGACAAATATGACCTGTTCCGTCTCGAACTGGTGCGCATGGTAATACAGTTTAACCAGATTCATTTTAATAAGGCTATTTTCAAGGCAAATTACGATGAGCTGGAGCTGTATATGGACTGCGAGACGATGGAGCAGCTGACAGAGGGGTTCCATCAATGCCAGCTCTTACCGTTCTTAATCAGGGAACTGGATTTTCCGGGTTCCGTGGGCTATGGAATCGGGGACAATATTTATCAGGCCAGGCTGAATGCCATTAATGCCAGCCATTTCGGCCGGAGCAGGGGAAAGGACAATATCGGAAGCTTTCTTCTTGACCAGAATGAATCCCTGATTTTCCTGACAGCCGATGTGGATTCAGGGATCGGACCGGTTTTTTCCGTCAGGGCGGGGTCTGTCTCAGAGATAGCGGATAAGGTGAAGCTGTCGTCCGAGACGGTGGTACGGATTGCGGAAGTCCTGAACGCGGTTGAGAGTAAGGAAATCACTTCCCAGGATTTGATAGACGGACTGGGGATTTCCCTCCGCAGCGCCAATAAATTTTTATCCAATCTGGAGAAGGGCGGATATGCATCCGTCTGCGGACAGAAGAGAAATGGAAATAAAGGAAGACCCATTAATATTTATCATGTGGATCTCAAATTGAAAACGCAGTAGAAGGTCCGGAAAAAGCCGGACAAAAAAGGCAGCACCGGGCAGTTGAATTTCAACTGTCCGGTACTGCCTTTCTGCATGAAAGCCGGTGACCTGTACATTCTGCTTGCAGGTTATCGTTGAAGTCGGTGACCTGTGCGCTCTGCGAGCCGGTTATCGTTACCAGATAACGACGGAGACAGCCATCAGTATGCTCTGCGTAAGAACGAGTACGATAAAGACAGGGACAAACCATTTCCACCATTTTTCAATCTTGACACCGGCGATACCGCAGATGATTGGCGTCATCGATGTAGGCCAGATGATATTGGAAAGGCCGTCGCCAAACTGGAATGCCAGTACGGCCGACTGTCTGGAGATGCCAATCAGGTCTGCCAGAGGTGCCATAATCGGCATACTTGTCACCGCCTGGCCGGAACCGGACGGGATGAAGAAATTAATTCCGGTCTGAACCAGGAACATTGCAACAGCGGAGATGGCTCCCGGAAGCTTGGAAAGCGGGATAGACAGGTAGTATACGATAGTATCGATAATATGGCCTGCCTGTAGAACCACCAGAATGCCGCGGGCAATACCTATCATCATACAGGCAACGGCAATCTCGGAGAAGCTCTTCGCCACTTTCTCGGCTATTTCATTGGGTCCCCAGCCCATGATGAAACCGCTTACAAGTCCCATCAAAAGGAATACTGCGCTCAGTTCCGCAAAATACCATCCCTTGGCTTTCGTTCCCCACACGATCACAACGATACCGGCAACGAGAGTGGCTAACACCAGTTTTTCCCTGATCCCAAACGGCTTGTTTTCGATATGATCCGAATCCATGGCAAGGCTGCTGAAATCATCACCGTAAACAAGGCTTTTTGTCGGATCGGCCTGGATTTTTAATGCGTACCGGATAACGAAGAAGGAGGCGACCGCAATCAGGATGATATGACAGATAATCCGGTAACCGGCGCCCGACATCTGCGGGACATCGGCAATACTCTGCGCCATGCCGACCGTAAACGGGTTCATGACGGCGCCGCTGTAGCCGAGGCCGGTGCCAAGAGCGACAATGGCAAGGCCGACAATGGCATCATAGCCCATGGCAATGGCAATTCCCACAAAAATCGGAATAAACGGGAACATTTCCTCAAATACGCCGATGGTTGAGCTGGCGCATCCAATCAGGGTGATAAATACAGGGATAATAATGGCACGTGCAGATCCCTTTAATATCCTGAGCATGCTGGCGACGAGGCCGTTAAAAGCGCCGCTGGCAATGATCAGGCCGATGGATGCATAGGAAATAAATACGAAGAAGATTACTCCGGCTGCGTCCACGGTGCCGTTATAAATAGACTGGACAAGGGTGAAGAAGCCTACCGGTGTGGATTCAATTACATGATATGTACCGGGAACCACCATTTCCCTTCCGGCATCGCTAAGCGCCCGTTCAAATTCACCGGCCGGAAGAAACCAGGATGCGGCGGCACAAATAATTGTAATCGAAATAAGAAGCACATAAATGTGCGGCATCTTCATTTTTTTTGTTTTTTTCGTTTTTGCTGCAGACTCACTGCTCATACGTTTTCTCCTCTCATAAAAAAAACCCATTTACTTTCTTTTTTCTACCTGTTCCTGAAATTCCGCATACACCTTGTTTCTGAAGGCCTCATCATTAAATGTCCTAAGAGCCGTCAGCGCCAGGATACAGGCTCCCTTCTCCATTGCCTCCTCTGCCTGAGGCAGGGCAGTTGCATCCCTGAATGCCGCCGTGTGCAGCGCATAATCCTCATCTGTGACAGCTAACAGAGGCTGGATGGCAGGGCACCGGTAGCTGACGTTGCCCACATCAGAGGAACCGCTGGCAGCTTCAACCCCCGTTGTCGGCATGCCGAATGCCTCAAACTGCCGTATGATCTCCTCCTCAAGTGTCATGTTGCGTACCATATCTGCAAATTCAAAAACAGAGGTGAATTTCACGGTACAATCCAGAGCCATGGCAGCGCCGTCCGCACATTTTTTCACCATTTCATCCACTGCTCCCATGGATTTCATCGTTGCGGTTCTGAATTCCATCCTGAGTTTTACATAGTCCGGTATGATATTGGGCGCTTTTCCTCCGTCCAGAATGATACTGTTTACATGGACATCCGGAGTGAAGCATTCGCGCCGCGCATCAATCAAATCCAGAAACTTCCTGGCCGCCGCCAGAGCGCTTTTGCCCTCCCACGGTGCGGCAACCGCATGAGCCGCCTGTCCGTAAAATTCTACAAAATAGCATTGCAGGCTCAGCGCGTCCATATCGGCCCGGCACTTGCCCCCCGACCAGCTGTGCATCATCATGGCCAGAGACATGTTGTCAAAGATGCCCTGGGCAGCCATGCCTATCTTAGCGCCGTTTTCTTCCTCTGCAGGGGTCCCAATCACATGCACTTTTCCCCTGTAAAACTCCTTTAGATCTTTAAGCGCCAGACCTGTCAGTACGGAAAGAGAGCCGTGAAGATTGTGGCCGCAGCCATGTCCGATTTCAGGAAGTGCATCGTATTCCGCCAGAATTGCCACTTCCGGGCCGTCACCGTTGTCGAAGAGGGCATGGAATGCCGTCTCATATCCGGCGAAGGGGTATGTAACCTCGAACCCGGCTTCCTTCAGGATCTCCACCATCTTTCTGCTGGATTCAAATTCCTGATCCGGAAGTTCCGGATGCTCTCTCAGGTAACAGCTCAGTTCAGCAGCTTTCTTAAAATGTGTTCCAATAACTTTTTTTACTGACGACAGTTCGTAATCTGTCATAACACCATCCTTTCTGAGTCCCCCCCCCACAATCAGTTCCGCATCAGGAGGTAGGTTTGATAGTAATTTTGTATGCTTTTATTTGCAGCATACTTAAAGAAGAGTTCTTTAAAACGGATTATAGCATAGAAATGTGGGTTGATCAATGATTTTTGTAAATTAAATATTTTTTTGTAATTTTTCAGTTAAAGAGATTTAGTTAAGCAGGTGAGGACGCCGCCGGAACGGCTA
>OASZ01001187.1_pt1 | contig 11448 bp, 7 predicted proteins | sample 1501241 | NCBI WGS metagenome assembly OASZ01 (sample SAMEA2579926, study PRJEB22360) | human gut metagenome | biome: human gut; feature: human-associated habitat; material: faeces | place: Denmark | collected 2008/2010 | reverse complement strand
CTTTCCCGGCTGTGATTCTACACGTATCTCATCCATAAATGCCTCCATAAAGGTAAATCCCATCCCCGAACGCTCATGATCCGGCTTCGACGTATACATAGGTTCCATCGCCTTCTCAATGTCCGTGATTCCGATTCCATAATCTGTAATATGCACATGCAGTTCATTCCCATGATACTGTAGTTTCATTTCGATCTTGTTTATTTTACCTTCATATCCGTGAATGATGCAGTTCGTCACAGCCTCCGAAACTGCGGTTTTCAGATCTGCCACTTCTTCCAGTGTCGGATTGAGCTGCGTGCAGAAAGATGCTGCGGTTACCCTTGCCAGTCCTTCATTTGCCGGAACACTGTCAAATACCAGAATCATTTCGTTTGTATTTTCCTTCATGCTTTTTCCTCCTCTGCTGTCTGAATTTCTATATAGCGATGCAATCCGGACAAATGTAAAAGCCGGTCTATGTGGCGGCTTACACCTGTTGCCCGTATGCTCTCTTTGCGCATTCCCATTGCCCGGTATCGTCCCATCAGAAGCCCCACCCCGGAACTGTCCATAAATTCCGTATGTGTAAAATCAAAAATAATTGTGCGTATATAATTCTGATTTATAATATGATCCGTCTCCCGGCGTACAAGGTCCGTTACCGGATGATCCACATCCTGCGGAAGAACCACAGTAAGTACTGTCCCCTCAAGTTTATACATTTCCTGCATTTTCACTCCCCCTAACCTGTTTTAAAAAAGAATCCACAGACACACCACCGGCATCTCCCCACTAGAACAAAGCGGACAAGTCCGCTTCAAACTCCCTGAATCCCTCAATCTTTGAGGGACTTGTTACGCTTTGCGCGCCAGATGCAGTTTGCTTCAGCAGACATGTTCCTCTTACATAAATACAAAAAGGAGACATGCCATATGGCACATCCCCTTATCTGAGGTTCTTCTTATTGTCAAATTTTATTCGTAATATTCGTCTCCGTAATCTCCGCTGTCATCACTGTAGTCACTTCCGTCATCACTGCTTCCATCCCCGCTGTCAGAAGATGTCTGTGCCGGTTCTGTGTCACCAACGCCGGCCACACCGGTTGCATTCTTGATTGTTGTATAAATCGACTTCTGAGCATCTGTAAGGACGTCCACATGTACCTTCTGTATCTCTACAGCCGCATCGTCAATATCCTTCTGCTGATAATAGCTGAGCGCCATCAGAAGAGCCTGATAGCTCTCGCTCTTTGCCTGCTCAGTTGCCAGTTCCTGTGTCACGGACTCTACCGTATCACCGGATTCTTTCGCTTCACCCTGTGCTTTATTGAGCTCGGCGCCCTGACTTGCAAGCGATTCACTGTACTGCACAATCTGCTGATTAGCCTCCTGATAGATTCCCTGACGTATTGACGGAACCGCAAGGAGCCAGAATGCCGCAGCACCTGCAAGAATACCTGTGACCAGTATAAAGAATGCTGAAATGCGTGAATGCTCTTTGTATATTGTCTGCGGAGTCATACGATCCACATTTAAAAGATCTGTATCTTCATCCGCTTTTATCTTTCCGGAACGGAACAGACCTTTTTTATTTTTCTTTTCGAGTTTTGTGGTCACTCCCGTCTGCTCGTCTACTTCACGTAAGAATCGAAGTGTTGTTGTATTTGTCTTATCGATTCTGGCAGCTTTTTTGAGGGTTCTTCGCGCACGGTTCCATTCTTCGTTTTTGATCTGGATAAGTTCCAGAAGATGATATCCCTTGATCAGCTTTGAGTTCTGTGCAAGGATCTTACGCAGCTGGATCGCAGCCATATCCTCATGCCCTTCCCTGCACAAAAGCAGTGCATGATTGTATTTCTTGATCGTTTCATTGATCGCTGCAAGCTTATTCGGGTTTGCCTGCAGTTTATTGATATACTCGGATGCCTGATTTCTTGTCGGCTGAAGGTTTTTGCTGATCACCCATTCGCTGAGCGCAGAAACTACCTCTCCCGTCTCAAAATAAACCAGTCCCAGAAGATTACGCGCCTGGATATTTCGTTTGTCATACATAAGGCTCTGTTTCAGACAGGCAATTGCACCGGAAAGGTCACGAATGCTTGCCTTTTCCAGCCCCTGATTATAGAAAACTTTGGACAGGTAATCTACTTTTTTCTGAATCAGTACATTATATCCACAGTTCGGGCAGTAATCGAGATCCCGGTCTGTGAGGAATGCACCGCAGTTCATACAGTTCATGTAGTTCTCCTTATATTTACTTTATCCGTCGGTTACTCTTGGCTTCTCTTAAGACTTCCTGAAGTACATCCAGAATATCTGTCAGCTCTCTGTCATAAATCGCACCTTCAGCGTCTGTAACATCCAGACATGGTTCAAATTTTTTCAGTTCTTCTTCGTAATCGATCATATCGTTCTCCTTTATTTTCTGATTCCCTTCAGGATAGCCGTCTTGATCTCGCCTACCAGATAAAGAGAACCAACGCAGAACAGCATACCATCCTCGCCCTTCTGCTCAAGTGCCTTCTTAAATGCCATCTCCACATTTTCACACGCTTCCGCGCTTGGACATCCCTGCTCTTTAAATATCTCTGCAAGGTGCTCCGCAGGGACCTTACGATACCCGCCCACCTGTGTTACGATCACATGGCAGAAGCTGATCTTGTCCAGAATTGTCCGGATCATATCTGTATAATCCTTGTCATCCACAGCCGAAAAAAGAAGTGTCAGCGGATACTCTTTCTGAAAATGAGCGGCAGTTTCAACAAATTTCTCAACACCGTCCTCATTATGTGCTCCGTCCACGATCACACCCGGAAGAACAGTTTCCATACGTCCCTGCCAGCGTGTCTCACGGACACCACGACATACTGCATCTTCAGATACAGAAATATGATTCTTCATAACCTCAATTGTTTTCAGCGCAAGCATACTGTTCATAACCTGATACTTTGCTATAAACGGTATGGAAAATGTTGTATTTCCATAATACTCATTCTTAAATGAAAAATCAATGCCCGACATTGTATTTCGGAGGATCACTGCATCCTCTCTCTTCACTTCATAATATGGACTTCCCAGCTCCTGAGCCCTCTCACTGATGACTTTTGCCGCTTCCGCATCATTACCGTCATAGATCACCGGTACTCCTGGCACAATGATGCCAGCCTTTTCGCCTGCAATCGCAGTAATCGTGTTTCCCAGATACTGCATATGGTCAAAACTGATTGATGTGATCACACATGCCAGCGGATGTTCTACTGCAGTCGTTGCATCCAGTTTTCCACCGAGTCCTGTCTCAAGGACCACATAATCCACACCTGCATCGGCAAATATCACCATTCCCATCAGAAACAGGAATTCAAAATACGTCGGATGATAACTGCCCTCTGCGACAAGTTCATCTGCAAGCTTTTTTACTTTTTCAAAGGCATGCAGAAAAGTGTCATCATCAATATTTTTTTCATTGATCTGAAATCGCTCATTGATCACAACAAGATGCGGAGAAGTAAATAACCCGCAGGAATATCCTGCCTCACGAAGGATTGATGTCAGGAAGGCACAGGTACTGCCCTTTCCGTTTGTTCCTGCTACGTGAATGACCTTAAAGCGCTCTTCGGGACTGCCGAGACGTCTCAGGCATTCTTTTGTATGTTCCAGTTTGTTTTTGGTTGTAAATTTCGGAGTTTCTTCAATATAAGCAACAGCTTCTTCGTAATTCATAAAAAAATTCACCACTTTATCTAATGTATTCGCAGCGTTCCGCTCTTAAAAAAATCAGAACGCTACGATATCATTATATATGAGTGGTGAAAGATGTCCAGTACTAATCGTAATCTTTTATTCGTCAGGATTCATTCTCTTCCGTCGGAAGTTTCCATTTGTTTTCAGAATACAGCATATATGCCGATCGATCGTAACTCTTGCTCAGTGCTTTTCTCGTCGAGCTGTTGCTTCGCTGCGAAACGGAAACCCTGTCAAAATCGTTTAACTCCGTTCCTGAGATCATCAGCGTCGTAGGGTTGATATATACGGTATCTACCCATTCGCCGTTCAGTTTTACCTGACTGGACGGTGTGAAATTCGTACCCTTCAACCGATAAGTGAAGTCCGTATCCGAAACAAGTTCCATAGATTCCAATGATACATCATAAAGACCCATATGCATTTTGGTCCGCTCAAAAGTCTCTCCGTTTTCTTTATAAGAATAACGGTCTCCATACAACAGATCATACTGCAGTGTTTCCAGATCCACCTGATAGTTTCTGGTATTTCTTCTTGCCTGATGATAACGGAAGATCGTTCCTTCATGGATTCCGGCACGGTCCATTACCTCAGCCGCCATCTGATAAGCTGCCAGATTGACGTCTTTCTTTTCCATGCCGAAATTGTCCCACATAACATACTGTGTCTGGAACAGATATTTATTTTTCAGATCTTCAACTGTCAGTCCCATAGTCGGAAGGTGGTCACCATACATAACAAGGATCACGTCTTCCGGATAATCTGCAAGTGCATCTGTCAGTTCTTTTACAAAATTATCCATCTCATGGATTTCGTTACAGTAGTATTCCCACTGATTATTCTGTGCTTCGGTAGCTGCACCGGTAACGGTGATCTCCGGATCATCGATCAGCTGTTCTTCCGGATAAGCACCATGTCCCTGCGTGGAAATCGTATAAATATAATCCGATCCATCCGTAGAATCCAGACATTTAAGAATCTCATCTGTCAGAACTTCATCCTTTGTCCAGCCAAGCGGGTTCTTATCTTCTTCCTCCGGCATATATTCTGCCGAAGTAAAAGTATCAAATCCAAGATTCGGGAAAATACTCCTTCTTCCATAGAAATTGGCTTCATTGTTATGTACCGCATGTGTGGTATAACCCAGATTTTTCAGTACATAAGGTGCACTTTCGCAAGTCGTTTCTTTCAGAATACTCTTATATGGATACTCACCCGGTCCGAAATAATGCAGACTCATACCGGTGATTGATTCAAACTCGGTATTTGCGGTACCGGCACCTACGGCCGGAACTTTATAATAACCGGAGGTGTACTCCTTCATAAGTTTCCGGAAATTCGGAATCGGGTCTTCCGAAATCTTCAGATAATTGACCAGTGTCGGATCAAAGAAAGATTCCAGCTGCAGGAAAAGAATGTTCGGCTTACTGCTATCGCTGGTCGCCGGAAGGTTGTCTTCTGTCTTCTCAATTCTCCGGATCTCCTTTTCGGAATAATCCCTTGGGCAGCTGATTCCTGTATCAAAGATCGTAACTGCCAGACAATATGGATATCCGTAATCCTCATAGGCAAATGCAATATTACCAAAATAATTGGAAAGTACTCTCTTATCCAGAGCAAGCTGCGTGATTCCTGCAAATGCTGCCACAGCGACAACTACCATTAAAAGATCATAGCGAAATTTCACTCTGCGTTTATACTTCGGTCCCCTGATAAGAAGCGCCAGAAGAATAAGGACAAACAGTCCCAGCACAATCAATGCAATTATCACACCCCATGCAGGCAGATACTTGTTTAAGATTGCCATACCATCCGTCAGAAGATGCAGATCGGGACCTGTAAACGGTGTAACCCTGTTTGCAAGGATTATGCCGTTTATGATTCCGAGAAGCAGCCAGAATATTGCGATCAGCACTCGCCAGAATGTCCTCCGGCGGAACAGATACGCGATTAGGCTGGTAACAAAGATCAGTCCCGCATTGTATGCAAATACCAGCGGTTTTCCTGTCATATAATTCCATGCCTCAACGAAAGAATGGCGGCTGATCGCTTCAATCAGGAAGTAACCGGCAGCACTGCAAAGTGCATGAAGCAACAAAGAAATTTTATTGCACACTTTATACAATCTCATCCAAATGCTCCTTTATTATTTCTCCATCTGTTTAAGCTGTGTATTTACTTTTTCCATCATTTCTTCGTATTTCTGAAGTTTTTCTTTTTCTGCGTTTACTTTTGCTTCCGGAGCTTTATTGACAAAGTTCGGATTGCTCAGCATTCCCTGGCATCTTGCGATTTCTTTCGTGAGACGATCCTGCTCTTTTTTAAGGCGTTCCATCTCTTTTTCGCGGTCAACCAGATCTTCAAGCGGCATATAAACGACTGCATCGGATACAACTACAGATACTGCATCCTCACCAATGCCTTCTTTGCCTTCCTGTACAAGGATCTCTTTTGCAAATGCGAGATTCACAAAAGATTTCTTGCATGCTTCATATCTTGCACATGTCTCAGCATCTTTGCCAACAATGTGAAGGCTGGTCTTACGGTTCATCGGTACATTCATCTCAGTACGTGTATTACGGATGCCACGAACTGCTTCTTTGAAGCTTTCAACTGCTTTTTCGGCTTCCGGGAATACCCATGCTTCCTGATATACCGGCCAGTCGGAAATCATGATAGACTCTTCTTCCGGAAGAAGTGTACAGTAGATCTCTTCTGTAATAAACGGCATATACGGATGAAGAAGTTTCAGACCTTCGGTCAGAGCTGTTCTCAACGTCCAGAGTGCATCGTTTGCTGCTTTCGGATCTTCATCTGCTTTCCAGAGACGAACTTTCGCCATCTCAATGTACCAGTCGCAGAGTTCATCCCACAGGAAGTCATAAACTTTCTGTACAGCAATTCCGAGCTCGTATTTATCCATATTCTCTGTAACATCACGAATCACAGTGTTCAACTTGGAAAGGATCCATTTGTCTTCAAAGCATAGATCATTCAGATCTGCCGGCTCTGTTACAGTCTTGCCTTCCAGATTCATCATAATGAAACGGGATGCATTCCAGATTTTGTTTGCAAAATTACGGCTGGACTCTACACGCTCCCAGTAGAAACGCATATCATTTCCAGGTGCATTACCTGTGATCAGAGTCAGTCGAAGTGCATCTGCGCCGTATTTGTCAATAACTTCCAGAGGATCGATACCATTTCCGAGCGATTTACTCATCTTACGCCCCTGAGAGTCACGCACAAGGCCATGAATCAGTACATGATGGAACGGAACTTCCCCAGTCTGCTCAAGTGCTGAGAATACCATACGGATAACCCAGAAGAAGATGATATCATAGCCTGTTACAAGAACATCTGTCGGATAAAAATATTCCAGTTCCGGTGTCTTCTCCGGCCATCCCAGTGTAGAGAACGGCCACAGTGCAGAACTGAACCACGTATCCAGAGTGTCCTCGTCCTGATGCAGATGTGTGCATCCGCATTTCGGGCATTTCTCCGGCATTTCTTTCGCAACGACCACTTCACCGCACTCATCACAGTAATACGCCGGAATTCTGTGTCCCCACCAGAGCTGACGGGAAATACACCAGTCACGGATATTTTCAAGCCAGTGAAGATAGGTCTTACCGAAGCTTGGCGGAACAAATTCCAGTTCACCCGGTTTCAGCGCATCCATAGCTGCCTTTGCCATTTTGTCCATGCGTACAAACCACTGTGGTTTGATCATCGGTTCTACGGTCGTACCGCAGCGGTCATGTGTACCGACGCTGTGATTATGCGGAACGACTTTCACAAGAAGTCCCAGTGCATCCAGGTCTGCAACCATGGCTTTACGAGCCTCATAACGGTCCATACCTGCATATTTGCCGCCGAGTGAGTTGATGGTCGCATCATCGTTCAGGATGTTGATTTCTTCAAGATTGTGGCGTTTACCGACTTCGAAGTCATTCGGGTCATGTGCCGGTGTGATCTTTACACAGCCTGTTCCGAATTCTTTATCCACGTATTCATCTGCGATTACCGGAATCTCACGGTCAGTGAGCGGCAGTTTCAACATCTTGCCGATCAGGTCTTTGTATCTCTCATCTTCCGGGTTAACTGCAACTGCAGTATCTCCGAGAAGTGTCTCCGGACGGGTAGTTGCAATCTCTACGAAACGACCTTCTTCTCCTGCGATCGGATAATTGATGTGCCAGAAAAATCCGTCCTGGTCCTCATGCTCAACTTCTGCATCGGAAATAGAAGTCTGGCATACCGGACACCAGTTGATGATTCTGGAACCTTTGTAGATATATCCTTTTTCGTATAAACGGATGAATACTTCCTGTACAGCTTTGGAGCATCCTTCATCCATTGTGAAACGTTCTCTTTCCCAGTCAGCGGATGCACCAAGCTTCTTGAGCTGGTTGATGATCTTTCCGCCGTACTCTTCTTTCCATGCCCATGCATGTTTCAGGAATTCCTCACGACCGATGTCGTGTTTGTCAATTCCTTCTTTTTTGAGTTTGTCGATAACCTTAACCTCTGTTGCGATCGCAGCATGGTCGGTTCCCGGCTGCCACAGTGCTTCATAACCCTGCATTCTCTTGAAACGGATCAGGATATCCTGCATGGTCTCATCAAGTGCATGTCCCATATGAAGCTGTCCGGTTACGTTCGGCGGCGGCATAACAATGGTAAACGGTTTTTTATCTGGATTTACTTTTGCGTGGAAGTCCGTTATCCATCCATTTCTGATAGAGACGGTCTTCCAGACCCTTCGGGTCATATGTCTTTGCAAGTTCTTTGCTCATAATGTCCTCCTGATTAAAAAAAGCATCTCCCATCTACTGTAATTGCATTTTTTCGCCTTGTCAAGACGGATTGCATATTTTTCACAGATTATGGGGTTCCTTGTAGTTATCTGTATACTTATTCCACAGATTTCAGTGATTCGACCATGTCGATCTTTTTCAGTTTGTTGTGCATAGAGATGTTTACAATCACAGAGAAAATACAGGTGAGCGCGGCGCAGTATAAAAAGCTGACCGGGCGGATATTTCGTCCGAACATAACGGCATCCACCTCAATCGTCATAATGATATAACGGTGTAGCAGAATACCAATCCCCGATCCTGCAAGTATTCCTGCAATCGTGAGAAGAATATTTTCCCTCAGAACATACTGCGAAACTTCCATATCAAAGAAGCCCAGGACTTTCAGTGTCGCAAGTTCTCTCTGTCTCTCGGTAATATTAATATTGTTCAGATTATAAAGAACAACAAATGCCAGCATTCCGGCGGATACGATCAGTACTACGATTACGCTTCCCAGCGTACTGAGCATGCGGTCTACCATATCTACTGTACTTGATGTGTAGCTGATGCTTAAGACAGCCGGTGATTCCATGATCTTCTGTCCGATCTCTTCAAGCTGATCTTTGTATTTGTCCTTTACCGTAAATACAATGTCACTGTAATCCGGTTTCTCACCAAAGGTTTCTTCATATACCTGTGGAGACATGTATGCATAATGTCCGGCATAGTTTTCGGTGATCACCGAAATCTTTACTTTGTATTCTTTGTCGTCTTTTTTCAATGTCAGTTCATCTCCAACTTTTAAGTCGAGAAGTGTCGCTGTTTTTTCACTGACTGCCGCACCTTCTTCCGGCAGCTCATAAGACTGCTTTGTGACACGGTTCTGTAAAGTAACGTCTTTTTTGAATTTTTCCAGATTTTCCGGTACATAAACATACACACTTAAAGCTGATTTTCCGTTCGGCGCTGTAAGCTTGGTAAGCTGGATATTTGTATAATGATCCAGATCTTCATTCTGCTCCAGATAGCTTTGCAGTTCTTTTTTCTCTGCATCGGTCGCATCATCATCCGATATGATCATCGCATCATAATGCTGGAGGTCGGTATACTGAAGATTTACAATATCAGAAATCGAATCCCGTATTCCGTAACCGACCAGCATCAGTGCCATACTTCCTGCAATTCCGAAAACTGTCATAAACAGACGTTTCTTGTAGCGGAACAGATTTCGAAGAGAGGATTTCCATGTAAAATTCAGATGTTTCCAGAGGAACGGCATCCGCTCCAGAAGGATTCTCCTGCCTTCTTTTGGTGCCGGTGGACGCATCAGGGATGCCGGTGTCTCTGCCAGCGCACGATAACATGAAAATACAGTTGCCCCGACAGTACAGATCAGTGCCGCCACCGAAGCAGTCAGTGCATACTTAAGTTCATAATGGATCTGCAGTGTTTTATCTACATTATGATACATCATTCCATATCCTTTGATAATGATAAACGGCAATATCTTTTCACCGATCAGGATACCGACAATACTGCCTCCTGCAGTCGCCAGAAATGCATAGCTTAAATACTTCGAGGCAATATGAATCTTGCTGTAGCCCAGTGCCTTCATCGTTCCGATCTGTGTTCTCTGTTCTTCGACCATTCGCGTCATGGTCGTAAGACTGATCAGCGCAGCGACCAGGAAAAAGATCACCGGGAAAACCTCACCGATATTTTTGATACGGTCTGCATTGTCTCCATAGTCAGAATACTCCGGAAGTCCGTTACGGTCTGTGATGATCCACTCCGGTTTTTCCAGATCGTTCAGTTCGTTCTTTGCATCGTCTATTTTTTGCTGACCGTCTTTGATTTCATCCTGCGCGTCCTTTTTGCCGTCTTCATAATCTTTCTTTCCGTCTGCCAGCTCCTTGCGTGCATCCTTTAATTTCTGTTCGGAATCTTTTAACTTTTCTTCATTTTCTTTAATTTCTTTTTCGCCATCAGTCAGCTTCTTTTCATTTGCTGCAATCTCCGCTTCGCCTGAATTAAGTTTTGCTTCATTTGCCGCAATCTGTGCATCCGCAGAATCAAGTTTTGCACGGTTTGCATCCAGTTTTCGCTGACTGCTCTCAAGTTTCTTAAGGCTTGCATCCAGCTGCTTCTTACTGGCCGCAAGCGTCTTCTCGTTTGCATCAATTTCTTTTTGTGCCGGAGCAAGCTTCTCTTCCTGCGCATTAAGCGTTGCACAGCCGCTGTCGAGCTGTTTCTGGTTTTCATTGAGCGTTGCAAGTGTTCCTGCAAGCTCGGTCTTCTTTGCCTGAAGTGTCGCAAGCCCACTGTTTGCGGCCGCCAGATTGTTCTCAAGTTCTGTTTTCTGTGCCGCTGCCTGCTGGCATGCCCCAAGTGTCGCCTGTGCGTTTTTTAATGCATGATCAGCCTCACCAAGTGCTGTCTGTGCATTCCCGAGATTCTGTGCAAGTGCGTCTAACTGTGCCTTTGCCTCTTCATCTCCTGCATCAGCTTTTTGTTTTGCCTCGTCGTAAGCGGCCTGTGCCGCATTTACTGCTTCCTGCGCCTGACTCACAGCACTCTGCGCTGCATCTGCTGCCTGCTGCGCCCCGGTAAGTCCGGCGGCAGCCGCTTCCAGCTGACTGATTCCTGCCTCAAGCTGCGGAATCTGTGTATTAAGCTGTGCAATCTGTGTGTCCACTGTAGTCTGTCCGGCTTTTACCTGTGCAATAGCTGCTGTCAGCTCCTGCTGCTTCTTATCTAACTCTGCTTTTGCATCTGCAAGCTTCTGTTTTCCTGCCTCCAATTCCTTCTTAGCCACGTCAAATTTAGCTTTGCCTTCATCATATTTCGTCTTTCCGGTATTGTACTTTTTCCATCCACCGTCCAGTTTTTTCTGGGCATCCTCAAGCTGTGATCTGCCATCTGCC
>OASZ01001181.1_pt1 | contig 11524 bp, 7 predicted proteins | sample 1501241 | NCBI WGS metagenome assembly OASZ01 (sample SAMEA2579926, study PRJEB22360) | human gut metagenome | biome: human gut; feature: human-associated habitat; material: faeces | place: Denmark | collected 2008/2010 | reverse complement strand
GGCGGAAGCGCCGCTGGCCCCGGAGGTTTACGAGGCCATGGAGCCGTTTTTAAAAGAACGGTTTTTCAACCCGTCCGCCGGTTACGGCTGCGCCAGGAGCGTGCGCGAGGCGGTGGAGGAAGCCCGTGCGGCCGTTGCCGCCCTGTTGGGCGCATTTCCTTCGGAAATTGTATTTACTTCCGGCGGAACGGAGGCGTCTAATATGGCTTTCCGCCAGATGGCCGGGGAGCGGGAGGGAGGGATAGGCGTTTTGTCCACGGACCATGACGCCTCCTTGAAGACGGCCCTGGCCCTGGGCAGCGGCTGTGTCTGCCCCGTGGACAGGGAAGGGCGAGCGGTTCCGGAAAAATGGGAGTCCATGTGCGCAGGGGGCGTGTCCGGCGTTTCTTTTGCCTGGGCCAATAATGAGACAGGCGCATTGCAGGATGCGGCGGTTTTGTGTTCCTCCGCCGGGAAACATGGAGTTCCCGTGCATTTGGATATAGTGCAGTGCGCCGGAAAAATTCCCGTGGATTTGCATGGAATGGAAGTGGATTATGCTTCCGTATCCGCACACAAATTCCATGGCCCCAAAGGGATTGGATGTCTGTACAGGAGAGCGGGGGCTCCTTTTTCCCCTTTGCTGTTCGGGGGGGGGCAGGAGTACGGTTTGAGGTCCGGCACGGAGAATGTTCCGGGAATCATTGGTTTTGGTGCGGCGGCGCGGGCGGCATTGAGGCACTTGGAGGAGGACGCCGGACGGCTGTCCCGGATGCGGGATTCTTTTGAGTCTCTCCTGCGGGCACAGGTGGGCGGCGTGACGGTGCATTCCGGCGGAACGGAACGTATTCCCAATACTTCCAATCTGGCGTTTGACGGATGTACGGCGGAAGCGCTGATGCTGTTGCTGGAACCTGCCGGCCTGCTGTGTTCGGCTGGGTCTGCCTGCCACACGCTGCAGCCGATGCCTTCCCACGTGCTGACGGCCATGGGATTGTCTGATGAGGCGGTACGTTCCTCCCTGCGTTTTTCCCTGTCTTTCATGACGACGCAGGAGGAGGTGGAACAGGCTGCCGCCCTGGTGGGCTCCGCCGTTCGGAAGGTGCGCGGCGTTCAGTCTTCGCGTACCGGCCCGGTGCTCGTGTACAGGCCAGAATGGAAGGGCTGAGAGGCTGGGGCGCTTTTACAGAAAGCCGTTTGTGTTCCATGACACCGGAGCTCAGTAACAGCGGCTCCCTCCCTATCAATGCTTTTACAGATGTTTATGAGGCGATTCTATTGCGGCAGAAATATATTGCAGATTTTTTGCTCATTCGCGAATCGACTTAAAATTTAAACGTGACGCCCATATTGACGTTGTGGCGCACTTTGTCCGAAACGTCCGCGGCATAGTCGGCATAGACGCTCCACTGTTCCGTGATGCTGTATCCGATGCCTGCGCCGAATACGCCAGCGTCCCTGTCCATTTTCCAGCCCCTTACCCTTATGAAGGAAGAGCCGAGCATGGCATTTACTCCGTAGCGGTCGTCGCAAAATTCGTGCGTGTAGAACATTCTGCCCGTAAAGTAGAAGCCGTTTGAAAACGCGTAAGTGCCCTCAATTCCCACAAGCGACTTCACGCTTGTATAGTTTTCTGATTCCGCGCTCATGCGTTCTTCCCCGCTTTTTTCCGTGAACGACGGGTTCATCAGGAAGTCCGCGTTTACGCCGATTGTGGGTTTCAGGTAAAATCCGGTGTCGGCAAAAGGCTTCCACGCGTATCGAACGCCCGTGAAGACACCGATGAGGTTTGAATTCCAATCGGCTTTGCTTTTGTTCAGGATGTTCATCCTTTCGGCTTTGTTCATGCCGAAAGCATAGGTTGCACCGAAGTACCAGTCAAAGTTGCCGAAGAACCGCCAGTCGGTGTAGGCGTTGACCGCAAGGCTTTGGGTTTCCGCCTTGCCGCAGTTGCCCTTGCCTGACGATTTTGCCTGAAAACCGCCGAAGCCGAAGCCCGCAAGAAACGTGTTACCCGCCGTGTATTCAAAATTCACCAAGCCGCCCGAAATATAGTCGCTCGACCCATCCATGTTTTCATCGCCGCCGTAGGTGGCAAACCTGTTTATGTTGCGGACGGTAATGCCTGAAAAACGCCCCCCCGAAACTTCCGTGCCGCTGCTTTTTGCGCCGAGGCCGTCGATTGCCGCGCTCGTGCGGTTGAGCGTGTCGAGGTGGATTATGTCGGCAAGATCCATGTTCATGCGCACGCTGTGCACTACCGACTGCGGAAGTATCGCACCCAGTGTGCCGCTTTTTACCATTGCGGCGAAATTACGTTTTTTGGTAACTGCCGCCTCGTTCGCCGCGTCGTCGCCGTCGATGTATTCAAGATCGTCGTAGGTTTTTGCCAACGCCTTTTCGAATTCGTTTGTCGCAACTGCTTCGGCAAGATAGGTGTTCTTCTTGATTTCGTAGCCGACATTGCTGCCGACGTTGACGTACTTCACGGTGATGTAGGTGTTTTCAAAAGGATCCAAGTCGCCGTCGATCATGCCCGAAATGTTGTTCGAGACGACGTCGTGCGTGCCTTTCAAGGCGGTTGCGGCGGTGAGGCTTCCCGAAGAGTCGTCGGTTGCGGAGAAACCGAAGATGTTGTCGTAGTGGTTGTTGATGGTGCCGCGCAAGCCCGCGCCCCCGAGTGTCCCCGCGCTGATTACGGTCGCGGCTGAAGAGTTTATGCCGAAGACACTGTTTATCGTAAGTCTGTTCCCGCCCGCCGAAACTGAACCCGTGAGTGTTGCCGAACCTTCGTTTGACAGTATGAGGTCTGTCGTCGAAACGATGTCGCCGCTCACAGTTTTGCCGTCAAGCACATTGACATTCGTACCGCTTACGCGGATGTTGCCGACATCGCCGACGTTCAGTCCGTTAGTGACATTTGTTGCTGAGATGTCGCCAACGGCGTTGTTTACCGTCGCCGAATTAACCGAGTTGAACGAGACGTTGCCGTTTGCGTTTTCGATTGTCACCAAAACGGCGTTTGAAATGTTTGCTGATGTCTCGACTGTGTTGACTTTAATATACCCCGAATCCTCGCCCGACGTACCGATTTCGAGCGAACCCACTGATGCGGTAATGTTCAGGCCGGCAACCGAGTCGAATTTCATTTTGCCTGAAACCGTGCCGATTGTTGATTCTGCGGCAAGATGTTTACCCTCGATATTGCCGTTGACGACTACATTGCCTCCGTTGTTTAGCTCCATGCCGGCGTCCGCCATGAGGTCGCCATTTATCGTCGCGCTGCCGTCGAATGTCAGATAGAGGTTTTTCGAGCGGATTGCCTGGGCGCTGGAGTTTTCGTTTGCAGCGATTGCCGAGATTTCCGAACCATCGAGCATTTTTAAGAAAAGGTCGTTTTCCGTCCAAATTCCGTAGGCGTTGGAGTTTTCGCTTGAGGATAGGATTTTGCCGCCGAGGGTGATGTCAGCGTTGTCGGCGAAAATACCGTTTGCCAATCCGTTTTCAGACGAAACCGTAATGTTGCCTATGATGTTTTCATTTTGGCCCGATTTTGTAATGGAGTTTGCAAAGATACCCGTGGCATCTGCGCCGCCTGAAACCTCCAAATTATCTATCCTGATGTTTTCGAGGTTTCCGGCTGTGGAAACAGGGTTATCTCTGCCTGGCGCGGCGATTATGCCTGCTGCGTTGCCGCTGATTCCCGCGCTTACTTGCATATCGGATATGGTGAGGTTGCGGCCGCCTTCCGTCAGATGGATACCGGTTGCATTGGTGTACCCCTTTACTGTGATTGCATTTGCTGTCAAATCGCGCTTGACGCTTTTTGCGTATATACCCGTTGCTTCACCCTGCGTGCTGCCCGAAGTGATTGTGCTTTCGATGTCGAGTTCGCCCACGGAAAGCGAGTAGATGTCGCCCGCAGCAGAGGGGTCCTTGGCCGCGTTTTTACCAACTTTTACACCGAAGGCGTCTTTTGCTGTCACGTAAATTTGGCCCGAATAGTTATTTTTGAGCGAAACGTCGTCGCTGCCGAGCTGGTTGGCCAGTATACCTATCCCCGTGCCTTGTTTTGCATTGATTGTAAGTGAACCCGAAATCGTCATCGCCTGCCCGTCAGAACTGCTCGACGTGTTCACACCCACGATGTAGGAGTCGTCGTCGATTGTTTTTGCGGAATTCCCGTCCACAGTGTAAATTCCCGAAATTTCGAGGTCTGTAATTTGACCGCTGGTCTTGATGAGTCCGAAATCTTTATTAGTCTCGATAGAGGAAACGTTCCCGAAGCTATAATATCCACTTCCGCCCAGAACGCCTGAAGAACCTGTGGTTGTCTTGTTGTCCCACAAATACGAGCTTGCACTTACAGTGCCGTTTGTGCATCTTATGTTGCCTTGGTTTTCGATTCTGATTGTGTTGGTGAGCCGGTTCCCGTATAGTTCAAGACTGGATTGGGAATCCAAAATAAGGATTAACCCCGTGCCGCCTTTATCAAAGTCCCCCGATGCGCCCAAACGCGAATTTTCTAATTTCAGCGTCGTGTTGTTTCCCTCAGAAGTCGGCTCCACATATTTAATGCGGATCGAATCGGGAGATGTCCAAACGTCTTTTAAGATAATTTCTTTTGTGTCTCCGAATATTTCCGAAGTCCCAGGGACTGTGCTCCCGGGGGTTATTGGTCCTTCCAGAGTAATGCGGTCGGCAACCGTATTGCCCTTGCCTGTTATCACAAGCGTTTCAGAGGAGGAATCGTAGTTGTATGTTTGGGCGCAGGCAATACCAGCTGTCGCCAACAGGGAAGCAGCAATCTTTTCCATGTTTATTGCAGAAAATCTATGGTGTTTTTCGTTTATTTATACAATTCTGAAACAAGCCTACCTTTACTCATTTCCAAATACTAAATAAGCGATTTTTCTTTTCAGATAAATTCAGGGGATGGTCAAGTATAAACTGTTATCAGCTCAAAAATGGTGTGACCGGCCATAAATCACGGTAAGGGTGCATCCCTAAGTAATCGTAAGGGTCATGGATGTGCAGGGACGGCGGCCGTGTTGTCGGGTTTGCCTGCCTGGTGGGGGAAGGGGAAGAAGCCGCTCTGTTTGTGGCGCCGGAGCGTCAGTGCGAGGGAATAGGCACGGCTCTGCTGGACTGGGTGAAGGAGCACAGCAAGGGGATGCTGACGGTGGGCGTTTACGAGGAGAACGCCCGTGCCCGCGCGTTCTACAGGCGTGGAGGATTTGAGGAGATCGGCTCCAGGGATGACGAGCTGACAGGAAGCCGGGAGTACTGGACGGAATGGAAAGGAGAGAGTATATGATCATCATAAAAAAGGCGGAAGTTCCGAAGAACTTCCGCCCCCTGTAAAGCAGGCCGGCGTCAGGCGAGCTCCACCTTGACGCCGCTCTTTTCAATCTGGTCAGCCATTTCAGGAGAAAGGGCTTCATCAGTGATGAGCATGGAGATCTGTGAGGGCGCAACGGTATAGAATGCCGGGTTGTTCGCTACGCTGGTGGAAGGCATGGCGATGATCACCTTGGCATCCGGGGGAATGACGCTCTTGATGAATTCGGATTGAAGCATGTTCTTGTATCCGGCGCCATGCTTGGGGGAGTAGCAGTCCGGCGTCAGTACAACCATGTCAATGCTCAGGGAACCTGCGGCCTTGGCGGCTTCCTGTCCCACATAGACCAGGGCTTCGCGGTCGAAGCGTCCGCCCGTGCAGTAGAAGCTCAGGTTCGGAATGCCTTCAAGCCGGGTCAGCAGCGTGGGGTTGTTGGAAACCACGTGCGTATCCCTGGAATTAATGTGGTTGCAGATCTGGTAGCCCATGGTGCTGCTGTCAATGAACATGACCACGGAAGCGGGGATGTTCTGGACGGCTTTTTTTGCAATCCTTATGGAAACATCGTCTTGAGTGACAATGTCTTCATGGAGGGATTTATGGGTAAGGGCCAGAGCGCCGCCGTGGACGCGCTTGAGAAAGCCGCGTTTCTCAAGGTTAATCAAATCATTACGGACCGTTTCATCCGTGACCTTCATCTGTTTGGCCAGAGCAATGGTTCTTGCGGCTCCATGTTCGGCCAGCGTTTTCAGAATGAACTCTTTACGTTGGGATGCTAAATACATTGGGTTCTGTTTTTCTATATAGAATGTTTACACGTTCTAGGTGTTAAGTTGTTTTCTAACAATTTTTCACTGTCCCAGTCAAGCGTTAGAAATTCTAAGTTTTGATTGTTATTGTGAATAATGCAGATTTTGTAATAATGGGACAATTGAATACCGAGAAATGTACAAAAATAATTTTATGATGCACAAACTAGTTATCGGTATGACAGAGTTTATCAATCTGGAATGATAATGGACGCCGGATCGAAGTTGGGAGTGGGGAACGTGAGCTGGAGATGGCGCAGTTTTTCCACCATCAGGCGGGCGACGACGAGGTTCCTGTACCATTTCCGGTCTGCCGGAATGATGTACCAGGGAGCATCCGGAGTGGACGTTTTTTCAATGAGATCCTGATAGGCCGGCTGGAATTCGTCCCAGCGGTTCCGGTCATCCAGGTCGTCCATGCAGAACTTCCAAAGTTTGTCCGGATCCTGGAGCCTGGATTCCAGCCGTCTTTTCTGTTCCGCCTTGGAAATATTCAGGAACAGCTTGATGATGACGGTGCCTTCTTCCGCAAGCATGGATTCAAAATCCAGAACGTGCTTGTAACGTCGCTTCCAGACGGGGTCCGGGAAGATTTTTTTCACGCGGACGGCGATGATGTCCTCGTAATGGGAACGGTTGAAGATGGCGATCTGCCCCTTGGCGGGCACTTCCTTGTGCACGCGCCACAGGAAGTCGTGGTCCAGTTCTTCAATAGTGGGTTTTTTAAAGGGAACCACGTGCAGCCCCTGCGGGTCCACCCGGGAAAAGACGTGCTTGACGCATCCGTCCTTGCCGCCTGCGTCCATGGCCTGCAGAATGACGAGAACCCTGTGCTTGTGCTGGGCGAAGAGTTTTTTCTGCAGTTCCTGCAGTTCTTCCCTCAGCTTGTCGAATTCAACCAGGGATTCTTCCTTGGTTCCGGAGAAGAGAGATTTGTCATCCGGAGAGTAATCCTTTAAACGCAGTTTTTTGCCCGGAGGCACCAGGTAACGGTTCATTGTATGCGAAGTTAACGTTGAAGAAGCGGGAGAGGAGGTGGAAGAGGTTTTCATGGCGGCGGGTTTGGCCGGAAAATCCGGCCCGAAGAATTGCTGAAGGGCGTCCTTGATGACTTTCCTTTTGAATTTGGGGAACATCTCCAGCTTGAGGTCCTGGAGGGGTATCCATTTCGTTTTTGAGAATTCAGGGCTGCGGTGCAGGTCCGTCTTGGGGCGCCTGGCCTTGCAGCGCACCAGGAAGTAGGTTTGCTCCTGGCCTATCCAGCGCGTGACTTTGCGGTTGCCGGAGGGGTATTTGTACCGCAGGCCGGGGAGGCGACTGACAATGGTGTATTCCGTGGGACGCAGGCCCACTTCCTCCCATACCTCCCGCGCGAGCGCCCGTTCAATGCTTTCATTTTTAATGACGCCTCCCTGCGGGAAGTGCCAGTACGGGTTGCGGCCGTTGTCCTTGCCCAGCAGCACGTAGCCGTCGGCGTCCATGATGACGGCTGCTGCGTTGAGTCTCCAGTTTTTGGCTGTAGATGGAGTGTCCATGACGGGAGGGGGCGGCTTAACTGGCGGTTTGAGCCGGCGTTTCCGGCTTTCCGGTTTCTGGAGCGGCATTTTCCGGTTCATCCTGCCAGATGAAGTGTTCCAGCTGGATGCGGCGCGCGTAGGCCGCCGCTTCCCTGGCTCTGGGACCGGAGGTCTGCGCCAGTTTTTTAGCCAGCGCCAGGGCGCCGTCCCAGTCCTGGAGCTGGCCCAGCAGGCGGATGGAGGCGAAACCGGCATTGTAGAACCAGTGCCAGTCCCGGCGCTTGTTGGCGGAACTGCCGCTGGGCGTATGGGCCAGGATGGAGGCGTAGTCATCCAGCGCCTTTTTCTGGTCGTTCATCCGTTCGTAGAATTGGGCCCGCTGGGTGAGGGCCTTGAATTTCCAGGCCAGGCCCAGGTTGGGGGTGTCCAGAATTTCCGTGCACAGGTTGATGGCCTTGCGGAGGGTGTCCGAATGGGTGTCTTCCTTCGTCACCCAGGCGTCCGCCTGGATGGAGAGGGCCAGCAGGCGCATGTAGCGCGGAAGGGGGGAGGAAAGCAGGTTTTCCAGAGCGGCGATGCATTGGTCCGCTTCTCCCATGCGCAGCAGGACGGAGGCTTCTTCTATCCTGGCGGGCTGCGCAAAGGGGGTGTCCCCCGCGCCCAGGGTTTTGAAGATGTTCAGGGCGGCTTTCAGCGTATTGCCGGTGTTGCTTTGCTGGGCGGCTTTTCCGGCCAGGAAGAGGGCCGCCGCCTGGAGGGGGCTGCCAGGGTATTTGGAGGGGAAGGGCTGGAGGACAAGCTGCGCTTCATGGAAATCCCCGTTCTTGTACAGGAGTTCCCCCAGCTTGAGATAGAGCATGTCCGCCTGTTTGCCTTCCGAATCCAGGGCGATGGCCTGGCGGCAGGCTTGGATGGCGCTGGGCCATTCCTGCCGGCTTTCCGCCTCCAGGATGTTCAGCCGCGCAAGCTGCATGGTCTGTTCCGGAGTCAGCTGTTCTTTTTCCAGCGGCGGAAGAATGGCCTGCACGGTTTCAAGGTCCGGCGGGTTGAGGTTCAGGGCCACTTCCGCCTGGTCCAGCCGGGCCTGGGTTTTCAGGGCCGGGTCTGTCGCCAGTGCCACGAAGGACGCCAGCAGTTCGGGAGCCTGGGGGTTCATTCTTTTGGCGGCGTAATGGGCCTGTTCAAAGAGGATGTGTTCCCGGAGCTGGGCAGAGCCGGCGGCTTCCTTGACCAGGGCGGCGGCTCCAGCGGCGTCATTGGCGTTCAGCGCAGCCAGATTTTCATTGAACAGGGCGCTTTCCGCCGTTTTTTCAGAGGCGCGCCGGGCTGCTTCCCGGAAGAGGCTCTGCGCCAGAGGGTAGTCTCCCTTGCGGAAGGCCAGGGCTCCCTGCTGGAAGACGAGGCCGGGGGACGTTCCGGGATATTTGGAGATAAGGCGTTCCGCGTCTTCCACGCGGTTTTTGTCCAGCAGAGTGGTGATGGTATTCAGGGAAAGGGTCTGGACGGGAAGGCTCTGAGGATATTTGGAGAGGCCGTCCTCCGCCATTTTGACAGCTCCCGCCAGGTCGTCCTTTGCCAGAAGCAGGCTTCCCATGGCATACATGGCTGCCGGCTGGCGGCCCGCATCCCTGGCATTCACCCAGCCGGTGAGTTTTTCCAGCGCCTGGGGATTGGTGCGGAAGATGTCCTCCTCCAGCAGGATGTTGAAGGCGTCCATCAGCAGGGAGGATTCCGATTTGCCGCCAATGAACGCCAGCAGGCGTTCTTCCGCCGTTCCGGCAGTGTGTGGGGCTTCCTCTTCCTGAGGCTGGGCGCGCGTTTCCTCTTTTTCTCCCGGACGATTTCCGCCCTGGCGAGGGCCAGACGGCCCAGATCCCGGATTTTCCCCGGATAGGCCTTGTTGTCCATGACGGCGGCGAAGATTTTTATGGCCTGGTCCAGGTTCCCCTGTTTGTCGGCCAGTTTGCCTTCCACGAGTTCGGCATAAGAGCGCATGGGCAGGTCCCTGGCCGTGCCGTCGTCCATTCCCGTCTTGAATTGTTCAAGAATGGCGGCGGCCTCCGCATAGCGCCCCAGGTTCACCAGAACGTCCGCCAGAAGGACGTGCGCGGTCCGGGAGATGGCGGTGGATTCCGCCTGCCCCAGCCTGGTGAGGGCATCCAGTAAAAGCTGCCGGTCCTGAAGCTGGCGCGCGAGCTGGGCTTTCAGCTGGAAGCCGTAGAGGGAGAGCGGGTCCGTTTCAGGAATGGAGGAGAGTTTTTCCAGGGCCCTGGTAAAGGAGCCTTTGTTAAAGAGGCCCGCCGCCATCCAGTATGATTTCATGGAGGAGTCCGGAAGTTGTTCCCAGGCAGTCAGCCCTTCTTCCGTTTTTCTGGCGCGGATCAGGGCTTCCGCCAGGAAGGGGCGGATGATGGCTTTCTGGGATTCCGGAAGATTTTTGGAGTTCAGGCATTCCTGAAAATGCTTGCTGGCTTCCAGGGGCAGGCGGTCTTCCAGGGCTTTCAGACCCTGCTGGTATTTTTTATTTTTCAGGAGGGCCTGCCTGTCCTGCGAGAGGGGAGCCTCCGGAGGAGGTGTTGCCGCGGCTGCAGGGGGGGGGCCCCCCATGGTGAGCAGAAAAGCCGCGCAGGACGTAAGAACGGCAAGGGAAAAACGGGGACTGAAGAAGGTGTGCATCATCGTAGGATTATGATTCAGGCCCCATGAAGATGAGCCGGATGTAGCGTTTGCCGGAGGCGGTCAGCTTCGGATCTTTGCTGGAGCCGGAAACGCGGTTGCAGGTCCTGTACAGTTGGGAGAAGGGATGGGGAACAGCCCGGATGACGGAGGGTTCCGTGCAGGGTTGGTCGGAGGGAGTCACGGAAACGGGAACTCCCGTTCCCGTAAAGCTGATTTCCCAGGACTTGGGATTGGCCGGTCCCGGTTTCAGCAGGAAGGGGTAGCGTTTGACAAGATTGGGCAGGCTTCCGGTAGATGGAGCGCGTACGACGTACTGAACGGGCAGGGAGGAGATATGGCGGGAGAGGGAGAATTCCGCGCCGTCCTTGCACTGCATGAGGGCGGGGGCCGGGTCAAAACCGGCCAGATTCAGGCCGTTGTAGGCGCCATGGCGGTTGGGGGTACCCAGTTTCAGGCTGGAATACCAGTTTTCAAAGTCGTCCTGGAGCTTGAGGCAAAGTTCCAGATGCACATGGGCGCGTGTTTTGTTCAGGCCCACTCCGGAGTAGCCCAGTTTTCCGATGACGTTTCCGGTGCCTACCCGGTCCCCCTCCTTGCAGGAGACGGAAGCCAGATGGGCGTACAGGCTGTAAAGCGGGCCGTCCGCCAATTGGTGTTCGATGACCACATAGCGGCCGTAGTTGCTGTGGGTGGGGTTGGCGGAAGCGTGGACCACGGTGCCTCCGGCTACGGGATGCACGTCGTCCAGCGGAATGCCGGAGGCGTCGCGCCTGAGCGGCTTGATATCGATTCCTTCATGGAATTTGACGGCTACGGGGCCTGCCTGGGTTCTGACGAGGGTCCGGGTAAAGCCGTAGGCTCCCGCCTCCCAGGGCTGGGATTTCTTCCCTTCAAAGTTCCGGTCCACGTACATGTAGAAGTCCTGCGGACGGTTGTCCAGCAAGGCCGTGTTTTCCGTGGGGAAGCGCACGACAATATCCGCCATCAGGAATGGCATGCTCCAGAAGAACAAGAGGATGCCGATCAGGGAAGGGAAGAACTTGCCGTGCATGCTCATACAAGGGGTGCTGGATCAGATCCGCCCCCGGCGGGTGCTGACCACGGTGCGGTCCTTATGTTCTTCGGGCTCCTTGGCTTCCTTCTTTTCCTGGGTGGGGTCCTTGATGGGAAGAAGGGGCTTGGTGACGGCGGCCAGCTTG
>OASZ01001166.1_pt1 | contig 11688 bp, 11 predicted proteins | sample 1501241 | NCBI WGS metagenome assembly OASZ01 (sample SAMEA2579926, study PRJEB22360) | human gut metagenome | biome: human gut; feature: human-associated habitat; material: faeces | place: Denmark | collected 2008/2010 | reverse complement strand
TATCCTCATGAAAAGTGTTTATCACCATTGGAAGACTATATGGCAGCGGCGGAGCCGACACCGGCAGAAGGCTGGCAGAAGAACTGGGACTTGGTTTTTATGACAAGAATATCCTGAGGATGAATTCAGATGAAAGCGGAATCAAGGAAAGCTATTTTCACCTGGCAGACGAGAAGGCGGGAAATAAGCTGCTGTATAAGATTATCAGCAGTCTGACACCGGAAAAAGGCGCTCCCTCCTTTGGTTCGGATCTGATCTCCGCCGACAACCTGTTCCGGTTCCAGTCGGAGGTAATCCGGAAACTGGCGGCGGAAGAATCCTGCGTCATCATCGGAAGGTGCGCCAACTATGTCCTGGACGGAATGGAGGGACTGCTCCGCGTCTATTTGTATGCAGACATCGAAGTGAGGGAGGCAAGAATCAGGGAAAAGGATCTTTACGATGAGAAAGAGGTATTGAAGAATATCAAGAGGATAGACAGGGAACGCCGCGATTATCACAGATATTACACGGGACGTGACTGGCAGGAGCTGGACAATTATGACCTGGTAATCAACACCACTCATATTGGCGTGGATGGGGCTGTAGCTGTAATCAAGAATTATCTGACCGTGATGGGATATGATTTGGAGAAAGATTTTCATTGATGAAAAGGGGCGGTAATTTCAACTGATGTGGTGTATGATTTTTATTGGTAATATCAGCCGGCCGCATAATTAATGATACCAAAAAAATCGCTGAAGTCTCACGAACTCAGCGATTTTTCTTTTGGGGAGGTTTTTTACAGCCCTTTTTTAACGGGAAAATACTCCTGTTAAGTGAGCCAATGCCTGCGGCGCTTGGGAATCATGTCGCCACAGCGGCCCGCGTCAGGCGGAGAATCCCGCGAGCGATATTCTTTCTGGCTTTTTAAACGGCCTGCCGTCAGGCAGATTAAAAATGAATTTCTTCAGGAAAGGCTTCCCTGCGCAGAATCCCCCACATTTTATCGATATAGGAAAGTGTATAAAAGTTTTCATAGTAGTGATAATAGAAAGCTCCTTTGAGCGTCATCCGGTATTCCCCGTTCTCCTCGGTGGCAAATCCCAGCTTTTTAGCAAGCCAAAGCTCGGGGCCGTATGCTTTTTTGAGAGGCGTGTTGAAAAACACTTCAAAGTCTTTTGAATTTACTCTGGTACTGTAGGCGGTCCAGAATAAGTAATACACCATACGCTGTCTTTCGGAAAAACGCAGGGTCAGAGCAGTGGGAAGTTTCCCCTCCTCAATCCTTTTTTGATATTCCGCCACAGAAAAGGTGTTGATTTTAAACTGGTCCTTTAAAAGCGTCGTGGCAGAGCAGCCAAAACCAAGGAAATTATCTCTTGTCATGGATGAATATCCGGCGGTGCCGGAATTGGAGAAGGTCCAGATGGAATCGCGTCGGTATCCCATCTCTTTACAGTAGAGGGTGATTTCATCCAGAAGCTTTCTCTTTTCCTTCTTTTTCAGCGGCTTTATCCGGCTGTCCGTGAAGGTGAAATCAATCAATGGATAGATTGCGATATGGTTGGCTCCGTTAGCAAAAGCAGTTTCAATATCGTTTTTCAAATCTTCTGATGTCTGACCGGGCAGTGCAAATATAAAGTCCATTGAGACCGTTTCAAAGGAAAAATTCGACAAAGCCTCAGCCATGCGCTTACAATCGAACGCGCGGCGGCCCAGGATATTTAAATATTTGTCCTGAAATGACTGGATTCCGATGCTGATTTTAGTGATGCCGGCTTCTTTCAAAAGCCGGAGCGTCTCATTGGTCACATTGTCCGGATGCAGTTCGAGGCCGATGCCTTCAGTAATGATAAAATGCTCCTGCAAAGCATCAATGATTTCTTTCAGACGGGGGGCCGCAAGTGCAGGCGTTCCGCCGCCAAAATAGAGGCTGGTGACCGGCTTCTTCTCCTTTTGGCGTCCTGCGCTCAGGTGGATTTCTTTAATTAAAGCGTCGATGTAGAGGCTGCATTTTTCCGCCGAATACAGCTCCTTGCAGTAAGGGCAGAAGGAACAAAGCTGGCTGCAAAACGGCAGATGAACGTAAAGTCCAAGTCCCGTGCATTCCCCGTAATTCAACCGGGAATCATATTCATTTTTAAAGGTAAACGGACGGAGCGTCCTGGTGAACCACATCCGTGTGAGAGTAGTGACAAATCCCATAAATCCTCCTGGCGCTGACTCTTACATGCATTTTGTCTAATGTTTTATAAAAAATATTGATTTGTACACCGCATTCATTATATGTATTTGAGATAGGTACAGAGAAGTTCGGCTATGATCTTTATGTTTCCGCTGAACAGCAGGGTATATTCCGCCACGAAAAAATAGCCGCATTGTTCACACAGGCCCGGACTGTGGATGCATCTGCCGCAGGTGCTGATTTCCCCGTCTTCCATTACAATACATTGATGGCAGGGCGTTGGAAAGCTGTTGTTTATGATATACGGAAATGCGCTAAGCAAGTTGAAAACAGGAGCTCCCTGCTTTTTCATCAGGGCAATGGCATCACAGCAACCGGCTTTTTCTTCCCTGGAAAGGGCAAGCTCTGCGGTATCGGGATAAGGGGTGTGGAAATTAAAAGAAACGGCCCGCACGTTATCAGTGTCTCTGGCTTTGATACATACGTCACGGACCGTATGCCTGTTAATCCGGTTTATTGCCATATAGAAGCAGATATTATCGGAGGAGGCATTTCTTATATTTTCCATAATCCGATCATAGGTGTCTCCACGGATCTCATTGTGCTTTTCTTTATCCCCGTCAAGACTCAGCAGGATAAGATCCGCCTCAGGCAAATCCAGGGGAAAGGTTCCGTTCGTCACCGTATTTACAATGAGGAAACCCATCTCCCTGGCCTCTCTGACCAGATCACGGAGCGTTTTATCACCATCATTCCATAGGAAGGTCTCACCTCCGCAAAAAAACAGGATACGGATGCCCATACCGTACAGCTTTTCCATCTCGGCCCTGATTTGGCGGTAGGGATGGAGGACGGCGGTAATATTATTTACAGAGCAGTGCTTACAGGAAAGATTGCATTTATCTGTCAAAATAATAGTTCCGAGAATCGGATTTTTCTGCCTCAAAAGAATTGTTTTAATACTGAAACAGGCCAGGTGGAAAAATGACGATAATTTCATAGGGCGGCCGCCTTTCGCTGTTAATTGTTAAGCTGCTCTCACCACTCCAGTTCGACCGGAGTGTATTCATGGTGAATGGCAGGAAGGATCCTGCCGATTAAATCGTCTTTTATAATCTTCAGGCTGGAGGTATTGATGCAGGGATGGCAGCCGATATATTCATCTTTCAGGATATCTTCGTCAATGACAAGGCGGACATGGTTTTCCGGATCATTCATCAGGCCGAGGACGCTGACAGAACCCGGGGTGATATCGAGATACTCCTCCATATGTGCGGCATCGGCAAAGGAAAGACGGGAACATCCCATTTTCTTGGAAAATACTGCGGTGCGGAATTTCTTGTCACCGGGCATCATCAGAAGGTAAAAGCTGGTTTTCTGGGCATTGCAGAGAAACAGGTTCTTGCAGATGCGGATGTCCAGAAGCCGTTCCACCTCATGGCAGCTTTCGATTGTCTCCGTCGGGTCGTGATCAATCCTGGTATAGGAAAGCCCCAGTGAATCGAGGAGAGTATAAACACGCTGTTCTTTGGGCAGACGGAGAGTGAAATTATCCGGTCGGCCGGTGTACAGTGTCTGATCAATATAGATTTCGTTCGGTGAAACAGCCTGATGGGCTGCGGCTGATGGATTCATATTCTTACTCCTTTTAGTCTGCTGACGTTTTCTATTGTTTGTATGGTTATACCGTAACTTAAATTCAGTATTTGTAATATATCCGGTAACGGGTCCACTTGTAATTAGCGCTGAATCGTGGAAAAACGGATATGTTCTCCTATTATACCAAGCCACGGCGAAAAAGCAATATTTTAATCAATGTTTGTATTGATTTGACAGGGCATATCGACTATAATAACGAAGTTTGGGATATTACGATAGATTGATAGCAGATATATAAGATTTAACTGAGGAAGTAATAGGAAAATCAATAGAAGAAGCTATTATAAAATCAATATAAAATAAGGATAGATAGGGCAAAACCATGAGACATCAGACTGATATAGATAAAATGAATACGAACAGGAATCTGTTTTTTATGTCACTGCCAATATTCGTTGAGCTGCTTTTACAGCTTTTGGTAGGAAATATTGACCAGATGATGGTCAGCCGTGTTTCCCAGCAGTCGGTGGCATCCATTGTTAATGCGAACCAGATTATGAATCTGGTGATTATTGTACTCAGCATGGCATCTACGGCATCTACGGTAATTTTATCACAATATCTTGGGGCGGAGGATAAGGCAAATTCGTCCAGAACCTGTATGGTGTCGATTCTTATGATCACGGTGGTAAGCCTGCTGTCCACACTTCTGGTATTTGCAGGTTACAAGCCGCTTTACAAAGCACTTCGTGTGCCGGAGGAAATATTTGATGAAGCTTCGCTGTATCTGCTTATCGTCGGGGCTTGTATCACAGTGCAGGGACTTTACCTAATCTTCTCCGCGATTATCAGGGCATTTGCGATGATGAAGGAAGTCATGATAGTTTCCATTGTTATGAATGTTATGAATATTATTGGAAACGCAATTTTAATCAACGGCTGGTTCGGCATGCCGAGGCTTGGGGCAGTAGGTGCGGCTGTTTCTACGGATATCAGTAAGCTGGTGGGACTGGGGCTGATGATTCTGCTGTTTGTGAAGCGTACTAACGTGAAGCTGGGACTGCGGTTTTTAAAGCCGTTTCCGGTTCAGATTATGAAAAAACTCTGCCTTTTGGCGGTTCCCTCCGGTGTGGAGAGTTTCTCTTATAATATGTCACAGATGTGCATTTTGGGAATTGTCAATTCCTTCGGCACGATGGTGACGGTCACAAAAGGGTATTGCAGTATATTCGCTAATCTGGCCTATGTTTATGCGATGGCGATTGCTTCGGCAACCCAGATTGTATTGGGATATCTGATAGGGGCGAAGAAAATTGATTTAATCCAGAAAAGAGTGAATGCGACGCAGAAGGTGGCTCTGGCGGCCTGTGTGGGCCTGGCGGTTCTGCTGTTCTTGGGCAGCAATTATATCTTTCTGATATTCACGGATGATCCGGAGATCATTGCACTGGGGCGTAGGATTCTGTTTATTGAAATTTTTCTGGAAATAGGACGAGCCGTCAATATAGTAATGACGAAATGTCTGATCGCCGTCGGAGATGCGGTCACACCGACAGTAGTCGGCGTAAGTTTTCAATGGGGAGTTGCCTTTGTCGGGGCATGGGTATTCGGAATCATATTTGGCTGGGGCCTGGAGGGCGTCTGGGTGGCTATGGCAATAGACGAATGTCTCAGAGGATTGATATTTGCCGTGCATTTAAAAAAAGAACGGTGGAAAAAAGTGTTCAGAAGTGTGGATGATTGAGCCGGATAAATTAGCAATTGTGGATGATTGGCTGGGATTTAGATGACGAGTTGTGGAAATGTGGATGAAATGGGCGATAAATGTGGATAACATGAGATACAAGCTTGAATTTTCTGAGAATATGTGGATGTAAATGGAAGAGATTGATAAGGGAGGCTGGGATGGAGAAAAGTGGGAATGGTTTTGGGGAGTATGAAGCGGAAAAGAGGAAGAGCGGAGTGGATGAGAGAAAAATCGGGGCGGAAAAGAGGAAGAGTGGCGTGGAAAAGAGGAAGAGCGGAGCGGAAATGGGAAAGAGCGGCGTGGAAAAGAGGAAGAGTGGATCGGATGAGAGAAAGAGCGGGGCAGAAATGAGGAAGAGCAGCATGGAAAAGAGGAAGAGCGGAGTGAATACGAGAAAGGGCAGGGCGGAGATAGGGAAGAGCCGCGTTGATAAGGGGAATGGGGCGGATACGAGAAAGAGCGGTGTGAATATGGGGAAGAACGGAGCGAATACGAGGAAGAGTGGCGTGGACACCGGGAAGAATGAAGTGGAAATGATAAAAAACAGGGCGGATGCCGGGAACAGCGGAACGGATAAAAGGAAGAGGGGGACAGGCATAGGGAGCCTTGGAGCGGATAAGAAGCGTGGAGCCGATAAATGGGAAAATGGAACAGATAAGAGGAAGGGCAGAGCAGGCAGCAGTAAAAGCGGAGCGGGGGAGAGTGACTTCTCTCAAAAGCAGGTGAAGGAAGCTTTTCGTGGAAAAAACAGTAAGGATTTTTCCGGCAGAGACCGCTTCGGGAATAAAAGAGCAGACGGAAAGAATGAGGAAAGTGTAAAAAATACCGGGAATGGCAGCAGGAAAAGGAACTCGCCCTGTCCTGTTTATGAACAGTGCGGCGGATGTCAGCTTCTGCACCTTCCTTACAAACAGCAGCTCGCTGAAAAACAGAAGCGGATGGAGGAACTCTTAAAAGGAATCTGTCCGGTGAAGCCAATTATTGGGATGAAGGAGCCTCTGCATTACCGGAATAAGGTACATGCCGTATTTGGGCATGACAGAAAGGGAAATCCGCTCTCCGGCGTTTACAAAGAAGGAACGCATATTCTTGTCCCGGTTGAGAAATGCCTGATTGAGGATGAGAAGGCAGACGAGATTATCGGGACTATCAGAGGGATGCTGAAATCATTCAAGATCCGGACATTTGATGAGGATACAGGATATGGCTTTTTGAGGCATGTTCTTGTCAGACGCGGATTTGCCACGGGGGAAATTATGGTGGTACTGGTGACGGCTTCGCCGGTATTTCCGTCGAAAAATAATTTCGTGAAGGTTCTCAGAGAGAAGCATCCTGAGATTACGACGATTGTTCAGAATATTAACAATAGAAGTACAAGCATGGTGCTGGGCGATAAAGAGCACGTGCTTTATGGCAGAGGCTACATTGAGGATGTGCTGTGCGGACTCCGGTTCAGGATTTCTTCGAAGTCGTTTTACCAGGTGAATTCTGCGCAGACAGAGCTTCTCTACAATAAGGCCCTTCAACTGGCTGGACTGACCGGAAAAGAGAAGGTTTTAGATGCATATTGCGGTATCGGTACCATTGGCCTGATTGCAAGCAGGAAGGCCGGAGAGGTGATTGGGGTGGAATTGAACCCCGATGCAGTCCGTGACGCAGTACAGAATGCAAAAATGAATGATGTGAAGAATATCCAGTTCTACTGCAATGACGCCGGACGGTTTATCGTAAATATGGCGGAAAAGGGCGAAAAGGTGGACGTCATTTTGATGGATCCCCCCAGAAGCGGAAGTACGAAGGAATTCATTGACGCGGTCGCCAAGATGGGTCCGGAACGTGTGGTCTATGTCTCCTGCGGGCCGGAAACACTTGTTAGAGATCTTCGGTGGTTTATGGGGAATGGGTACCGGGCTGTGGAGGCTTGGCCGGTGGATATGTTTGGGGGAACTGGGCATGTTGAAACCGTCGTGTTGCTCGTGCGGAAACCTTGATTCTAGGCGTGTTTGCGGGATTATTTGGAGAAAATGGAGTTGTGTTTTTGCGGATGGTGAGATGAATAAGTTTCCGAAGATAGGGGGACGGGGATAGCGCCGGAGAGTTTGGAAATGAGGATTTTGTCGGGCAAAAGATACAATCTGGCAAAACGTATACATTTGGGCAAAAGGTAAACGACTTGGCAAAACTAACACTCCGAAGCGAACACAAAGCATTTTGTAAAATATATAACCAAGTGTTTACGAATTGCTTATTTGGAATATAGTAAACCGGGGTTAACGGAAAGTGGAAAGGCATAGGGAGGTGAAGCAATGTTAAGCGATGATATCCGTTTCTTAACAAACAGGGCTTTATGGGAAACAGAGAACCTGATGAAATGTATTCCAAATGAGATTTGGAATAATCGATATGATGGAATCCCTATGTGGAAGTACCTTTATCATACTTTATATTCTATGGATAGATGGTATATGAATCCGTGCGATCCCTCCTATCGAAATCCTGAATTTCATATGGAAACTTTGGCAAATTTAAATATCATACCAAAGGACGAATGCCTGAAAAGGGAGCAATTAGAGAATTATTTTTATCAGATTGAAGAAAAAATAAAAGAGTATATAAGAGATTTAAAAGACGAGGAACTTTCCTCAAATCCAGAAAATTGTGATATGACCAGGTTCAGACTAATTTTGGGGCAATACAGACACTGGCATCGCCATATGGGAATTATTTACGGTTTTATAATAGCGGATACAGGGAAATGGCCATATGTTCTCAACATAGAAGGAGAATACCCAAAGGAGCCAATGCCGAATTTTTACTAGGCGTTGGTACATTCTGCGAAACAAATGTAGGAATGAAAGGATAAAATATGTTTTGGAGAGTAACAGCCATTTTAATTTTGCTGGCGTTTTATTCGATTTACATAGGCAAGATGCTTTTGCAGAAGAAGCAGGGCATACAGACAGATCAGGTTGCCAAAAGAGAAAAGCGGGATAAAATATTTTACACGGAATTGCTTATGAAGATAGCAACCTATTCTGTTGTACTGGCAGGGGTCGTAAGTATTTTTACTGTAGAAACGGATTTGCCGAGTGGGATTCTGATAATCGGGGTGCTGCTGGGAATCGCTGGGGATATTATATTTGCTGTTGCGGTAGTAACCATGCGGGATAGCTGGAGGGCGGGAATTGCAGAGGAAGACAACCGGGAAATGATAACGTCCGGTATCTATAAAATCAGTAGGAATCCTGCGTTTTTAGGGTTTGACTGTGTGTATCTAGGCATTCTTATCTTATTTTTTAATTGGCTCCTATTGTTTTTTTCGGTGTTTGCGGCTGTCATGCTGCATTTGCAGATACTGCAGGAGGAGAAATACTTGCCTGTGGCTTTTGGAGAGAAATACATAAGTTACAAAAAACATGTGTGCAGATACTTGGGAAGGAAAGGATAAATTGGAGGTGGACAGATGGAGATAAAAAGATGTAACAAGGCTCCCTTTTCCGTGATTGGTAAAGAAGGTTCTACAGATGATGGAGAGGGGGTTATACAGCGGTTGTGGAATGAGGCAAACAGCCATTTTGCAGAGATAGAGCATCTGGCTAGGAAAGATGAGGCTGGAAATATCAGTGGAATTTGGGGAGCCATGTCTGATTTTTCCCACTCCTTCAAACCCTGGGAAGAAAATTATTCAAAGGGAGTCTACCTTGCAGGGGTAGAGGCGATTGATGGAGCCAATGCTCCAGAAGGATGGACAAAGTGGACGATTCCGGGATATGAGTATCTTTATGTGAAATGTACAGAAGAAAATATATTTCCCAAAGTGATTGCGTATATGCAGGAGCAGGGAATAGAATTAGCTGGCGCTGTCCATGATTTTAATTGTCCGGTAGAGAATGGACAGGGTTATATGTTCTTCCCGATACGGAGGTTGTCAAGCGGTGAAGAGATAGACGCTTGAGTAGCCTAATACAGGAAAGTGATCCCCAAGGAGTAAAAAATTGAAAGATTTTGTAAGAGACAACCTATGGTTCTCTCTCTGCGGTTTGAACTGCGGACTTTGCCCTATGAAATTGGACAGGTATTGTCCGGGCTGCGGAGGCGGAGAGGGGAACCAGTCCTGTAAAATAGCAAAGTGCAGTATTCAGCACGATAAGATAGAATACTGCAATCAATGCCAGGAGTTTCCCTGTGATAAATATGGGAGGGCAGATGAGTACGATATCTTTATCACACATCGGAATTGGAAGCAGGATTTTGAAAAAATGAAGGAAATGGGTGTGGAAGCCTATAATTACGCGCAAAGGCAGAAGCTGGAAATATTGGAGCTTCTGTTGGAAGGCTATAATGACGGCAGGAGAAAAAGCTTCTTTTACCTGGCGGTCAATCTCCTGGATTTAGAAGATTTGAAAACTGTGATGGAGCATCTTGCAGAAGAAAAAAAGTTGGAAAGCCTTACGCTGAAAGAAAAGTCGGCTTATGTGGTAAAGCAGTTCCAGTCATTAGCAGAGCAGAGAGGTGTGGTGCTGAAATGGAATAGAAAACCCTCAAAACCGAAGAAATCACTCTTGTAAAAGGCTGGTCCATCATTTAAACTATTCTTATCTGGTTTTGCAGTTCTTAAATCACATCATTTGGGAGTTCCCCAACATATTCATTCACACGAAAAGGCAAAGGAGAAATAAGTATGGCGTTTGGATTTATTGATTTTGCAAAAGAGGTATTAGAGGCTTCGAACAGGCCATTATCCGTAGAAAAAATGTGGGAGGCGGGATGTAAACGGGGACTTGACGGGAAGCTGGGGTCATCCGGAAAGACTCCTGTCCGCACGTTATCGGCCAGGATCTACGTTGATTTAAAAAATAATCCGGAGTCGATATTTATACAGGTCAGTAAAAGACCAGCGAAATTTTATCTGAAAGGGAAAGCTTTCACGTCAGACCCGGAAAAAATTCATGAGATGGATGGCAGTAGGGAGACGGGCAGGTTTCATGAACGGGATTTACATATTCTTCTGTCCAGTTTTGTCTGTGCGGATGAGCATTTTAAATGCATGACAAAAACAATCTACCACGAAGTTTCCAAGAGGGAGAAAAGCGGTAAGAACAGATGGTTGCATCCCGATATTGTCGGGGTTCATTTTCCATTTGATTCCTATACGGATAATACACTGAAATTGTTTGATGTGTTAAAGGTTAATCCATATAAACTGTATTCCTTTGAGATGAAGATTAGTTTGAGTCTGTCCAACCTGCGGGAATGCTATTTCCAGGCGGTATCCAATTCAAGCTGGGCGCATGAGGGATACCTGGCTGCGCTCCAGATATCGGAGGAACCGGAACTGATGGATGAACTGCGGAGACTGAATAATGCCTTTGGCATTGGGGTAATCCGGCTGGACGCTGAACACTTTATGCAGAGTGAGATACTCTTTTCAGCGAAGGAAAAGGATTCCCTTGACTGGGATACGATAAACCGGTTGGTAGATGACAACCGGAATTTTAAAAGTTTTCTCAACGATTTGATGGAAGATATCAAGGTCGGGAAAGTAAAGAGCAGATATGACAGGGTTTATGAGGACGAGGAGACGGCCAGTAGTGAGTTGAGGGAAAAAGGAATTATTGAATAAAAGGAATGAAAAGAAACAGTCTGATTATTTGGATTGTTTCTTTTTTATTCCCGCGAGCAACGAGCCAAAGCCAAGTTTGCTTGGCCTTGGCGACTGCGACGAGGGTCAAAGACCGCACAGCTCGCTGCGGAGTCTTTGACTGCATCGTCCCAGACAATTTAATATAAGTTTTACCTGGAAGGGAATACTCCATATACATGGAAGTTTATGGTAAAAAGGCTCATGCAATGGACCATAGACATTCTATGAATATGTGCGGTACTGCCGGAAAGGAGAGAGACAATGCCTGAAAATCAAAGGTGTTTATTCAAAATAAGTATTTCTTATGAGATGGCAGTTACCCAAAAGACAATTAAGATGAGTATAGGATATATGTGCTATGTAATAGCAAGCACTTTTAAAAAGCGAATAAAACATCCACCAGGGCATGCCCCATGTGATAGTTATAAAATTTCAGACCGTAGGAAATCCGACCAATGGATTCCTGCGGTCTTTTTTTCTGGCTTTAGCCAGTTGAAGGCATTGGAGTTTTTCGTGTTCCGAAAAATGATA
>OASZ01001164.1_pt1 | contig 11697 bp, 11 predicted proteins | sample 1501241 | NCBI WGS metagenome assembly OASZ01 (sample SAMEA2579926, study PRJEB22360) | human gut metagenome | biome: human gut; feature: human-associated habitat; material: faeces | place: Denmark | collected 2008/2010 | reverse complement strand
GCAGACGGGCAGTTGCCGCCGATTTTCCCGTACTCTGCCGTGAGCTTGGAGAGGGCGGCAAGCAGCCCGTCATTGACCGGGGAAACGGTGACAATGGGGCGTATGGTCGCTTTCCGTATGGCTTGCCGGATAAACTCGGACTGGCTGATTTCATAAGCCGCCAGCCGCCCGGTGAAGTCGGCGTATTCTTCATCGGTCATGCGGGTCTTTACCACATGACGGCGGTGGGGCGTATTGTATTTCTTTCGCATGGTCTGTGACCTCCTTTCTCGCCCGACAGGGCGCATAGCAGGGTTTGGGGAAGGCACTCCCCAACAAGATTCCCGCAGGGGCAAAAATAAGCGGAGAGCGAATTTTGGCACCTCGGTAGAATCTTGCTCTGAAAAACTCCGGCGTTCCCCGGCTCCCGTCCTTTCCGCTAACAAAACGTTTCAAAAGGGCTTTGCTACCCGCTATTCCGGCTTATCTTGAAAATTTTCCTTTCACTACCTACAACACCACGCAAAGCAAAATGGACGGAGATTTTTAGAATTTCCCCTCTATTCCCTACAACACCACGCAAGCCGGAATAGGCGGACAATGGCAGTATTTTTTTCTTTGATACCCTCTACGGATAAGTAAGGGATTTTGCCAACTGCGGCGGCTATTTTCCCTTTTGTTTTTTCATACTGGGGATTTTCAAAAATGCCAAACAGGAACGAAAAAAAGCAGCAAATCTGTTGAATAGATTTACTGCTTTCTGGTTGCCGGCGAAGCGGCGGTTATTCAGTTGTAGGCGGTAGGGCTATCTCCCAAAGCGGAACTTGAAAATAGCTGTGAGAAGCGTCTGGGTGATGTAGTCCTCTGTATCTTGGTCTACCCGTCCATTCACACGGGCGGCACATTGTATGCGGCGGCGGTAATACTGCAATACAGTTCCCACCGCTTCCGGCTCCCCGCTGGCGGCTTGGACGATTGTTTCATAGGGGAGAAGCCTATTATTTCTCATATGCCATTCCCTCCATTTCCGCTTGGAGCTGCCGTAGGGCTTTTCGGATATGGTAGCCCGCTGTGCTGCGGCTGCGCCCGTACTGTCTGCCAATTTCGTGCTGTGGAATACGCTTGAAAAAGGACAGGTAAATCATTTCCCGCTCCCGTTCGTCCAGCCGTGACAGGGCTTCCGCAAGTAAACCGCTGCTGAAAATGACCGTATCGCCGCAAAGGGTAAGTATGTATTCCTCGTCCGGCTCCGGGGCTTGGAAATATTCATCTGTCGTGCCTAAAGGGTAGTGCTTTTCGTCTGTGAGGTATTCAAGGGATATTTCTCTTTTGTGCTTCCTGCTCCGTGTCCTCGCTGCGTTGATCGTTGCATTTCGGATAACGACTTTGCAAAAGGCATGGAAAGTGTACTCGATATGTTCCCGATATTCTTCTGTACAGGTCATGGAAAATCCCCCTTTCCTCCCAAAAGGGCTGTGGCTGGTTAGTAGTTGCTTTTTATGATAGTAAGGGGCGGCAGCACTTTAGGCTGTCGCTCCTTGACTGCCTAACTGCAAAACCGGGCGGGGCTGTCAACGGCGGGCGAAGCCCGTTCATCTTGACCGTTGACTGGCTCGGCCGGGTTTGCTATTTATCCGGCAAACTTGAATTTATTTTAAGCTATCACGTTTTACCTTTTTAAGCCTTACTATCATTACCATAGGAATTTCTTTATTGTTTTTGAAACATTCTTCATAAAATCCATCAATGACAAATCCAGCTCTGAAACAAAGGTTAAAAATATCTTGTATGGAACGATGATAATAAATCTGCTCCTCCGGCTGCCCTTCGATCGCTATATCATAGTAACTGTGCGGTGTCATATATTTTTCAGTCAATGTGATAAAACAAGGGTGCTGCGTTGCAAAGACAAAAATCCCGTTTTCCTCCAATAGTTCATAAACAGCCATAAAAAGCGGTTCAATATCCGTAATATCCATAATTGCCATATTAGAAACTGCTTTCGTAAAGGCTCGATTTCTTTTTAATCCTAATAAGCTTTCTCTATTGGTCGCATCCGCTACGCAAAACTCAATTTGTTTTGCATATTGTGATCGCCGTCTTTTAGCCAATTCTATCATTTTTTTGCTGTAATCAAAAGCGACGACCGAAGCGCCTCTCTGTGCAAGATACGAAGAATAATTTCCATTGCCGCACGCAATATCCAAAATGTAATCCGAAGGATCAGGAGAGAGAAGTTCCGTTACTTTGGGACGTACTACCTCTCTGTGAAATTCATTGGATTCGTCACCCATTGCATCATCCCAAAATTGTGCGTTTTTCTCCCAGATCTTTTTGCTTTCCTCTGTTCCCATGTTCTCTCCCACTCCCAAAATTTGCCTTTTTGCTTCCATTAAATCTTCCTTACTATATTCCATTGTTACCCTCCATAACTTCTGATTGTTGCCGTCTTGACTATTATGTATCTTTTCTTTCCAAAATGGTATAGGCTTTTATTTTTATAATGCTGCAAAACTTTTCTTCTGTAAGGTATTCAAAGGATATTTCCCTTTGCCGCCGCTATTGGAAAGCCAAAAGCAGCGGCTTTTTTACGCGATATGACCGAAAAGACTAGAAAGCAGGATATGTCATCATTTGTCATTTCTTCTCAATGTAATAACTGCATGGCATATCAAGCCAAATACAAGAGAAAAACAGCCACCGCCAAATAGTGATGCTCCCCACCCTGCACCCGACATTGTCATAAAACCGCCAACAAAGAAAATACCAATGCCAAGAAATATCCCGACACCATAAAAAAGTCCAATTGCCATATCATACTTATTAAATTGTCGTTTCTCTTTTTTTCACATGTTTCCATTTTTGTTATTACCTCCTTCGCAAAATCGTCCATGTGGACTCCAAAAAGAAAACAAATTTTTTTCAACGTATTTAAATCGGGTTCATTAACATCTCTCTCCCAATTCGATAGCGCCTGCCGGGTAACATTCAATTTCCCAGCCAGTTCTTCCTGTGTCATTCCCGATTGTGTTCGCAGATGACGTATTTGCTTTCCTGTTGTAATATCCGTCTGTTTCTGGTTCAAAATGGTTCCTCCTCTCTGATGCTGATTTTATCAATGATATTTCGCAATAGCCAGCAATGAACGTTTGCATTGCGCAAGATGTTACATTATCTTCTGAAACATATGCCGGATCTTGTCTAAACGGCTGTTCGGGCGGCGTGGCTGAAACACAGGCTCGCCGGAAGTTTCCTGATACCCTTTTAATTCTGTAATGCAGACACTTCTTCCATTTGTATAAAAATTCAAATCATTTCTATATTCACCAATACAACGGGCAGGGATTTCCCCCTTAAAAATAACTTCATCTTTTTCAAGTCTGGTTGATTCAATGATTGCGCAATACTTTGGTGCGTCATTATAAGCCCGTGAAAGATATTCCTGCGGTGCAAAAAGGGTAAAGGAAAGGTATGGTTCCAACAGTTGTGTTCCTGCTTTTTTCAATGCCTGCTCCAACACGACAGGCGCAAGAAAACGAAAATCAGCGGGGGTGCTGACCGGGCTGTAATAAACTCCATAATCAAAACAAATTTGGCAGTCTGTCACTCCCCAGCCATATAAGCCCTGCTCCATTCCATAACGCACACCCTCCATGACGGCATTTTGAAAACTTTGGTTTAAATAGCCGAGAGATACCTCGCTTTTATATTGTGTTCCGCTTCCAACAGGAAGCGGTGTTACAGTCAAACCAATAGATGCCCAAAACGGATTCGGCGGCACTTCAATATGAATCGTGTAGCTCGCTTTTTTTTGCGGTCTTTCCAGATAAATAACCGAAGGCTCTTTCATAGCCACGCCCACATGATATTTTTCTTCTAATAGCGAACAAATAACTTCTAACTGTACTTTTCCCAAAAAAGATAATATAATCTCATGTGTAACAGTATCAATGTCAAAATGCAAAAGAGGGTCTGTATCAGCAATCTCTGTGAGGGCATTTAACAGGGCTTCCCTTTGCTCCGGCTTTTGCGGCTCTACCGTTGTCCGAAGTAATGGCATGGGATTATCAATCCGTGTTTTGTGAGGCAGGAGTTTTTCATTTCCCAGAATGTCGTTCAGTTTCAAAGTATCATCAGCTAAAATAACAATTTCTCCCGGACAGGCATGGTCAACCGGGACGATTTCACCATTTGACGGAATACACATTTCTGTAATCTTTATTTTTTCCTTTTTTGACAGCAGCAGGGTATCCCGTAAATGGAGCGTCCCATGATACAGGCGTAAATAAGAAAGCCGTTTTTTCCGCTCTGTATACTCAACCTTAAAAACATATCCACATAATTCAGACTGAATATCGTCTGTTTCTGTAATGAAAGTTTCTGTAATCGCTTCAATCAGTTTTTCTGTTCCTAAATTGTCTTTTGCACTCCCATGATAAACAGGAAACAAAGAGCAGCATCTGGTTCTTTTGCACTTTTCATATTGTAATTCCTGTATATCCAAAGAATCCTCTGCAACATATCGTTCTAATAGTTCATCGCTTCCGGAAATAATCATATCCCATTTGTCCAAATCAGAAATATCGGTCATGGTTATCTTTGGCGACAGGGAAACCTCCTGCATGACAATCATATCACTGGTAAGTTTATCTTTAATGCTTTGGTAAACACGCCGCAGGTCGATCCCATTTTGGTCTATCTTATTTATAAAGATAATTGTCGGAATGTCCATTTTCTGAAGCGCATGGAATAATATACGGGTTTGTGCCTGTACGCCGTCTTTTGCCGAAATGACTAAAACAGCTCCGTCAAGGACAGATAAAGAGCGGTATGCTTCGGTTAAAAAATCCATATGACCGGGAGTGTCCACGATATTGATTTTATAATCATTCCAGCAAAAAGAAGTAACCGCTGTCTGAATGGTAATTCCGCGCTGCCGTTCCAAAATCATAGTGTCTGTTCTTGTAGTTCCTTTATCCACGTTTCCTTGTTCCGCAATCGCTCCACTGGTGTACAGCAGGCTTTCCGTCAATGTTGTTTTTCCTGCGTCTACATGGGCGAGAATTCCAATATTGATTATTTTCATGTGATTGTCCTCCTTTTACAGCCCCAAAAGGGCATAAAAATCCCCAGCAGTAAAATACTTTTACCACTGGGGATTATAATTTGCGGACATACACATATACAGCATACACCTGTTTGTGATTGCTGTTTTTCGGATATGTCAAAATTGATAAGGCAAAAGTATTTTTAAATTGGGTACAAAAAACCAAGCCCCCACAAAAGGGACTATCATAATCCTTTGTTCCCACTATTTGATTATAGTTTTATTTAAGAATACCTTGCCGCATATTTTTTACTCCTTTTTTGGAATGATGCTATTATATCACATTAGTTTTAGGAAAGAAAGTACCTAAAAGAAATTTTTCTTCCCCTTATATGTAACAATCATACCGACTTTCTGGCGTTCAGAATGGTTTCTGCTGTCTGCTGTGGTGTTTGGTTGGAATTGTCCAGCCAAAAGCCGATCCGTGGTGTTGTCTGCATAAATGTATCGTATAAGGTTTCAACCGTAAAGCCGGAATAGCCTGTTTTCTCCCTGTATCGTTCCCTTCCTTTTATTGTTTCCACATCTGGACAAAGAACGACAACCTCAACAGGGTATTTATGCGGCACAAAAAATATGTACATGTAACTAATTCAACACATTTATAATTTGAATAGGGACATTATAGCATTTACTAAATACAAATTCAATGTATACGGAAATAAAGATATAAGGAGTGGGAAGGATTCCGCCGTAGTCGGCATTGTAGGAAAATCCAAAAGTTTAGATTTTCCCACAATGCTTATCTTTTGGTCTTTGGTTCGGAATAGTGTAGTGCTGGCGGTCTATCTCTTGTTTTCGGTTGCTTGCTTCCTTACCGTACATGAGCATTTAAGCATGGCAGTAAACTCTGCCTTTGGTTATGCACTTGCAAAATTTGAATTTAAGGGTAAAAATGTGATCCTTACAGTGGTATTATCTTTGTTGGTACTGCCGTTGGAAAGTATTTTGCTATCTTTGTTTTTCATTGTAAATAAGCTGGGATGGGTGGATTCCTATCTGGCACTGATCATTCCTTTTATTGTAAAATGTTTTGACGTATACCTGTTCAGGCAGTTTTTCCTGGATGTGCCGGATGATCTGATCGAAGCAGCAGAGATTGACGGAGCCGGACCATTTAAAACCTTTTTACAGGTCATCATACCGGTATCCAAGCCTGTTTTTGCTACTGTCTTTATTCTGGATTATGTGGCTTACTGGTCCGACTTTATGTGGCCGCTGCTTGTTATCACTGATGCAGGAAAAAGAACGGTACAGCTTGGTATCCAGACATTCTTTACAGAACCTCCGGTTTATTATGGTCCTATCATGGCTGCACTGTCCATTGCATCTGTGCCTATGATCATTATGTTCCTGTTTTTACAGAAATATTATGTACAGGGAATTTCTACCAGTGGTATTAAAGGTTGATAATATCAAGGTTGATATTATCAAAAAAGTTAAAAAATATAAAAAAGGTCTGCTGATGATATTCTATCAAAAGCAGACCTTTTGCATTAAAAATTATAAACAAATTCAGGATCTGGTACACTGTTTCATAAATAACTGGCCGGCATTGCAGACAAGGGGATGGCTGGTTATTTTTTTAATGATGTATCGTTACTGTCATCTTTTTTTAACACCCGTGTCATCAGTCCCATAGCATAAAACAGCACGGAAATAAACACGATAGAGAAAATAACTGCCATCAGCTGATTGACCGGGGCACCGGTTATTGCAAGTACAATGGCTGCAATAAAAAGGCCTGCTAATAATATTACCATAAGGGCAGCTGATATCCGTTTTAATTTCTTCATGAATTTCTATAACTCCTTTTTATTCTGCCAGTTCTTCCCATTTCTCATAGAGAACTTCCAGTTCTTTCTGAATGGATTCTTTCTCTTTGTTCAGCTCCATAAGGCGGGAAACATCGGTATATACATCTTCCTGGGAGAGGAGCTCATCGATCTCGCCATCCCTTGTTTCAAGCTCATGGATCTTATCCTCAATTTTTTTAAGTTCATTCTGGCGTTTGCGAAGACGGGCCTGTTCTTCTTTCTGGGCTTTCCAGTCTATTTTTCCGTCAGCAGGAGAGCCGGCAGAGGAGGCGGTTATAGCTGTCTGGGAAGTACGGCTTGAAGATATGCTGGAGGCAGTACTGGCTGCCTGCGGGCTGTTTGTACCGGTTGGATGGTTAGCTGCAGTCTGGGCCATCTGTCTTGCGGCAAAGGCAGCTTCTACATCTTCTTTTTTCTCCAGATAATAGTCATAATTGCCGATATAGTTGATAAATGAACCATTTGTCAGATCCAGGATACGGGTAGCAGTACGGTTGATAAAGTAACGGTCATGGGACACATATAATACTGTTCCTGTATAGCGGTTTAAAGCACTTTCAAGGATTTCCTTGGAGGTGATGTCCAGGTGGTTGGTAGGCTCGTCCAGAAGCAGGAAATTAGCATCAGAGAGCATTAATTTCGCAAGGGAAACACGGCCTCGTTCCCCACCGCTTAAGTCCCGGATCAGCTTAAATACGTCATCTCCTGTAAAAAGGAAGGCTGCCAGTGTATTGCGGATCTGGGTGTTGTTCATGTTTGGATAGGTGTCCTGTATTTCCTGGAACAGGGTCTTGTCCATGTGAAGTACCTGGTGTTCCTGATCGTAGTAGCCAATATGCACTTTGGAACCCAAACGGATCTGACCGGAATCTGCAGGAATGATGCCATTGATGATCTTTAAAAGAGTGGTCTTGCCAGTACCGTTATTTCCAATAACAGCAACCCGTTCTCCCCGTTTGATCTCAAAATCCACATTGGTAAACAGTGTCTGTGTGTCAAAGGATTTGCTTAGATCAGTAACTGTCAGAACATCATTTCCACTGACTACATCCGGTTCCAGGCGGATATCCATGGAATCGTTTGTCTGTACAGGTTTTTCCAGACGATCGATCTTATCCAGCATCTTTTCACGGCTTTCTGCCCGCTTAATGGACTTCTCACGGTTAAAGGACTTTAATTTGGCAATAACAGCTTCCTGATGACGGATCTCCTGCTGCTGGTTTAAATAGGCACGGATGGCAGCATCGCGGAGCATGGCCTTTTTATCGCTGTAGGCAGAATAATTGCCTGAAAATACAGTACAATGCCCCATGTCCAGTTCAATGATCTTTGTTACTACACGGTCCAGGAAATACCGGTCATGGGCAACGATGATCACAGCACCGCTGTAGTTTCTCAGATAAGTTTCTAACCATGCGATAGACTCCATATCCAGGTGGTTGGTAGGCTCGTCCAGAAGCAGGATATCTGGTTTGGTAAGCAGCAGCTTGCCTAAGGAAACGCGGGTCTTCTGGCCGCCTGAGAGAGCAGTGATGGGTTTGGAAAATTCATCCTCTGTAAATCCGAGACCCTTTAAAACACCGGTGATCTCGCTTTGGTAGGAATAACCGTCTGCCATTTCAAATTCATGGTTTAACCGGCTGTATTCAGAAAGCTTGGCCTCTAATTCATCACCGGAAGCGGATTTCATTTCCAGTTCCAGGCTGCGGATGCGGGCCTCCATCTGGATCACTGGTTTTTTCACCTCTAAAAGGGCATCGTAAATAGTTTCAGCCCCCACAAGGTCCTGATGCTGGGCCAGGTAACCAATGGAAGCACCCTTTGCCCAGGTAACAACGCCGTCATCTGCGGCCAGTTTCCCGATAAGTACCTTTAAAAGAGTGGATTTTCCGGCGCCATTGATGCCTACGATCGCCGCTTTTTCGTGATCTTCTATATGGAAAGAAACCTGCTTTAAAATGTCATTTTCCCCAAATGACTTGCAGATATTACTGCAGGATAATATCATGATAAACTCCTTAAAACGTGATAAAAATGTAGTTTTTTACGGCATAATAAGCCGGTTTGTACCAAACAGTATAATATAGGAAAAAATTTTTTTCAAGAACATACTAAAAAACAGATTTGACATTTATTTAACGTCTGATTATAATGGATACTAGAGTTATCATACCCCTATAATGCAGGGGGAGAGAATTATATACAAGAAGGAGAGGGTTAAAATGGAACGCAAAGAGATATCAAAAGCAGTAATTTCCAGACTGCCCAGATATTATCGCTACCTTGGTGAGCTGATCGAGGAAGGAGTAGAGCGTATTTCTTCTAATGAACTGAGCAGCAGAATGAAGGTAACGGCGTCTCAGATCCGTCAGGACCTTAATAATTTTGGTGGCTTTGGCCAGCAAGGGTACGGATATAACGTAAAATATCTTTATTCAGAGATCGCAAAGATCCTTGGCATTGACCGTCAGCACAATGTGATCATCATTGGTGCAGGTAATCTGGGACAGGCTATTGCCAATTATACGAATTTTGAACGGAGAGGATTTGTTATCAGAGGAATGTTTGATATCAATCCAAAGCTGATCGGACTGGTGATCCGCGGTATCGAGATCCGTTCTGTGGATGATCTGGAAACCTTTATCAGGGAAAATAATATCCAGATCGCAGCACTTACCATTCCAAAGACAAAGGCTCCGGAGATTGCTGACCGTCTGATCAAAGCCGGTATTAAGGCTATCTGGAATTTTGCACACACAGATCTGGTAGTGCCGGATGATGTAGTAGTAGAAAACGTACATTTATCAGAGAGCCTGATGCGTCTGTCTTACCGCGTATGCAACATGCAGGAGAAGACTGATGCAGAAGAGACTAAAAAGGAATAAAGAGAGTAAACGTGATGATACTGGGAGTAGGAACGGATCTGGTAGAAATTGACCGTATGAGAAAGGCCTGCGAAAAAGAATATTTTGTGTCACGCACATTTACAGAGGCGGAAAGCCGACAAGCAGGAGGGTCTGCCTCTAAACTTGCCGGCTCTTTTGCTGTAAAAGAGGCGGTAGCCAAAGTGTTCGGGACAGGTTTTCGTACCTTTATGCCGGGAGATATTGAAGTTTTGCGGGATGAGCTGGGAAAGCCCTATGTGCGTCTTTATGGCGGGGCTTTAGAACAGTTTGAAAAAATGGGAATGGAGCAGATCCATGTTTCTATTTCCAATACAAATGGACTGGCAATGGCTTTTGCAGTAGGAGAAGGGAAAGGATCACAGGAAAAATGAGGACTCTTTTGTCAGGAAGAAAAATGAAGGCAGCAGATGCTAGAACCATACAGGAAATAGGGATTCCCTCTATGGTATTAATGGAACGGGCTGCTATGGCAGTGGCTGCACAGGCAGAGAAAAAAGCGAAAAAAGATAAATATATCTGGTCTGTATGTGGCAGTGGAAATAATGGCGCTGACGGTGTAGCAGCGGCCAGAATGCTTTATTTAAAGGGATATCCTGTATGTATTTATATGGCAGGAGATGAAAACAAAGGTACACAGGAATTAAAGACCCAGCTTTCTATTGCCAGAAAATTGGGGATTTCTGTAAGAACATGGCAGGAAGCAGAAACAGACAAAAAAGAAAAGCGCTGCGGTGTTATCATTGATGCTGTATTTGGCGTAGGTCTTGGACGTCCGGTAGAAGGCGTTTATAAAAAATGCTTAGATGAATTAAACCAGATAAGAGAGCAGGAGCATGCTTACTGCGTGGCAGTAGATATCCCCTCTGGCATTCATGCAGATACAGGTGCGGTTATGGGAACTGCTTTAAAAGCAGATGTAACAGTGACGTTTGGCTGGGAAAAAATGGGAACAGCTCTTTATCCGGGAAGAGGCTATGGGGGAAAGGTGCTAGTTGAAGATATCGGTTTTCCTGAAATGGCATTAGACGGGGAAGAGGAAGAGAGTGGCAGACCGGAACGGGCCTTTGCCTATGAAAAAGAAGATCTCTGCCATATTCCTGGGAGAAAAGCAGATTCCAATAAAGGAACGTTTGGAAAAGTACTGATCGCAGCGGGAAGTGCAGGCATGTGCGGTGCTGCCTATTTAAGTGCCCTTACTGCTTATAAAGCAGGTGCCGGACTTGTAAAGGTACTGACAGTGGAAGAAAACCGTCCCATCCTTCAGGGACTGCTTCCAGAGGCAATCATGGTAACTTATACACCGGACCAGCTCATCCAGGGCCGGGAAGAGTTTAAAGAAATGATCGAAGAACAGATGAAATGGGCCAGCGTAGTTGTTTTAGGCCCAGGTTTAGGAAGTGAGCCTTATGTAGAATATCTGGTAGAAGATATCCTTACCAGTGCCTATGTTCCGGTGATCCTGGATGCTGACGGTTTAAATACAGTTGCTTCCCACCCTTACCTGACTTCTTATTATACGGAAAATATCATTATCACCCCCCATCTTGGTGAAATGGCAAGACTTACAGGGCAGACTATCAGTCAGTTAAAAGAAGACCTGGTAGGAGTTGCCAGTGCCTATGCATCAAGATATGGTGTGACTTGTGTGTTAAAAGATGCAGCTACCGTAGTGGCAGGTCAGGAAGGTGGTCTTTATATTAACACCAGTGGCTGCAGTGCTATGGCAAAAGCCGGTTCAGGGGATGTGCTTACCGGTACCATTGCCGGGCTTTTAGCTATTGGTATGGAAGAGGAAGAAGCGGCCCGGATGGGGGTATATGTTCATGGGCTGGCAGGAGAAAAGGCAGCGGCCGCCGGAAGCCATAGTCTGGCGGGCACTCACAAAAAT
>OASZ01001140.1_pt1 | contig 12013 bp, 10 predicted proteins | sample 1501241 | NCBI WGS metagenome assembly OASZ01 (sample SAMEA2579926, study PRJEB22360) | human gut metagenome | biome: human gut; feature: human-associated habitat; material: faeces | place: Denmark | collected 2008/2010 | reverse complement strand
CCTTTTTTTAAGAAAATTTTTTTCCATTTTCTATTGACATTTATTAGCTGGACTTTACTTCGTCTATGTCCTCCTGATAAATGTTTCCGGTGCTGTTTACCCTCTTTGCGATCTGGTTTAAACTGGAGCTGATACGTCCCAGTTCTGTATTGTAATTTCGCAGATAACTGTAATCGACATCATACACATATCCATATAAGATCAGCTTGCGCAGGAAAGCAGACATACTCTTCATGCCGGATGCTTTGAACTTGGTGTTGAGGATGTACTGCTCATCATCGCTGAGATAAAATTGCACCGGATTGGTGCGGTTTCGCTTTGCCATTTCTGCCACTTCCTTTCTTACTTTTGGGTACAAAAAAACTGCTGTAAAATGTTCGATTTTTACAACAGTTCGTTTCAGGTTTTATTCAGTTTTGGGTGTAATTACCCACAGCAGATTGTAGCAAAAGTGGCAGGAAAGGTCAAGGTATTCCACAGGAAAATCAAAGAAAAAATAAAAGAGGGTTAGGGATACTTCCCTATGGAAATTCACACGCATATACGATAGGAAAGTGTGGGGAATTTCGCCTGTGTCATGACACAGGCAGTGCTTGCTAAGGTTGTTTTTTACCACTCCCAAAGGGTGTGGCGGATAGTAAATGTGGATAGTAAAGTAATAATATCAATATGACGATATAGAAAATGCGGGGAAGCATTGTATTTCAAAGAGTTTGAGATGTGTGTTTTCCGATCTTTTGAAAGAAATATTTGAATATTGAAACAGTGGGGTGGTGCAAGACTCTGCTGAATAATAGGCTTTTGCTAAAAGGTATCACTTTTGCGAAAATGTGTGATACCTTCTGGCAGGAGCCTTTTTATATAAAGATAACTTGACTTATAAATCTTACTGATGTAATATTTACACAAGTGCAGTGGGTTTCAAAAATATTTTTTTGATGTGAAATCTTACACATGTAATAAATAAAAAGGAAGGATGAAGAGTAGAACAGAACAAAAGGAAAATTTTTTTGTTCCAAAATCTTACGAATGTAATATTTTGAAAGCGAGTAATGAACATTGAAAATAGAATATGACCATTTCGACTATCGTCTCAATGGTCATACTCGTTAAATGGCATTTCATGCAAGCATGAATGCCGCTTGACTCGTTATTTGCCATATCAGCAAAGCAAAATGAATGGAGGTCAATATGAAGAAAGGAAAAAGCAGACATAAAAGAAAGAAAAGCAGGCTCCTATGGATTGCGATTGCTGTTATAGGAATGGCTGCGATTACTGTTGCGGTATGTGTGGCAGAAATGTTCAAAAAGGAGGATGTGTGGAAAACACCAGAAGAACTTCTGGTTGAATACATGAATCACATCCCGGCACAGGAGTATGAGCAAATGTATAAGATGCTCCATATTGAGGCATCTGGCAATGTCAGTCAGGAGGATTTCATAAAACGCAATTCAGCTATTTACGAAGGTATTGAAATCCAGAATATGGCGGTCGAGATTATCGCATATGACGAAGAGCAACTGACCGTAACTTATCAGACATCTTTTGATACGGTTGCAGGAGAAATCAGCTTTGAGAATGAAGCATTTTTTCTGGAGGGCGAAGACGGGTATAAGTTGGTTTGGGATAATTCACTGATCTTTCCGAATTTAGCTTCTACTGATAAGGTAAGAGTTTTAACGACACAGGCAAACCGGGGAGAAATTCTAGATAGGAATGGACGAGTGCTTGCTGGAAAAGGAACTGCATCTTCGGTTGGAATCGTTCCGGGAAAATTGGAGAACAGGGAGGAAGCAATCGCCAAGATTGCAGAATTACTGGAAACCACGCCGGAAGTGATAGAGAAGAAATTGTCAGCACAGTGGGTAAAAGATGATTCTTTTGTTCCAATAAAAACGATTCCGAGAGTGGAAGAAATCGAACTGCTAAAAGTAGAACCGGACGAAGATGTATTGAAGGAGAAAGAAAGGCACGAAAGTTTGCTGGCAATTCCCGGAGTAATGATATCTGACGTTGAAGTTCGTGAGTATCCTTTAGGTGAAGCGGCTGCACATTTGGTAGGGTATGTACAAAGCGTTACTGCAGAGGATTTAGAAGAACATGCAGGAGAGGGATATACAGCTAACAGTGTGATTGGCAGAAGCGGAATGGAAGGTCTGTTTGAAAAGGAACTGAAAGGGCAAAACGGCTGCAGGATATACATTGTGAATTCGGAAGGCAAAGAGAAAGAAGAACTTGCTTGTATTTTAGTGCAGCACGGTCAGGACATTAAGCTGACGATAGATGCCAGTTTGCAGATTGCCTTATATGAGCAGTTTCAGGAAGACAAGAGCTGCTCTGTAGCCATGAATCCATATACCGGAGAAGTACTGGCTTTGGTCAGTACACCATCTTATGACAATAATGATTTTATCATGGGATTGTCCAGTGAGCAGTGGACAGCATTGAATGATGACGAGGATAAGCCTATGTATAATCGGTTCCGGCAAGTCTGGTGTCCCGGTTCGACATTCAAGCCAGTTACGGCTGCGGTCGGTTTGGAATCAGGAGCAATTGATCCAAATGAAGATTATGGTAATGTAGGATTAAGCTGGCAAAAAGATGCATCGTGGGGGTCTTATTATGTAACTACCCTTCATGCATATGAACCAGTTATTTTAGAGAACGCTTTGATTTATTCCGATAATATTTATTTTGCAAAGGCAGCATTAAAAATTGGTTATGAGGAAATGGAAAGTTCCCTGACACAGCTTGGCTTTAATGCGGAGCTGCCATTTGAGATTAAAATGGCAAAGTCGCAGTATTCCAATTCAGAAAGTATTGAAACAGAAATACAGTTGGCAGACAGCGGTTACGGTCAGGGACAGGTTTTAGTGAATCCATTACATTTGGCATGTATCTATTCTGCTTTCTGTAATGAGGGGAACATCATAAAACCTTATCTGGTCTATCAGAACGAGGTATCTGCAGAGTATTGGATATCAGGAGCGTTTTCCAGTGAAACCGCAAGTCGGGTATTGGAGGGAACGAAAAAGGTTGTAAACGATTCTCATGGAACAGGGTACGCAGCCCATCGGGATGACATAGTTCTGGCAGGGAAAACGGGTACAGCAGAAATCAAGGCATCAAAAGATGATACTTCCGGTACTGAATTAGGTTGGTTTGCGGTTTTTACAGCAGAAGAAACGGTGGAACGTCCTATATTGATTATCAGTATGGTGGAAGATGTAAAAGGAAGAGGAGGCAGCGGATATGTTGTTAAAAAAGACAGCTTGGTTTTGGAAGAGTGGTTTAGCCGCAATTAGTTTCATGTTGATAGTAAGTGTTTCGGGGTGTAGTGATACACCCCAAGAGGAAACAGCGGTTGTTGAAACGATAAGTGAGGTGCAGTTACCGGGACAAAAGGATGAAGAAGAAACCGAAAAGATGATTGAATGTTGTTTGGAACTTTATGAAAAGGCAGCAGAGGAAAATAAAATAGCTGATCTGGAAATGATTCGCAGCATTGTAAATCGGTTTGGAGAAAATGGGTATCCGGCTGTTGACAGCAGAAATCAGATTGATATGACTGAGGCAGAGCAGGTAGAGTGGTTCTGTGAAATGGTGGATACGCAGGAAGAGGCTGAAATAACAATTATTGAGGTCAGTTACTTGGGCGGATTTGTAAAATACGATTTGGAAACAAAAGACGGAAATGTGGATGTGGTCAGAAGCTATTATAAGTACGAAAACGGAAACATGAAACGAGAGGTGACAGGAAGTTATCAGGCGGAGTATTGGAATTATACAGAAGATGGTTATCTTATGTTTTCAGGAGTTTGGTTTTCGGAAGAATTATATGTACTGACATTGAGCGGAGCGGAGGAGCATACCGCATTACGGGTACAGCCTTTGGATGAAACATACAGAGAGTTGAGTCGGAAGTATCTTCTTCCAATCGGCTTTGAACAGAATAATATGTTCATTGTAGATTGGAGCGAGGATGATTTTGGGGATTTGAATTTCTATGATATGTATGATCTTCTTTATCCAAAAGTAAATGGGACATACACCCCTTATGTTGCAGATGACAATTTAGGAGTTGGTGCTGTTTATCGAATTCCCAAGGATGACTTTGAAAGCGTTATCATGGCATATTTCAATATCGATAGTGAAACATTACAGTCCAAAACTATCTATTATGCAGAGGATGAAACCTATGAATATAAACCGAGAGGATTTGAGGAAGTAGAGTATCCGGAATACCCATATTCAGAGGTAGTTGGATTTACAAAAAACAGCGATGGAACACTTACGCTGACAGCCAACGTGGTGTTTCCTTATGCGGGTGATTCCAAAGTATTTGCCCACGAGGTTGTAGTTCGTCCTTTGGAGAATGGAGGCGTACAGTATGTGTCTAACCGAATTATACCGTCTGAGGATAATTACAGGGAAACATGGCATACCCCTCGTTTGACAGCCGAAGAATGGGAAGAAATATATGGAGGCGAATGATGGAAGATGTGAAATGGTTGCTTAAAAAGTGTGGACTCCCAATTTTGATATTGTTGTTTGCTGTTATAGCCGGGGTGATCTGTTGGGGAAAACTGCATACAGAGGAACGAAAAGTGGCGGAAGAAGTATGGGAGCCACCTGTAGAAATCGAAAACAGTGAAGCAACAACAGAAGCAGATGCGGAAACTTCTACAGAGTCAGCATATTGGTTCATTCCACAATCCAAAGATTGCCTTATTTCAGATGAGGAAAAGGAGCAATTACAAAGTAAGGTGTTGTCAGCAGCCGAATCAGTCAGCGAAATATATAAGGATTTCGTAATTGCAGATGCAGCAAACTATTCTTCCGGTATCAGTGAGTTTTCTGGCGAACAGAGAAAGAACGTAGTGGAAGCCTTGGGAAAAAGAGGTCTGGTAAGTGTTGAAGAAGATACTGCTATGCAAAATCATGAAGCAATCGAAGCATTCTATTCAGATTACTTGGATGGACGGGACTCGATGGTTACGGTATTCGAAGTGCATAGAGATGGGTTGATTGGAGCAGTTACTTTTATTTATCGGAAAGGTAAGCTGCAGACTTATTATATAGGAGTTCGTTGGAAGGAAGGTGGAGTACCTGAAATACAGGGAACTTCGGTAAGTAATGTAGCTGAAATCAAACTTACTGAAAAAGGGTATTTTATCTATGCATATGAATATGTGATTGCACATGCAAGTTTGAGACAGTATTGGAGAATAGAACCGCTTCCGGAAGACTGCCGGAAATTGACGGAAAAATACATATCGGGACTAAGCTATGTGAATTACAACGTGCTTGTCACAAACTGGGACAGTAATAATGTGGAGGACATACTGATGCCTTGTATGTATGAAGATATTTATCGGATTTATACAGGTGAAAATTTGAAAACGGAAGATTGGAAAATTTCGGCAGAGGAATTTGAAAAGATTATGACCACCTATTTTCCTGTATCGGTGGAACAGTTGAGAGAGCATCGTGGATATGATGAGGGCAGCAACAGTTATGAATATGAAATGATTTATGCCAGCCCATATCCGCCCTTTGGAGAGGTGGTTGATTATACAGAAAATGCGGATGGAACAATTACGCTTATCGTTGATGGAGTATGGCCGGATTATAATTCCGATCTCGCTTTTAGAAACACGGTTGTGGTCCAACCATTTGAAGATGGAACGTTCAGATATCTTTCTAATTCCATAGAGCAAATAGAATTGGAACTGCCACCGATAGCAAGAACGAAAGGATGATTTTATGGTATTAAGGAAAAAAAGTATTCTACTGATTATGGTATTTCTGATTGGGTGTTTCGTATGTGCCTGCGGAAAAGAAAAGAGTGTTGTGGGTGAAACTCTTGCGGAAGATACGGAAGAAGTATCTCCCACGGAGGAAACAAAAAGCGCTGAGGAAGAAGCTGCAGAGCAGTGGGAAAAGGGCTATGGACTTCCAGTGGATGAACAGGAGGAAAAAGAAGCTGCGAATGACTGCAAAAAAATGATGGAACTTATTTTTGACATTTATAAGGATGCAGATAAAGGGACAGCATCAAATGTGGTTCTGAATGATGAAACGGTTCTGGAAATGCAGAAAAGGTTAATGGAAACGGGATGTCCGGTTTCCACTTTGGTAACATACTCCAATATGGGAAATTATGAAAGTGTGGATTCTTATCTTGAGAATTGCACGGCTGGGGAACGTGGTTCTGTAGTAGTTTATGAGATACATAGTGATGGTGGAATTGGTAGAATAAAATACATTTATGATGGAACGGATATGTATGTTGTAAGTGCAGGAAGCGTATGGAATAAGAATGGTAAGTCGGGAATGTCCTATATATCCTACACCAGAATAAAGGAGTGGAAATATACGGATAAAGGATGGTTTTGTTATGAATTATGTGTTCCGGAACCGCCGGAGGTTACAGAGATTGTTGACGGAAGCTGTCTGGTAAGAATAAAGCCATTATCTAAGGAACAACGGGAAATGTCAGAACGATGCGTACAAGGTCTGGGGTATCAGGGAAATAATCTTTTATGCTCGAATTGGGATACCGACCATATGGAAAAACTGGACTATAATGGAATATATGAATATCTGTATGCCATGAAACATCAGAAAGCGTTTGATGCCGAGGATTATCCAAATGGAATACCAAAAGAAGAATTTGAGAGTTTGATCATGGAATATCTTCCGGTAACAGCAGAGCAAATTCAGGAATATGCGGTATTTGATGAAAAAAATCAGACTTATGTATGGGTACGACTAGGCTGCCTTAACTATGCACCAACTTTTTTTGGAACTTCGTTGCCGGAGGTTATTGATATCAAAGAAAATGAGGATGGAACAGTGACATTAACGGTGGATGCGGTGTGTGATATGGTCATTTGTGATGATGCGGTCATAACCCATGAACTTACAGTAAAGTTTGCTGATGATGGTAGCTTTCAATATTTGGGGAATGAAATCTTAAATGACGGAATTATGCATATACCAGACTACCAATACCGAATTCGTGAATAGCAACAGAAGAATGATTTGATAATAGTGGTATTCTATGGTAATCTTACGGGCGTAAGAGAAAGGAGGATGGAATGAAAAAATTAAAATTAGTTGGAATATTGGCAGCAGTTGTATTGATAGGCAGTGTGATTTCAATTCCACTTATAAATAACCATACAGCCTATAAGGTGGAAAAGGCATTATGTGAAATCCCGTTGCCAGAGGAAACAGAATTGATAGAGTCGTTGTCACAGGCTGGGAAGCTGACGGGTAACGGAAATGGAATGCAGTATTTCGGAGCAATTTTAATTCGAAGTGATTTGTCTTTGGAAGAATTGGATGCTTACTATTCAGGTTACAGAAGTAATGAATGGGAATGTTTGGTGGAAACTCAGGAAGGGCAGTCCATTGAGGTGATTGATCACGAGACACTACAATTTTCGGAAGAAATAAAGGATAGCGGTTATTACATTCTATATTCATGGGGAAGCGGAAATTCTCTATTGGAAGAACTGGATATACGTGGACATTAAAAGGAGTGTTATAACAATGAAGAAATTTTTGAAAATTATGCTATGTATTATGGGGTCGCTTCTTGCAGTAATTGTAGCATTTTGGTTTAGCATTTCGTATTTGATTTTAATTAGATTATCTACATGTGAAGTGAGGTGTTTTTGTGCGAAAAGCACAGTATTATTTCTAGCAGTAGTGCAAATTTATTGCATTGCCATTGGTGTGCAATTTTGGCATAAACTCGTGTAGACACTATCTAGTTAACTATATTTCATTTTGTATTTATTGTAATGTTATTTGAACCAAATCGATTGCTATTTCTTTTGCCAATGTGCTGGATACATTCATACCATCAGTTCTTCCAAGACGCACACAAAAATACACATCTCCTGTTTTACTTTCCGCAACCCCTGTAAACCAAGCGTCAACAACAATACCATCGACTTTTCCCATTCCGGTTTTTCCATATATAGAAATGTCAGTACTATCAACCTCTGATAAAAGCATAACTTGCTTTAATGTATTCTGTGTTTCTTCTGAATAATTCGATTCTTTTCCAAAGATATGCTCCATTACTTCCACTTGTTCTTTGGGTGAAATCATTAAAGAAGATTCAATCCAAAAGCCCGTCAAAGCTCTATTACTATTATTTGTATTTAATCGTCCCTCCCAATCAGAAATATCACAATTACCATATTGGAGCTTATCTAATTCCTTCTGCATTAAATCTTCTCCAATATCATCAATGACCTGTCTGAAATACCATACACAAGAAGTACGAAAAGCTTCTTGAAAATCAATATCTTTATTCCAATCTTCATTCCAAAATATTTCACCACTCCATGTTTTAGTAGAGTTTTCCGTTTCAATAATTCCGTTTTCTAAGGCAATCAAAGAAGAAATAATTTTAAATGTCGAACATGGTGAACTTCTTGTAATTGCAAGATCACGATTATAAATTGTATATTTTTTATTGGATGCATCATATATAACTGCTGTTCCATTCAATCCATTAAAATACTCTGACCAGTCTACCTCTACTATTTCTGGTATTTTCTCTGTGCTTTCATCGGAAAATTCCATACTTTTTTCCATAGAAGTTCTGTTTACTCCATTTTCCAGTGTTTCTTGATTTTCTTTTTGGTTTTCAACCAAGCTTTTTTCCTCTACAGTATACTTACTACCACAGCCAGTTAAAATAATTGCACATATACATGCTGTAAATATCATTTTCAAATAAAATTTATTCTTTGTTATCATTATTATCTTTTCTCCTGTCTTTATATTTTTTTATTTATACCACAAACGTAACATCAACATCACCGTTATTGCAAAGTACTTTTAGTGTTTTTTTACCAATATCTTTATGTTTTGGCAAACTGCTATCACCTTTTTTGACTTCTGATTGAATGACGAAATCCTCATACCTGCCTCCAATCATGCCAGAAATATCCCCATTTTTAACGGTCAAAGTCAAGGTATTTCCTACATCTAAGCTCTCAAAAGTGATGTTTCCGTCGTTAGTCGAAATATCAATGCTTCCCGTAACAGCCAATACTGGAAGTGATATATCTTCATTTGTCGTAGATAGCGTAACAGTATCCAGAAGTGTAGTCGGCATTTGTAATACGATTTTCCGATCTTTGGTAGAGGGTTTTCCCCCGATATAATCCGTCCATTCTTTGTTGTTGGCATTTACCATAGTCAGCACATTTCCATCGGAAACAGAAATATCATAATACTCTTTGCTGTTTTCAGAATATTGGATATGCACCTGTTCGTCGTCAGATAGTGTTACTTCAATTTCTCTGTCCCTCACATCAAGATTTATTTCGTTGACCTTTGTATCCGGCGTAAAACTTTTTTTCTCAAAAGGTTCGCTTTTCCCGAGCAGCCCGCCAAAACAAAGCTACTCATTACAAAACAAAAAGCAAGTGCAAATATTTTTTTCATAGTCATTCCTCCATATTTGATAGATTAGATTTATATTTCTAATTTGTAGTAATATCCAGCTTTATCAATTTCTCCGGTTGAATAAAAAACATAAAAAACGAAAGAAAGATAAAGTTTTTTTGCATTTTAATTGGTGTTATCTATTATCACTATCACTTTTTTAACGACTTGAATTTTTAGACCTCTTAAAATGTGTTTAAAGGCTTTTTCATCAAACCTATTATGCCGAAATCTGTCGTCAAACAAGGTGGAATATTTGAATGCGACCTATAGAAAGCTAAATAAGCAAAGGAGTGTACTTCAAATCAATACTGCCTTGCTAAAGATACTATATTGCTTTACTTTCGAAGCAAGCAAAAGGTAAACTAATACCATTCGGAACTGAGCGCAGAACTATGATAAACTGAGTATTATATATGAAATAGGATTTCAGAGTAAATCAATATCTTGGTTAAAATGTTTGAAAAGCCGCCTGTTATCGATACCCGTTAGATAGATAGTATTTATAACATAAGGTTCAAATCTCTAATTTTAAGTATTCCAAATTGTTATAGAAGCATCCTTATTTATAGACTTTTCTACATATCCTTACAAAAAAGGTGAAATGCTTGAATTCAAGTATTTCACCTATATCGTCATAGAAGAATCTTATCTATGGTTCTTTTTGAGAGTTTCTAAGATAAAACTTTTGTAATTGTATTTTGGTATATTAATTTATTTTTGAGTGAATCAATTTTTATGATATTAAATCAAAGATGATTTTTGTGGCATCTGCTATCAGTTTATTGTCATATTCTGCATCTTGTTCTGCTTTTTTTGAAAGTACAGCTACAAATATAGGTTTTTTATTTGGGGGTGTTACAATAGCGATATCATTTCGTGTTCCGTAAGAACCAGCACCACTTTTATCTGCCACAATCCAATCACTTGGTACACCAGCGCGAATTAATTCATCACCAGTTGCATTATTTGACATCCAATCTATAAAAATCTCTTTTTTATCATCTGACAATATATCTCCAGTTGCATATTCTTTTAAATTTAAAGCCAATTGTTTAGGAGTACTAGTATCTCTTATATCGCCAGGTACAGCATCATTCAATTCAGTTTCTATTCTAGAAGGCTCACTTACAGTATCACCAATTTTACTTAATGATTGTTTAAAACCATTAGGTCCATCAAGAAGAGTAAATTGTAGATTTCCAGCAGTATTATCGCTTTGTCTAACTGCAGCATCACATATTTCTCTAATAGTCATTCCAGTATCTACTTTATCTTTTGCAACTGGTGCATAAGATAAAACATCTTCTTCTTCAAAATATATTACATTATCAAGTTCTTCAATAGAGTATTTTTCTAAAATGGCACCGGCAGCTAAAGCTTTATATGTTGAACAGTATGCAAATCTTTCATCTGCATTATAAGAAATTTCTTTATTAGTTTCTGTATCAAGTGCATAAATTCCTAATGTAGCATCATATTTTTCTTCCAGTTCTTGAAATAGAAAATCATAATCTGCATTAACATTTTCATTGCCATCAGAAATGTTTTCTTGATTATTACTACATCCAACAGATAATAATATGACAAAGATCATTAAAATACTTATGGTAATTTTGTTGTGTTTCATAACTTTATCCTCCTAAAATATAGATTATACATAGAATTTTGAATTTTTGAAGCATTTATATCATTTCATATAGCTAACTTATGCATTTGTAATATATTATCTCCACCTTTCAAGTTTTTCATTGCAAATCCATAATAAAATAGTAGTATTTACATTTTAAAGGATATGAGAGTTGTATTTGTCACAATATATAATTCTTTATTTAGGTTAAATTTAGTAAACCATTCATTTTAGTTGTGCTTACGAACTATAATCCAACATAGTTTATCTTTTCTCAACATATTTGTATTAAGATTTTGAAAATGTTTTGTCACCTCTCTTTATAAATAAAATGAATTCTATATGTATTTGTCAATATAAAATTTTAGTTGAGAAAATATAGCAATAAGTCTATTGTGTGAAGCACGCTTTAAATATTACAATAGTAATATTTAAAAGTCAAGCAAAATTTAAAATAATTTTTCCTATTGTATCTGAGCATAAAAAGTGAACTGAACCAATAAAAACGGACAATGACAAAAAGCCCCCTTATTTAAAATAATAGAATCACATAAGGAGCCTGTGGTTTCAACAAAAAACACTTGATTATATGAGCAGGTTTTGTTATAGCAAAAAGTAAATACACGCATATCAAATAATTGAACCAAAGCTGATTGCTATGTGTAAAGTAGGAAAAACCAATCCGTAAGCTTGTAAAATACTTTTAATTAGAGATTCGACAAATTGAAAACTGAATCAATTACTATAATCGGGAATAGACTCGTCTTATTGCTGGGCTTCTGCTAAAATACAGAGGACGTCCTAAAAAACAGACAGAACCAGCTAGTATCAGAGAATATCAGTAAGAAATTGAGTGCCTGAAGATGAAAAATGAACTTTTACGGAATTTTCTGCGATTAGAAGAA
>OASZ01001134.1_pt1 | contig 12052 bp, 18 predicted proteins | sample 1501241 | NCBI WGS metagenome assembly OASZ01 (sample SAMEA2579926, study PRJEB22360) | human gut metagenome | biome: human gut; feature: human-associated habitat; material: faeces | place: Denmark | collected 2008/2010 | reverse complement strand
GCCAGCCGATTGCTACCGTGACGAAAGGAGGTGCAAACGCTTACATACAGTGAATCCATGCCTAAAGTATGTATGCGCTGGTGCTGTGCACGCTGTATGAAAATTGGCATTAGAAAAAGGTGTCCGAATTTGACACCTTAATATTTCAAAAAGCGGAACTGCTGCCAGCTCCGCCCCTTTAAGGAGATACTATTATGAAAACCCACATTCACGCGCTTCCCTCACGTGATCGGAACAGATGGACTTGAACCACCGACACGCTGGATATAAGCCAGTTGCTCTACACTGCTGAGCTATGTTCCGAGATGGTTTGTCCCTTGGTAACGCACAAGGTAAGCCGGTCTTTCACTCGTCGTAAGCGTTGCTTTTCGGACCAGCCTCTAGTCATCAGGATAAGCAATAACCTTTTCCCTTAGGGATAAAAGGGTACTTGTAACTTCTCTTTTCGGAGAAGCGGGGAAAGAGCCGCCGGCCTCTAAGCCTTTGGCTACATTCTCATCATACAACGAAATTACCGAAATATCCGAAAAATTGTCATGTAATCTTCATTTTTTTCAAATAAGCATCCCTGATGCATACCCTCGGATAATCCTCATTGTGTGGCGTACCGATCTGCTTCGCAATCGCTTTCCAGGTCATCCCCTGCTTATAGAACATCCGGAACACACATCTGGTCTGTCCGTCCTTGATGTCGTCAATCCACTGATCCATGGCCTTGACCTTTTCTTTTTTGCGTTCCAATACCTTCTCCCGTCGGTCATACTTCTTCTGATCAAACCCAACAACGCTCTGTGGTCTGGGATAGCCGGTCTGGTAATCGAAGATCGTATCATTCCCCAGTCCTGCCTCTGTATTCTTCATCATCAGGAGTTCCAGCTCCAGTACTGGTATTTCCTGTTTTAACTTCCGGTACCGGTCCAGCAGATCTTTTGTGACCTTAATTTCCATTACACTACACCCCTCATCATCATTTGCAGCTGTATGTAAGACGGTGCTGTACGATAACCCTTATCGTCTTTCAACAATACACAATACTTGTACAGCTCAAGAACGATATAGGTCCTCTGAATCTTTCTGGCCGGCTTATGTTCTTCTCTGTACATTTCAGTGAGTACAAGCTTCTGGCCGCGTTTCAGGCCATGTTCCTTCTCACGCAGCTGCTGTAATTCTTCCCAGTGGGTGTTCTGCATTGCCTGTCCGGAAGTCGGATCCGGATAACCTTCGTGATTTTTATATGCCATTTTATCACTCCTCTCCCCAGTCAAGTTTTTGTCCACATTTATTGCAATACAGGCTTGATCTATACAACCCTTCTGCTCCACAAATAGGACAATCCCCTTTTGTTGTATAATATCTACCTGAAAAATCTGGAATAGACTTCATATTTTTAGGCTTCTTCGATATCTGCTTTTCATTAATCACTCTATAACACGTCAGCTTTCTTCTCTGAATATCATATTCAAAATTGTGGGCTACTCCATATTCTGAACTGTAAAAAACTCCTACAAGAAACGGTTTTCCACTCCACCTACCTTTAGATTCACATTTGATGATTCCATACACTTCTAAATCCTTGCACCATACTGGTTGTCCTGACATTTGCCTTAATTCTTTCAGTGTTAGTTTATCCATTCTTCATCTCTCCCTATCCCTTCCCTGTATTTACAACCATTATCAACACATGTTATTTTTCCGTATCTAGGAGATGTTGGATTCTTACATGTTGCATAGTCATGTGAATAATGTTCGCATGTATAGCAACATTCCAGTGACATCAAATATACTGGTATCTGTTCAGGTGTCCTTGCCATTGTTCTTCATCTCCTTAACAAAATTCCAATTGTCCATCGTCTGCAAACTTCTGTTTCTTCTGACTTAATTTATTTCCCTGCTCTCTCAGTCGCTCAACACGCTCTTTCTGTTTCAGATTCGCCATATAATTATCATCAACTTCCGGCGGAACTTTCAGGAAATATTCTTCTGGAAGTGTCATTCCAGTTTTCTCACATAACTCTGCGATAGCTCTTTTGTACGAAATAATATGATTCCTGGTCAGATTCAGATTACAGCCATCCGGCCAAAATGGATCATTACAACCATTTTCATTGATGAATGTCCACGTAGCACGTTCACGGATTATCACGCTGCATAGTAATTTCAACTGTTGTTCTGGTGTATTCTTTTTCATGGCAGTACCTCCGGATAATCAAATATTGTCATCTGTACAGGTGGAATATCTTCCCACTCAACTCCAATGTAATCTAGTACTCTTCCCCATCCGTATTTCTCGCCAGTCTCCGGATCTGTACAACAACGGTACATCCAAAACTCCCAGGCTTTCGGATTTCTTTCCCGTAACCGGTCAAATCTATGTGGACGCTGTTCCAAATGAATTCCGAAACCACACATTTCACAACCGGTTCTCTGAGCACCTGTCGTTCTCAACACTCCAATGTCGTTTTCTTCGATCATGCCATATATTGCCGGAACAATAGAATCTACCGGGACATATTTCTTAGGACTTCCGTCCTTATTTCTCCCATAAGGCTGTTCATGGAATTTCTTTTCGAAATAATCTAAATGATCGTGATACCATTTGTCCATCTCCAAAGCAAGCAACAATATATCCTGCCTCAAAAAGATTGCAAATGGTGCAGATCTGATTACTGTCTTGCCATAATAGTTGCAGCCATGCTCGATTAGTGCTTCCTCTCTCTTGCCGCCTTCACTGGCCAGGTGAATGTGCACTGTTATGCTGTTTCGCCCAGTCATCGCATGGTTTTTCCTTTAACCAGTAACAACATTCCTTTGATACCTTGATTTCTGGATCCGGTTTTCCATAATGCGTACCTTCGTTCTCATTTTCATGGCCGCCAAACTTATTGAGCCATTTCTTCGGTAACTGCATTCTGCTGTTCTTGGCAAAGTGCCCCTGTGCTCCACATTCACCAGTAATAATTGCATGTCGTACTGTTTTGTTATCTGGTGTTGGATTCTGTAACAGGTTGATTCTGCCGGCTATCTTCTTGCTTATTACTGGGAATCCCATCTCATTCAATACCTGAACTTTAGATTTGTATGATCTGACAATCTCGATTCCCAGTGCCTTATGTACTCTCTGAATGCTGACATCTTCTACATGTGTTACCGATATGGCCGGTACTTCGATTCCAATGCTCAGCAACCAAATATAAAGCGTGATACTGTCTAAGCCTCCAACACTGACATGACAATTCATATCTCTGCTTAAAAGTTCCTCATAAAACTGCCAGGCTCTTCGTGCCTGTCGCTTCAGCTTTAGCTCATAAGGCAGCCTTTGACGTGCCGTAAATATAGCTCTCTGTTCTTTTTTCTGTTGCTTCCACTCTTCTGTGGATAAATCTTTTTCCATCTTTTCAAGAAGCCCGGTATACCCTTGCCCCGGCCGGAGGCTGGCTCCTTTCTGTCTATTTTCACGACCCCTTCATTACGAATGAAGGACTCAATACCTCATTGTTCTTCTGTTGAACTGACTTAACATTGCATCTTTCCATGATTCTTTATGCAGACTGCAGGTATCATCATCATGGACCAGGATTCCTTTGCGGTCACAGAGACCATCGTCATTCTCAATACATGTTGCACAGGTCTTATCCATAAGCTATCCCTCCTCAGTTATTCCATCTGATTTCCAACTTCATACCAAGCTGTTCCTTTATGCTCTCGATATAATCCGGCCATGTTGCCAGATCATTTGTCAGATACTCAGCTCCCTTGTCCATGCCATCCATGTATCTTTGGCATCGAATCTGACCGAATCCGAAATAATCATGCAGCACTGCAATACTTAGTATTGTAAAGGTATCCAAGGTCATTGCCTTGATCTGTTCAGATGCTTTGTCCAAATCCTTTACTGCCAGTGATGTATGTACTCCGGTAATGTTCCGAAACCTGACTTCTTTCTCCAGAGCTTCAATTCCCCCCTGACGTACTATCCTGAGGGCAAGATCAAGACCATCTTCACGGCCTCGCTCATATTCACGCATCTTGTTCATCCGGCTTTTCTCCTCTTTGCAAGATATTCCAGCTGACGTACAGTCTCCAGAATCACTGTTGTGCATAATTCTGTGTTACTCTTTCGGATCAACGCTTCCGCTGTGCCTGTGAGTTCTTTCCAGGCTGGATCATCTTCAACCAGAATACCGTTATATTGTTCATATAAGTTTCTTGCCTCTGGGTACAACTCCCAGAGCTTTGTCAATTCCTGTCCTGTCATAATTCTTCGATCCTGATATAAATCCCGGGAACCTGCGACCAGAACTTTTCTACAATTTCTGATGCCACAAGAGCATCATCTTCCCAGAAGCCAACTCTGGTCATGCAGTCCTTTAACAGCTTCTGCAAATTGTCCGTGTCTGGTTTTGTGATCCGGTATGCACCATTGCCATGTTTGCCATCATCAGGGAAACACCACTTCGTTACCAATCGAACACCTTTTCGATATGGTTCTTCCGGAACTTCCCTGCCAAGATATGCCATCAGTTTCTGCCTGGCTGCTTTTAATTCCGGTGGATCGTAAAATACTGGCTTGCCATTCACGACAGCAACTTTATGTTTCTGGTGTGTTACTGTCGGAGGATTCATAGCCAAAAAAAATTCAGTGCTCATTTTTTCAACTCCTTCTTTCACTGCTCAAGGTATGGTGCCCACCTGAGTGCGGGTGGGTGGTCGTCGTGCGTGAGCTTATCGCACGACTACCTACCCCGCTAGGTGGGGGGAGCACAACCTATATACGTAGTATATATTGCGCACCCCTCTTTTTGCGCACTGCTCATGACCATAAAATTACGGTTATGCGCACCCGTGAACATGACCATAAAAAATATGGTTGTGCGCACTGCTCACAATCTAGGTTATGTTCAGTCTTGCGCACCCTTTCTTTTTATATATATCTTTCCATCTTCACCCTGATATTTTTCAAATTTATCTGTTAATTCTTTCTTTCTCCTCTTGCCAATCCCAAGCCAAGAAAGCAATTCTTTAGAACTAGTATCTAATGCATCTGCCAATTCCGTAGCAGATATTTCTCTGCCATCAAACTCAATATTCTGAAATGCAATCTCAAATTCATTCAGCTTGCGCTCACGAGTTTTCTGAGCATTTTCTTTCCTTTTCTGTGCTGCTTTTTCCCACATCGGTTTCTCCGCTTCCAACTGCAGATCCTTAAGACTTCCAACCTGATCGATACGATGTACCGGATAATCAAACCACAGATTTACTGGATCAAACTTCGGAAATTCTCGCAGTGTTCCTTCTATTCTCCATGCTGTTCTTGCCTTCACAGTCTTCTTTGCTTCCTCAATCTGACGTTCCAGTGCTATCATCTGCCACTTATACAGAAAAGGTCTGCAGTAGTCCAGCATCTGTGTACTGCTTAGAAGATCATCCTGCGAAAGGTCATCCTGCCACTTGAAATGAGCGTCTAAAAAACTCTTGCAGGCACCACAGATTGCTTTATTCTCTTCCTGTTTCATCAATGCTTCTGTAGGTTCAAGTTCAATCAGGTCAAGCAGCGCATCCGGATCACGGGCAAATACTCCGGAGCCAGAAGCACGATCCATGGACTTCTTGCCTCCCTGGCTTCCTTTTGAATGATGATGACAGTAAATTACCGCACAGCCAAGCTCTGTGCATACCTTGTCAAACTGGTTGCAGAAGTTAGCCATCTGATCCGCGCTGTTCTCATCGCCGGTAATAACCTTATAGATCGGGTCAATGATTATGGCCACATAATCTTTCTTTGCAGCTCTTCTGATCAACTTAGGTGCAAGCTTATCCATTGGTACTGATTTGCCTCGCAAATTCCAGATATCAATGTTCTGAAGGTTCTCCGGCGCGATTCCCATAGATGTATAAACATCCTTGAATCGATGCAGACAGCTCGCTCTGTCCAGCTCCAGATTGACATACATCACACGTCCCTGCGCACAATACCACTGCAGCCATTTCTTACCCTCTGCGATGGCAATGCACAGCTCTATCTGCAGGAATGACTTACCAGCCTTGGAAGGACCTGCAATCAGCATCTTATGTCCTTTTCTGAGTATTCCTTCAATCAGACATGGGGACAGCTCCGGGAGATTATCCCATACACATTCCAGTCCCTCCGGTTCCGGGAGATCATCATTTACCCCCTCAATCCACTCATACCATTCATTCCAGGATGCTTTTCCCAGATTGGTATCTACAATGAATTGTTTCTTTTCTCCACGCTGCACACCGGGCATTCTGGATAATCTGGAAGGATTCCTGTTCTGCGTATCAACGTCAATCCCGTTTTTCTGACATACTTCATATAAATAATCTACACGCTTCCTGTACTCACTGTAATCAGCTGCATCCACTCTCACGATAGCGTGAAGACTTTTCTTTCCGGAGTACACCAGACAGGCTATTGGAAGTTCCAGCTCACGCAGAATAGCATTCTGCTGTTCGATATCCATATGGTCTGATTCGACCAGTGCATATCTGTATTCTGTTACATTCTCATTTTTACAGCCGTTTCCATCCAGTGGGTTGAAGCGGATCCACGCTCCTGCTTCCGGATTGTAATCTCCTAGTACTGCTCCTATATCACCATTACAGCTATTCAGTTGTTCAATGAGCTGTCCGGCTGTACGGTCCCAGGAACCTTTCTGTGGAAGCCAACGAGTGCCTTTTTCATCTGTCTTTTCCCAGCTTCCAGTTACATACCCTACGTTTTCCCCGGCTTCAAACAGGGTTTCCAGATATGTGATCAGCTGTTCAGCTGGATTCCAGTTCTCAGGCTCCTGAATTTCTTTTCCTTCCAGCCAGTTCTTATCCACAACAACACGGTCACTGTCAATCTGGATGCTGTCGTTCCAGTCTAGTTCATGCCCTCTTTCAGGCACCCAGCCATGTTCGATTGCCATCTGAACAATCGTCCCACCAGTTACAGGTGAAGATGCTCCAGAAAAGGTTCTCCATTTCCGTTCGCATTCTCCAGAATGATACCTGCTAAAATCTTTCTGGCTCCACTGATCCCAGACGCTGATCGGATAGCCTTCCAGCTTCAGTGCCATTCCGACATTCACCCAGTCCTGATAGCTCAGGGAACCAGGATCGATGTATTCAATTATTTCTGCAAGGCTTGTCCTCTGCTCCATGTTTATGCTCCTTTATATTCCTGTGGTACAATATCACTTGGGACTCGCCAACCATTACCGGCAATCCGATCAATCAGGTTCTTCGCTGTCTCAAACTGCCATGTACCTACATGCTGAAAACCTCTTCCTTCCAGAAATCGAATCTGTTTTGGAGTCGTCAGTCCTTCATTTCTTCTCTTTTCCAGTCGATCAAGAATCTTAGCTGCTTTCCCTGCATTATCTATCTGATCAGGAAGAATACCCAGTTTTTCCAGTGTATTCTTCTGTTTATCAGATGGCGGTCCCATCTCCCATCCAAAAGACGGTACATAACTAGACAGATCTTCTGCCTGAATCGACATCTCGAATTGTAATGGATCCACAAGTTTCTTCTTTCGTCTTTTCATTTCCGAAAGCTGTTTTGCCAGTGACTCTTCACGCTGTGCAACCACATCCTCAGATGCCTTTTTCTCAGCTTCTTCTATGTCAATCGGCATTCCTGCATCTTTTTCCAGATTCTCTGTCATTTTCTGCGCCACTTCCTGATTTTCACAAATCAAGCTTGCCGGATGGCACAGCTCATGCCGCTCTGTATGCCAGAGAAAATCCAGCAACAACAGGTGATTTTTTCCTGTTTCTGGTGACAATCTGGTACCTCGTCCAACCATCTGACAGTACAAACTTCTGACCTTTGTCGGTCTCAGAACTACAATACAATCAACAGACGGGCAGTCCCAGCCTTCCGTAAGTAACATGGAATTGCACAGCACATTGTATTTTCCAGAATCAAAATCACGTAAAATTTCAGCTCTGTCCTGACTGTCTCCGTTTACTTCTGCAGCATGAAAGCCATTTTCATTCAACAGATCACGGAACTTCTGACTGGTCTTTACCAGTGGAAGAAATACAACCGTCTTTTTATCCTGACAGTATTTCTTCATTTCTTCTGCAATTCCCTGCAGGTACGGATCCAATGCAGTGCTGATATCACTTGCTTTGAAATCACCTGCCTGTACCGATACACTACTCATATCAATCTTTAATGGAATCGTCAGTGCTTTTATTGGTGACAGATATCCCTCTTTGATTGCTTTCGGAAGTGTATATTCATAAGCAAGAGATTCAAAATATGTACCAAGATTTTTCATATCGCCTCTGTCTGGTGTTGCCGTAACACCAAGTACATGCGCTCCTGAAAAATGCTGTAACACTCTCTGATAGCTGTCAGAAATACAATGATGTGCTTCATCTATGATGATCGTGTCGAAATAGTCAGATGAAAAACTGTTCAGACGTTTTTCTCTCATGAGGGTCTGTACAGAACCGACAACTACACGGAACCATGTGCCCTGGCATGAAGACTCTGCTTTTTCTACTGCACAGCCAAGTCCCGTTGTCTTTTTCAGCTTGTCAGCTGCCTGATCCAATAGTTCTCCACGGTGATTGTCTTTTTCAGCTTGTCAGCTGCCTGATCCAATAGTTCTCCACGGTGAGCAAGTATCAGTACTCTGCTGCCCTGACGAACACAGTCTTCTGTCACTTTTGCAAAAACTACCGTCTTACCACAACCTGTGGGAAGGACCAGCAGAGTTTTTAACACTCCGCTATCCCACTGTTCAAAGATTGCTTCCTTGGCTTCCTGCTGATATGGTCTCAGCTCCATTTTTTAAAATCCCCCTGGTGTAAATGCCGGTTTTGATGCCTCTTTCGGATAAAGCTTCTCAATGTAATTGTATTTCTTTGTCGGATCTTTTGTCCCTGCTCTCAGCCCGATCTTTGCTCGTGCAGTCTTACCCGGCAGTGCACTCCAGTCCATACGGAGCTCTTCACCTTCTTTTTTCAGACCGACACCACGGAACAGTTCTGACAGTTTCCATTCCAGACTACTGTGCAGCACATAGTTTTCACGAATAGTTATTTCTCTGTTTGGAGCATGTACATTAAAATAAACCACCGCCATATTGCATGCCGGAAGTTTTCCACTTCCTGATGATCTGCTTCTGTCAAATTTTTCAATCGTTACATTGTAATCACCTTCCGGAAGCGGCTCAAATTCCTGCGCATCTTCCTTAATGGTGTCTTCCCAACCAAACTCTCTTCCTTCTGTTGCCATATCTCATATCCTCCTTAATTATTAAATGGTACTTCCTGTTTTTCTTTCATTTCCCTGATCATACCGTAAACCTGCTGCCATGCTCCGATCAGACATCCATCAATAAAGTCCTTATCATAATCTTTGATCTTCACATCTGCCGGATAATAACCCCTTGCAGCCACTACATTCTGGATGTCCCATTCATCTACATGATTTTCTTCCATCAGATCACGCAGCGCCTTAGGGATTCCTGGATCCTGTGCCGGGAATGCTTTCTGTTCTTCCTGTTTAACCGGTTCATTCAACGGAAGATTCATCTGCTCACCTGCAGTGTATGCCTGCTGAGTTGGTTCCGGGACAGGCTGTGTTGTTTTTGGCTTCTCCACCTGATAGGTAGGTTGTGGTGAACGCACTTCTGCTTTTTCCTCTGGCTTTCCATTAATGATGTGTGCAATGGATGAGAAGCTGAATGGCACCTGTTCCGGAAGCCCATAACGGTTCTTTGCATCCCAGCAGGCATGATGAGACGTATACAGTACACGTTCCCCACCCTGTGCTTTTCGCTTCTGACCTTTATCATCTACTGCAATGGAAAACGTCTTATAGTTTGCAAACAACAGCATATCCGCCCATTCCTTAATGAGTGGCGATGTCTGGGAAGATGTTTTCTTTCCAAGTTTCAGTTCCCAGCGGTCATAGGCTCCCAGCTCATCCGGCTGCTCAAATTTCCTGATCTGGGCATGCGCGGTCAGCACCACATTTACACCAACTTCAACCACTTCCGAAAGCTGGTTCAGGAAGCGTCCCATTTCTTCTTTGGTATAAACATAACCATTTCCATATCCAAAATCTTCAATTCCGGATTTCTGATGCTTATCGCAAATGCTCTGGATACACATGGATTCAGCCCAATCCACCGTATCAATAACTAATGTCTTGCAGACATCCGGATGATCCTTCACATACTGGATTTCTTCCAGAAGCATCTGCCAGCTTGTAGGTTTGGGTAATCTTGCCACATCCATAGAATTTGTGCTGCCTTCTGTATCGATAAACACCGGATCAGGAAACTGGCTGGCAAATGTTGACTTTCCAATGCCTTCTGGACCGTAAATCACCACTTTCTTTGCACACGGAATAATTCCTTTTGTAATCTTCATTTAAAATGTACCTGCCTTCCATTCTTTCTTTTCAGGTTCTTCCGGTGTCTTCTGTCCAACCACATATCCGTCTTCGATAATGATCGAACACTCATCACCGGTACTTACTCTTGTTGCGATTGCCTGAAGACCTTCTGCTTCCAGCCATTCACCAAACTCCTGTAAAGACTTCATATCCATCTGTTCCAGCTTGTCCAGAAGCACAAATCCGCAGTTCGGATTCAGCTTTCTGACGATTGCCGTAGATACTTTTAACCGGTCAGAACCAGACATGTTGTCCCATTTCTGACCTTTGTAGATCAGTTCACCTTCCCTGACCGACAATTCCGGCAGTGGAAGTTCTGCTGCATTTAACAACTCTGCTTTTTTGTCTCTTACATCTTCAAGATCTTTGGTCAGTGAATTGTACTGATCGCGATATGTTTTTGCATCATCTTCTGCTTTTTCTTTATCCAGATTTGCTCTGACTTTCCGATTGATTTCTTCAATGTTGGAAATATTCTGTTCAAGCTCTTCTGTAGATTCATCATGCAGGTCCAGAGCAGACTTTCTGGCAATTTCCAGATCACTTTCCACCTTTTTCTGTTCAGCCAGCAACTTCGCCATCTGATCATTGATATGCTGGTATCTCTGCTCCAACTGGTGTAGCTGTTCACGCTTTTTCTGATTCTCTCCGTTTCTTGCAAGAATCTCCTGCTGCTGGTGAATCAGTTCTGATGCAGATATCAAATCTTTGGGAGCATCTGTATAATACGGCTGTTCTTTTGCGAATTTCTCTTTCTGATCAGCCGTGCGACCAATGTATAAACGTTCCTGATAAAGCTCTTTTTCCTGCTGTTCAAGCTGGGTGAGCTGAGATCCGACACCAATGATCTGTAAAAGGATCTTTGCTTTCTCTGCCCCAGAGGCTTCCATAAACTTAGGAAGATCTAAGGCAAGCTGTTCTACAAATTCATTCAGGAGCTGCTGTCCAGCTTTCTTGCCATTGGGATCTGTAACTTTCAGTGCGCTGTTCTTTCCTTTACGCTCCACCACAAGACCATTATTCATTACAATATGTAACGTCGGCGGAATCACAGAGCCCTCCCTTGTTGCCTGTGATGGCTTGTAGCGTTCCCCGCCAAGCGCCCATGCAATGGAATCCAAAACAGAAGTCTTTCCCTGATTATTGTTTCCGCCGATTACCGTAAGCCCATTTGCTTTAGGTTCTACTTTCACAGCTTTGATACGTTTGACATTTTCAATTTCAAGCTTGTTAATTTTCATACTCATACTTGTATTTTCTCCTTTTTCCCTTTACAATAAGGGTGATAAACTATTACTTTTGGGATCCTTCTGAGTTGCAGCTCTGAGGATCCTTTTTCATTCTGCATTCCATATATGCCACCGTCTGAAGACGTATATCGCCCCACTCAGTGCAATTGCTCCGGCGATCTGGTCAGCTCTGTTGTCCCAGGTCCAGAACGGAAGATACGTTGCCATTCCTCCGATCAGGATGGAATCAATTAAATCTCTCATAACGCTTCTTTTCCTTTCCAGACATGTCCTGTTACTTCCCAGACTTTTCTAGGCGAAATAAAGTAAGTAATTCGCCCTTCACTCAATGACTTTGCCGGCTTGTTGTTGTGAACAGCAACTCCGATCGGAAGCCA
>OASZ01001126.1_pt1 | contig 12169 bp, 10 predicted proteins | sample 1501241 | NCBI WGS metagenome assembly OASZ01 (sample SAMEA2579926, study PRJEB22360) | human gut metagenome | biome: human gut; feature: human-associated habitat; material: faeces | place: Denmark | collected 2008/2010 | reverse complement strand
CCATAATGCGGTTCTTCATCTGTACTGACAAGATTCGGATAGTAAATTCCGTCTGCTTCCAGTGTGTAGGTTCCACCCATCTTTTCAAATGTGCTTTTCATGTGTTATTCCTCCTTGAAATCAGCAATGTCCTTAGATCATCGCAAAATATTTCAGGGCAGCCTTGATAGCATCTTCTTTCTCTTTCGGACACTGTGGCACTTTTGGATTTTCTGTCTTTGGCAGATTATAGTTCTCTCCTACTTCGATTCCACATTTCCTTTTGATTTGAGAAATATATAAATTTGAAACCTTCAAGCCAAATTCTTTCAGCACATAATCTTTGATTTCCTGATAGGTCGCTTTCGTCTCTGCACTGGTTGCATCCAGCTCATCTAAGTCTAAGTCGATCTCTATCGTGTCATCTGGTTTTTGTTGGGACAAAAGAACAACCGTCTCGAAGGTCTTGCCTTCTCATTTAATGACCCGGACCAAGATGGTACTCAAGGCTATAGCTTCTATAGCTATGGTTCCGACAAAAATCAGTTTATTAACTTCGCACAACTCATGATGCGGGAGTTCCAGGATAAAAAATCTGGATTTGAAAAGGTCTGTCATGGATTACTTCAAGTGCTTTTAGTCTATATTGCGCGAAAGCAAAACTTGTCTGTAATCTCAGACTCTTCTTTCCGGCTTTCCAAGGAATGCGCGCTTGCTAAACGTTATATTGATATCAACTATTCCCAGAATATTACGTTAGATTCTTTAGCAGAAATTACACATATCAATAAATTTTATCTGGCACACTCATTTACAGAATGTATCGGACAATCTCCGATTAACTATTTAACCAACCGAAGACTTGAAGCGAGCAAAGAACTGTTGACTTCTTCGAATTTGTCGGTAACGCAGGTTGCTTCCAGTGTCGGCTTTTCATCTCAATCTTATTTCTCACAGAACTTCCAGAAGAAGGTTGGCATGTCACCCAGACAATATCGTAAACTGCACTCAAAGTAAAAAAATCCTAACAAGTGCAAGGCAAATTACGCTTTGCAGCTTCGTTAGGCTATTTTTCTGCATTTAAGAACGATTTTTTTAGCTTTTTTAGTATACTTTCTCTACTTTTCTGTTATAATGATACTTAGTGTTTGTTAATTTTACTTATATTTGGAGGCTTTTACACATGAAAAAGAAAAACGCTGTACAGACAATATCAATTCCCTCAGCTCACTCCAATAACACACTGATTCATCAAACTTCAAACGTCTCCGCGAAAATTACATTATCTGATTCTATTTTGTCTGGAGCCGTTATCGAATATCGCAAAGCCGGTTACAACTTTATTCGTCACTTACATACGAATATTGAAATTTATCGAATTCTTTCCGGCGAATGTTATATGGATATTCAGTCCGAAACACTCCACTTCACAGAAGGGGACTTTGTCATGATCCTTCCTGATGTGGTACATTCCTTTTATCTGAACGATACCTCAGACTGTGAATTCCAGCATATTCATTTTGATCCGGATCTATTTTCAACGATTATCCTTGATAATGATGGGATTTTTCCGATCACATTGCTTCATGCGGTGTTATTCTCTTCCCATTTTTATTATCGACTGCGTTCGGATGCGACGATTGACGAGCAGCTTCAAAAATTGATTGATCTGTATACTGCTTCTGAGAGTCTGTTTACCGCAGCAAACGTAAATGTTGCACTGATGAATTTGATGCTTTACATTCTCGATCATACCGAACCGGTGCATGAGTACAAAGAACCACAGCTACAAAACAGCTATGTCGCTTATGCACTGAATTATATTCACGATCATTATACTACCAAAATCTTACAAGAAGACATCGCAATACAGTTGCAAATTTCGGTCCGCTATTTAAGCAAGATTTTTAAAAGCTATATGGGTGTGACTCTCTCAAACTATATTAATATTTATCGCATTAACTGTTCAATTGAACTAATGCAAAATACCAATTTAACTTTGACAGAAATTGCGCTGCAGGTTGGATTTAAAGACTCGCAACATTATTCAAAGGTCTTTATGAATGTAATTAATGAGACCCCTTCACAATATCGAAAAACTGTTTCAAAATAATATCTAATACAAAACAGGCAGGAGCGAACCATCTTCACTCCTGCCTACTTTATTTTCCTTTATTGCTTTTTAAATTTAGTCTTCTTTTTTACGTTTTACTACAACAGTTCCTGCTGCCGCTGCAGACGCTGCAAATGCAAGTGCCCATGCTGCTACGTTCATTGTATCTCCTGTTTTCGGAGAAGTGATAGAGCTGCTTCCTTTTCCAGCAGAACCGGAACCTGTAGTTCCGCTACCTGTACTTCCGCCACCTGTGCTTCCGCTACCTGTACTTCCACCACCTGCTGCTGGTTTTTTGTTGTCATCCTTCTTATCATCCGCTGTTTCTTTTACTTTCAGATCTTTGAAGGCTTTCTCGATTGCTGCATTTGCTTCGTCTACCTGCTCCTGAGTTACATTCTCACCGTTCAATACGTCCTGATACTGTTTATAAACTTCCTGCAGTTTTTTCAGAGATTCTTCTGTATATTTTTCTTTCTCTTCCAATGCTTTCTTTGCATCTTCTACAGTGTTATTCAGTTTTTCCATATCTGCCATGGTTATAAATGTTTCTTCTACTTCTTCTGTGATCTCAGACTCAGTACCCTCTTCATTTACTGCAGTTACAGCAACATTATACTTCGTACCTACTTTAAGACCGGTCAGCTCATATCTTGTTTCTTTTACCGGTGTCGCATTTACTTTTTCACCATCCAGATATACATTATATCCTTCTACTGCTGCTCTTGCGAGAACCGAATCCCAAGTAACAAGTGCTTTCGTATGTTTAATTTCAGAGATTTTTACATTAGTAGGAGCGGCTGGTTTTTCCGGAGCCGGTTTTTCACTTTCTAATGTAGTAAATGTAGTTGCTTCAGATCTTGCAGATTCATTTCCTGCTGCATCGACTGCGCTTACTCTTACTGTATATTCGGTTGCTTCTGTAAGGTCTGTCAGTGCAAATTCAGTACCTGCTACAAGCTCCTCATTTACTTTTGCTTCATTTACATATACGTTGTATCCTGCTACACCTACATTGTCGGTTGCTTCGTTCCATGTAAGCTTAGCTGTTGTTTCGGTTACTTCGGTTGCTTTTACTTCTGCTGGTGCAGTTGGTGCTTCGGTATCTGTTTCTTCTTCTGCTTCTAATGTGGTAAATGTAACAGCTCCGGATCTTGCAGATTCATTTTCTGCTGCGTCCACTGCGGTTACTCTTACTGTGTATTCGGTTGCCTCTGTAAGTCCGGTTAAGTCATACTCTGTAACAGTTACCGGGGAAGCATTTACTTTTGCTTCGTTTACATATACATTGTATCCTACTACGCCTACATTATCAGTAGATGCATCCCATGTGACTTTTGCAGTTGTCTGTGTAATGTCAGCTGCTGCTACAGCTGTTGGAACACTTGGTGCTTCGGTATCTTTTGGTTCCTCTTTTTTCAGTGTAGTAAATGTAGCAGCTTCGGATCTTGCAGACTCATTTTCTGCTGCGTCCACTGCAGTTACTCTCACTGCGTATTCGGTTGCCTCTGTAAGCTCAGTTAAAGCATATTCGGTACCTGTTACAAGTGTGTCATTTACTTTTGTTTCATTTAAGTATACGTTATATCCAACTACGCCTACATTATCGGTTGCTTCGCTCCATGTAACTTTTGCAGTTGTTTCAGTTACTTCGGTTGCTTTTACTTCTGTTGGTGCAGTTGGTGCTTCGGTATCTTTTTCTGCTTCTGTTGTAAATACCACTGCTTCGGATTTTGCAGATTCATTTTCTGCAGCATCCACTGCTGTTACAGTTACACTGTACTCTGTAGCTGCGGTAAGGTCTGTTAAACTGTATTCAGTACCTGTTACAAGTGTGTCATTTACTTTTGCTTCATTTACATATACGTTGTATCCTGCTACACCTACATTGTCGGTTGCTTCGCTCCATGTAAGCTTAGCTGTTGTCTCAGTTACATCTGTTGCTTTTACATCTGCCGGAACACTTGGTGCTTCGGTATCTGCTACTGCTTTGTCTACATATGTAATAATCGGTGTGATATGCGCAGATGGTTTGCTTGGGTTTCCGCTATTTTTTGCTACGACACGGATCATATCGCCTTGAGCTACTTCAAGCTCTTCCGCTTTTTCCCAGTCTCCCACTTTCTCTTTACTATTTACAAGCGTTACACTCTTCTTCTCTGTGCCATTTACAAAGAGACTTAAGGTAACAGTTCCGTTTGCATTTCCAGACTGACGAAGATATGGTTCATCATCTTTTACGTTGAATGTAACGGTTCCGCTCTTCGGTACTCGATATGCCATTGCAGTTACAATGTCGGAGTTTGGCGGTGTAGAAAGCAGACCGTGTACGGCTGGATTTGTTGTGGTCACTGTACCCTGTGGTGCATCAAGACCTGGACCATAATAAGTGTTTACTGCCCAGTTTGGCCATCCATCACTATCATATGTGGTCATATTTGCCCAGTCGCCGTCGCCTCTCTTCATCTGTCCAAACCATATATTTCCCTGCTGTCTTCCAACATAATCTAATGTCCAGTTGTATGTATTTTTCTGTTTCACTGTATAGTCATTTTTAGTTCCGTCTTCTGCAGTAATGCGAAGTGTCATTCCCTCTTCTACTGCAGCGCCATCTTCCAGCTCTGTTTCTCCGTTTAATACGGAAACAGTTGCGGTATCTGCTACAGTGATATTTGCTTTCACTTCTTTTACGGTAGCCGGATTGTTTTCTGTGTAAGGAACACTCAGGTTTGTGCCTTTTACTTCATAATAACAATCTTTCAGTTCTTTATCAGAACTTGCAACTACTGTATAAGTTACATCTTCCATTCCTTCATAAGAAAGCACGATAGTGGCTCCGCCTTTTACGATATCGGAATCGCCAAGTACGTTTTCACCATTTTTAATGGTAACTTTAACGCCTGCATCTACGATAACGTTGTTAAGGAAATCTGCTACGGTTGTGTTTTTCGGAAGATCACTTACGTTTGTTCCGGAAACAGTATACACATTGGATCTCAGTACAAGTGCTGCTACTGCATCACTTTCTGCTGCTCCGATTTCCGGTACTGCTGTGATTGCATGTCCGAAGAAATCGTGATCGATTGTATAACCATTTCTATCAACCACTACTTTACCAGCATTGATTGCCGGAGAGTTTTCTGCAAGTTTGTATCCATCGAATACGGTCTTTGCATTTGGATCTTCATGTGTTCTTGCTTTTTTATTTGCTGCTACAGAATCCGGACCGGAACCTGCATCAACAAGTACTTTTGTACCTTCATTTACTTTTACAGCAGCTGCATCGTTTGGATAAGTACTTACATTGTAGTATAAGTTATTGCTGTAAGTTTTATTTCCGTTGATGTTCCAGTTACTTACTGTAGCCGGTGTTTTTCCTGCAAAGTAGAAGATATTATTTTCAATATCTACCGGACCACCATTACCATGAGTATAGTGCCAGATTGTATTGATTCCTTCTTTAATATAGAATGTGTTGTTGTAAACCTGACAGTTTCCGGAGTTTCCTGCCGGGTCTAAAGGTCCCATATCTTCATTCTGGCTGATGTTATAACGGAATGTATTATTGATAGATTCCGGACCACAGAACATAATTGTACTTGCAGTATTTCCATGGCTGTAGTTGTACTGATAGTTTGTTCCATCGCCATAGTCAGCATCCCATGGCTGTCCATCGCCATTTCCTTTTGATGCATTCAATGTTGTAAAACATTCATTATACTGGAAAATCGCATTTTTACATTTCCATGGCCAGATACCTGCTGCCACACGTCCTGCCCCAACATTCTGTTTTCCGATTTCATTACCATTTGCATCCAGTCTTGGCTGCTGCTGTGAATAATCAGTAGTATTAATCTGCTCTGAACCATTCTCAGATACATTATACTGAATCAACGGTCTGTCAAGATACATTGTTGTGATTGCATCACCACCTACATGATTTAAGTAGTTGTTCTCAATTACCACATTAGAGGACGCATATTTGTCCATCACTGCATCGGATAATGCACCTGTTGTGAACTGTCTCCACTGATAAGTGTATCCTACTGCGATTCCCCAACGATTTACTGTATCCAGAGAACAGTTTCTAATCTGGACATCATTGTATCTTGCGATTCCGGTTTCTCCTTCATTTGTTGGCTTTGCAACGATAAAATAGATACCACCGTTTGTCATGTGTTTGTTATAAACGTTACCTGTTACGTTGTGAATGTAAAGATCATTTAATACGATATGATCTACGGTTCCATTGTCTTTTGCAACTCCGGCAACACCGGTTCGATCCATTGCATATGCATCATTATATGCTTTATCTTTTTCGGTATCGGTTGCACTGTTTCTGTCATTTGTCAGCTCAAGTCCTTCGATTTCAAGGTATTCAGCATCTTCAATCAAAATACTGGAAGATACAGTACCTTTCCATTTATGATTCTGGTTATCCAGCGGAGTACCATAGTTTAACTCCCATAATCCATGACCGTTTGTATTAATCTGTGGTCTGTCTCCTTCTCCGTAAGTAGATACTTTTACCGGAGCTTCTGCTGTACCACTATCTTCTTTTGTAAATTTAAGCGCCTGATCTTCAAATACAGAGCCTTTTTTCAGAAGAATGGTATCCCCCGGGTTAAGGTCAAGCTCATTTACCTTATCCAATGTCTGAAATGCTTCGCTTTCTGAAGTTCCTGCGTTGCTATCTTTTCCTTTTTTTGAATCAACATAATACGTTGTTCCTGATGCAGCTTCTGCTCCCTTTGCACTAACAGGAACTGCCGGCATCATTGATGCCACTGTTGTTCCGGCAAGTACCAGCGCCAGAGTACTACTCATCCATTTTTTTCTCATGTTGTTACTCCTTCCATATTATTCTATATTCTTCAAAGTAAACCGGCTGACTTGCTCCATATCTCCGTTTACTTGAGAATCATTTTCAAGATGTGCGATCTTTTCATCATACTTTTGTTCACGCACTTCCCTTTCGACTGCAATTCTTGCGGTTTCGAGATCCGCATTTTCCTCGCTGCCTCCAAAAATCCAGTCTCGACTTTCATAACATTCTAAAATCTCGGCTTCTGTCAGCTCCATCCCCTCACGAGTGAGATCATTGCAGTATTGTTCCTTCAAGGTACTGATTTCATAATCCAAATATAGCTGGAATGTATATTCCTTGAGTCCATAAATTACTTCGCCTTTTGCAACTTTTTCGCTTCGTTCTGCGTTTTCGTCCTTCCAACGCTGCTCCAAAGCTTCATAGCTGCTGTCGGATACATCCCCGCATTCTTTTGCAAGATCATACACCGCATGAATATATTTCAGCTGCTCTACGGTATTTTCCGCTAAAATTTCATAACCGTGTTTGTCATCATACTCTTTTTCCCAGAAATCTTCTTCATAAATTGCATTGTAATCTTGTTGAATCTGCATTTTGGTATCATACTCTACGGATTTCATACAATTTAGATATTCCTCTTTACCAATCGAATGTTCTCCAACCGTTAAATCGAATTGCTTGTGATTATTGTATTGGACGGCACACGTGGCAATTCCTGTGACTGCAATCACGAATACTGCAATTCCAAGCTTTTGAAACTGCGTTTTTCGATTCTTCATAGTCTTTTCTTCCCTTCTGCATAGAGTTTTATCCTGCCTATACGCAGACTGTATCTGTCTAATTTTGACTTCATTATAACAATCTGTTTCTTTTTCGGCTCGTCCTTTTTGATTGATTCCATCGCTGATTTTGTCAAATTCGGAACTAGAATGAAATTTCTTTTTTTGTGTTCGGGCACAAAAAAAATGAGCAGAAACCCCCAACCGACTCGTCGGATAGGATTTTCTGCTCTATAGTAGATAAAAAACAATATCCTCGTCAATGACGAGGATATCTTCTATACGGGTATTTAATACTCTGCTTAAAATAACAAAGTTATCCAGAGTTGGCAGGGAATTTCCTGAGAGCCATTTATAAATGGCCTGTGGATATTCAAATCCCATTGCTTCTTGAATATCTTTCACAGTGTATCCCTTTTCTTTAAGAAGTGTCTTGATGCGTGTGCCGGTTTCTTTTTGCAGAATTGACAAATACACAGGTTTCATAATTTTGCACCTCCATGAAATTCAAGTCGAAAGCCAGGCTTCCGACTGAGATATGCCATCCCGAAACATTATTTCATTTTATCATTTTCAGCAATAAAAATCCAGCTTTTCTTTCTTCCTATTCTAAAAATTTTTTAATATTTTCAAACATAATTTCTATCTTATCCACCTTTTTTTCGGTGTGATAATGACCGCAGTACCATTTCTGATAATTAAGTCTATCCTCAATTTTATCCAACCATTCCTCTGTTGTTCTATCCACCTTGCTCTGGTCTAATCCTTCCAAAAAGACTTCCGTCGGTTCATATTTTAACGGTACGGTATGGCTTAACACTACATCCACATTCCAGCTAAGTTCATCCAATTTCTGTTCCACGTTCTGCTTGATTTCCTCAGAAGGCTGTTCATCCGGCCACCAGCCATACCCATGAATCAATCGGTACATTCTATCAACACTATATGCACCGCCCGTTACAATAGTCTGCTTTCCATTAAAATCAAAAACTTCTCCATCCTTTGCAAAAAGCAGATCCGGATACTCCTCTTCATAATAAACCACACCGCCACGCCATAATTTTTCCCGATAGCTTTCTATTGTCTGCGGTCTCTGCTCATGATTTCCATGAACACAAAAAATGTAATTGGTAAGGTTTCCAGAAACTCTTTCTTTACATGGTCTTTTACCCATCCAAAGAAATTAATACCTGCGTCCCCAAGAATAATCAAAATATCCTCACGGCTTGTTTTGAATTTGCCGCAAAACTGCTCAATCCGCTCAAACTTCCCGTGGGTATCTCCTGTGATGTAAATCACGATTTTCCACCTTCCTTTAAATTGTAAAGCGGGGGAATGCTTATCTGCGTTCAAATACCTGCCAAGTTATGAATTACTTTTATCAGTAATTCTGCATCAACAGGCTTCGCAACATGCTCATCCATCCCTGCTTCTTTTGCTCTTATTCTGTCCTCTGTAAAGGCATTTGCTGTCATTGCAATAATCGGTATTGTTTTTGCATCCTCTCTGTCCAAAGACCGGATCAGTCTTGCTGCTTCATATCCATTCTTGACCGGCATCATAATATCCATAAGAATGACATTAAATTCACCAACTCTGCTTTTTCTGAATCGTTCAACAGCTTCCTGCCCATTCCATGCTTTGGTCACGTCAGCACCTTCATTTCGAAGCACAAATTCAGAAATTTCCATATTCAACTCATTATCTTCTGCCAGAAGAATATGCAGTCCCCGTATAGAAACTTCTGATTTTTTTTCGATTTCAACTTTGCCGCTCCTGTCTGTATTAATCCGAAATGGAACCCGGATCACAAATGTAGTCCCTACACCCTTTTCACTTTCAAGGTTAATTGTTCCGCCCATTTTCTCAACCAGCTTCTTTGAAATCGCCATTCCCAAGCCTGTTCCGGCAAATTTTGTACGGCTTCCTGTATGTTCCTGTGCAAAAGGCTCAAAAACATATTTCTGAAATTCCTCAGTCATTCCGATTCCGGTATCCCTGCAGACAAATTCCATCGTCGGCATTTCTGTCTGCTCTGATGGAATTTCCCGGCAGCTGAGATAGATATACCCGTTTGCTCTGTTATATTTCACTGCATTCGACAGGATATTCATCATCACCCGTTTCACATGCCCCGGACTTCCGATAAGCTCTCGGTGTATGATTTCTTTTTTCTCCCATACAATTCGGATATTCTGTTCTGCGGCAATCTGCTTGATCACAATAAGCACTTCTTTGAAAATACTACTTAGATTGAATGGAATTTCTTCCATAACGACTTCTCCCGACTCCAGCCTACTCATATCCAGAACATCATTTGCCAGTTCCAGCAACAGATTGGATGCCTCTTTAATTTTTGTCCTGTATTCCGTCTGTTTCTCCATATCATCTGCATAATGGTCTGCCATATTAACCATGCCGCAGATTCCATTGATCGGAGTCCGGATATCATGGCTCATCCGCTGAAGAAACTCAGTTTTTGCCTCATTGGCGGCTTCTGCCTTTTTTGCCGCAATCAATAGTTCTGCTTTATATTTTTCATCTTTTTCCTGTTCCTGTTTCTGATGCGCCAGATTGGTTCTGTATGCCCAGAACCAGAATATACTAAATATCAGAAAATAAAGAAAAATAACGCTTATCACACTTAACGGAAGGTTACGGAACACTTCCATATCCGGAAGATACTCATAGATATAATAATCCCTCTGCTTCAGCATGACTCCATAACATCCGGTTCCTTCCTTCCTCAAATGATAAATGTGCTGACTGTCTGTATGCTTTTTCATTGCCTGAACAACTTCGTTATCGGCTGTATTCTGTCCCAACAGACTCTCATCATTGCTGGCAACAACAATCCCATCGTCTGCAACAATAATCGTTCCATCTTTCTGGATACTATAACCATTTAAAAGCCCTTGTATCGTCAGTGTATAGTTTCTGGCAAATTCAGGAGATGTATAATAATAGATTGCAACAATACCCGGTGCATCTTTTCTGGCGCAGGCTGCAATGTCAATAAAGGATCCATCTTCCCTGGTAAACCGTTCCGAATAGCTTCTTTCTTCATATCCGGCAAAATCCATGATGATGTCTTTTTGCAGATACTCCGTAATCTCATTAGCCAGAGACTCGTCCGTGCTGTATTCACAGTCCGTCTTTCCTTCTGCATCCAGTACAATGATACCATCCACCCAGAGAGTCTGCAGGTTTTCTTTCAGAAAGTCCTCGCTTAGCTGACCACCGTTTTCTGTTTCTATTTTAATATTTGTACTCATCTGTCTGGCACTTTCAATGGCACGGAGAAGACTTTTAGATTCCGAGGATTCATTATAATGGGTGTAGGTGGAACATTGCACTTTCACATAGTTTACAATCTCCACCATTCTTTTCTCTGCTTCCGATTTTTCTACGTGAAAGAAATAAAACAGGGAGACTACAGCCACACAGATTCCAATCAGACCGCCGAGCAGCTGGATTCGTTTTTCTTTTTTCTTTCTCTTAATATCCAAGATCATCCACCTCCAGATACTTTTCCGGATCATCCAGATATTTTTCAATGATTTTCAGGGATGTGCCATCCTGACGCATCTCTTCCAGTGTCCGATCCATCTGCTCACAGATTCCTCTGTCATCATCTTTTGCAAAAGCAACACCTATTCCGGTGATCATCAAAGGTTCTTCCAGTATACGAAAGCTTGCGTCATAATCCTTCATATACTGAACAATAGATTCCTCATGTGCGGCGACTGCATCTACATACCCTTTTCCCAGAAATGTATAGATCAGTTCCCTGTGTCCAAGGCTGATCAGATTTCCCAGCTTTGGGATTCTCTCATCCGTCCGGTTCAGAAAGATGCCTTCCGGTTTGGTTGTGGACTGGACAGCCAGGTTCTTTCCCGCCAGGTCACTCAGTTTATAGATATCACTGTTCTCATTTACAGCGACCACCTGACGGCTTGCTATGTACGGTCCCGCCCAGCGGTAATCGTCAAGGCGTCCTTCCATGGAAAAACATCCCATGATACAGTCAATCTCTCCGCTCTCCACCAGTTCTTTTTTCTTCTCCCAGTTGATCTGGACAACCTCCACCTGATATCCCATTCTTTTGAATGCTTCCGTAGCCAATTCTACATCTATACCCGTCGGTACACCATCTTCATTCAGATAGTTGTATGGTGGATAGTTATCGCTGCCAAGGGTAATAACAGGCTTTTCTGGTTCTTCTTTCGTGTTATCTGTGTTTTTACACCCTGCCAGGGTGACTGCTAAAAATCCCGCAAGCAGAATGCCTGCAAGCACTCTTTTTCCTTTCATTTTCCGTTTATCCCTAACCATCCCTTTCGTTTTTTCATAAAATACTCAGCAATTCCAACCCCTTGCATTCCCCTTTCTGTTAATAAACTTCTTCTAGTGTGCTGTATTGTTGACATTTAACTAAATATTTATAGCTATTATAGCCGCTTCATGTTA
>OASZ01001120.1_pt1 | contig 12215 bp, 9 predicted proteins | sample 1501241 | NCBI WGS metagenome assembly OASZ01 (sample SAMEA2579926, study PRJEB22360) | human gut metagenome | biome: human gut; feature: human-associated habitat; material: faeces | place: Denmark | collected 2008/2010 | reverse complement strand
AAATAAGAAATTTAGACGCAAGATTGTTCGAGAAATCAACTTGTTGGCACAATAGTATAAAAAGGAAAAAAATGGAAAGATTATATAAAAAATTAGAAAGCTATGGGCAGTCTGACTATTATCCGTTTCACATGCCGGGGCATAAGAGAAACAGGGCATCTTCAGCAGATGACTTTCTTTTTGAGAGAGATATTACAGAGATTTCAGGATTTGACAATCTTCATCATGCGGAAGGGATTCTGAAAGAAGCACAGGAATATGCAGCTCAGATTTATGGGACAAAGAAATGTTTCTTCAGTGTAAATGGAAGTACGGCGGCTCTTCTGGCAGCAGTCAGTGCAAGTGTAAATAAAGGTGGGAAGATACTTGTCGCGAGGAACTGTCACAAGGCTGTTTACCATGCATTGTATTTACGTGAGCTTCAGCCGGTCTATATTTATCCACATGAAGATCAGAGACTGGGGATAAACGGAGGAATTTCTCCTGAACGTGTGGAAAGATATCTGGAAGAAAATACGGATGTGCAGGCTGTTCTGCTTACTTCGCCTACATATGACGGCGTTGTGTCTGATATAAAGACAATTGCAGAAGTTGTACACAGACATAAGATTCCTCTTATTGTGGATGAAGCACATGGTGCACATCTTCATTATTCTAAATATTTTCCGGTGTCTGCTGCTGATCTGGGAGCTGACATTGTAATACAGAGTTTCCATAAAACGCTGCCATCTATGACTCAGACGGCGGTGCTTCATATATGCAGTGATATGGCAGATGTGGAAAAGATAAAGAGATTTATGGGGATTTACCAGACCAGCAGTCCGTCGTATATTCTGATGGCGAGTATGGATGCGTGTATGGATAAACTGAGAAAAGACGGGCAGCAAATGTTTCGTGAATTTACCTTCAATCTGGAGAAGGCCAGACAGCGTCTTTCAAAGTGTGAAAAAATAAAACTGATCGAAGGTTCTATGATCGAAGGCAGTGGAATCTATGATTTTGACAGATCCAAGCTGTTGTTCTCCACAGTCGGAACTTCTGTTAACGGACACCTTCTCCATCAGATACTTCGTGACAGATATCACATTGAAATGGAAATGGCGGCTGAGAAATATGTTCTTGGAATTGCAGCAGTGGGAGATACAGAAGAGGGATTTGAGAGACTGTGTACTGCAATTGAAGAGATTGATGCAGAGATACAGCAAACAGATGAGTCGGAGGAATCGCAGTATCATACTTCTCATGCGAGAATGACACAGCTTATGACAATTTCTCAGGCAGTGGATGCGCAGCAAAGGCGATATTCTCTGAAAGAAAGTGTTGGCAAAGTCAGTGCAGAGTTTGCTTATCTGTATCCGCCCGGAATTCCGATTATTGTGCCGGGAGAGCAGATAACTGGACAATTTGTAAGAAATGTGAGAAGATACATGGAACAGGGGCTGGAAGTACAGGGACTCAGTGATACATCTGCTGAAACAATCTGCGTAGCTGCCCGAAATGAAATTGGACAGGAAGAATACAGTCCGGCAAAGGAATAACACAACAGATATGGGAAAGATTTTTTACATCATGGGAAAGAGTGCATCCGGAAAAGACAGAATCTATTCACTTCTGGCCGCACATAAAGAATTGAATCTGAAAACACTTATTCTGTATACAACCCGCCCGATCAGGGCAGGAGAGCAGGATGGAAAAAATTATTATTTTGTAGATGACGGAAAACTGGAAGAATTCAGAAAAAACGGAAATCTTATCGAGGAGAGAGCATATCATACGGTTTATGGGATATGGACTTATTTCACTGCAGATGATGGTCAGGTGAACCTTGCAGATTCCGATTATCTGGGAATCGGTACTCTGGAGTCATTTAAAAAGATGCGTAAATACTATGGGGAAGATGCAGTCTGTCCTGTTTATGTCCAGGTAGAAGATGGAGAAAGACTGAGTCGTGCTCTTAATAGAGAGAGAGAACAGGAAAATCCAAGATATGAGGAAATGTGCAGAAGATTTATTGCAGATCAGTCGGATTTTTCAGAGGAAAATATTCTGAACGCAGGGATAGAGAAACGTTTTCAGAATATAAATCTTGATGACTGTGTGAAAGAAATCGCAAATTATATAAAGTCTGTGCAATAGTTCTTCTTTTATGGTATAATATCTTACAAAACGGACTGGTGAGGTGATTCTTATGATGGGATTTAACAATATTATCGGACACGAAGAGATTATCGGACATTTAAAAAATGCAATAGAATCAGGAAAAATATCGCATTCTTATATTTTTATCGGCGAACCAGGTTCTGGTAAGAAGCTCCTTGCAGGGACTTTTGCGGCAACACTTCAGTGTGAGGCCGGAGGTACAGAACCCTGCCAGAAATGCGATTCCTGCAAAAAGGCGATGGGTAAGAATCATCCGGACATTATTATGGTCAGTCATGAGAAACCTGGAACGATCACAATTGACGAGATCAGGGATCAGGTGATCAATGATATAGATATCAGACCATATTACAGTCCTTACAAGATTTATATTATTGCAGATGCAGATCTTATGACACCACAGGCACAGAATGCTCTTCTTAAAACAATTGAAGAGCCGCCGGCATATGCAGTGATTCTCTTGCTGACTAATAATATCGGGGGACTGCTGCCGACTATTCAGTCAAGATGTGTTCGTCTTGATCTGAAGGTAGTGGATGACGGTCTTGTAAAGAAATATCTGATGGAGCATCTTCATGTTCCGGATTACCAGGCGGAGATTGACGCATCCTTTGCACAGGGCAGTATTGGAAGGGCAAAAGAAGCAGCTACTTCTCAGGAGTTTGCAGAGATGACTCAGAATGCACTGAGGATTCTTAAATATGCAAACACCATGGAAGTTTATGAACTGTCAGATGCGATTAAGAGTCTTTCTGAGGACAAACAGAATATCAACGATTATCTGGATATTTTCCAGTTCTGGTTCAGAGATGTCCTGATGTTTAAGGCAACACAGGAGATTGACAATCTGGTATTTAAACAGGAAATTAATTTTATCAGAGAACAGGCAAAGCAGCGTTCCTACGAGAATCTGGAGAACATTCTGGATTCTATTCAGAAGACAAAGGTACGTCTGAAAGCAAATGTTAATTTTGATCTGGCATTTGAATTGCTGTTCCTGACAATCAGGGAGAAATAGAATGACAAAAGTAGTAGGCGTGAGATTTCGTAATGTAGGCAAGATTTATTATTTCAGTCCTAAAGATTATGAAATTAAAACAGGCGATCACGTGATCGTGGAGACAGCCCGGGGAATTGAATACGGGAAAGTCGTACTTGCACCAAGAGAAGTAGATGAGGAAGATGTTGTTCACCCTCTCAAAGAAGTTCTTCGTGTGGCAACAAAGGAGGACGACGAGAGAGAGGCACAGAACAGAGTCAGAGAGAGAGAGGCATTTAAAATCTGTCAGAAGAAGATTCGTGAACATGGTCTGGAAATGAAACTGATAGATGCAGAGTATACATTTGATAATAATAAAGTGCTGTTTTATTTCACTGCTGACGGCAGAATTGATTTCCGCCAGTTGGTAAAAGATCTGGCAGCAATTTTTAAAACGCGTATCGAACTTCGCCAGATTGGTGTTCGCGATGAGACAAAGATTCTGGGAGGAATCGGTATCTGCGGAAGATGTCTGTGCTGCCACACATATCTGTCTGAGTTTGCACCTGTATCCATAAAGATGGCAAAAGAGCAGAATCTGTCCCTTAACCAGACAAAGATTTCCGGTGTGTGCGGAAGACTGATGTGCTGCCTGAAGAACGAGCAGGAAACATATGAAGAGCTGAATAAAAAGCTTCCGGGACTGGGAGATACAGTTACAACTCCGGATGGGCTTACCGGAACTGTACACAGTGTAAACGTGCTTCGTCAACGTGTAAAGGTAATTGTAGAGATCAATGACGAGAAAGAAATTCAGGAATTTCCGGTAGATGACCTGAAATTCAGACCGAGAAAGAAGAAAGTCAAAGTCTCTGAAAAAGAATTAAAAGAACTTGGAAATCTGGAAGATAAAAAAGGAGATTCCAAATTAAATGACTGATCAGCTGGTAAAAGATAATGAACGTATAGATGATCTTCAGAACGGATATTATGTGATACAGGATCCGGATAAATTCTGTTTTGGGATGGATGCAGTTCTTCTTTCCGGCTTTGCAAAAGTAAAAAAGGGTGAGACTGCTCTGGATCTGGGAACAGGAACGGGAATTATCCCGATCCTGCTTAAAACCAAAACAAATGGGAAACACTTTACAGGTCTTGAGATTCAGAAAGAGTGTGCAGATATGGCCGGACGCAGTGTCAGATATAATCATCTGGAGGACGATGTTGAGATCGTACGGGGTGATATTAAGGAGGCTGCTGATATTTTTGGGGCAGCTTCTTTTGATGTAGTGACAAGTAATCCGCCTTATATGATCGGACAGCATGGACTTCGCAATTCGGATATGCCAAAAGCAATTGCCAGACATGAAGTACTCTGTAATCTGGAGGATGTGGTGAGCCAGGCATCAAAGGTTCTGAAAGAACGTGGAAGATTTTATATGGTTCACAGACCGTTCAGACTGGCTGAGATTATGAATGTTCTCATAAAGTATCGTCTGGAACCGAAAAGGATGCAGCTTGTATATCCATACATAGACAGAGAACCGAACATGGTTCTGATCGAGGCATTAAAGGGAGGAAATTCCAGAGTTACAGTGGAACCTCCTCTGATCGTATATAAAGAGCCGGGAGTCTATACAGAAAATATACTGAAGATTTATGATATGATTTAACCGAACTTTATTTGCAAAGTAATATGAGAGGAAATAAATTATGAGTGGTAAATTGTATTTGTGTGCAACACCCATAGGAAATCTGGAGGATATTACACTCCGGGTACTTCGAACATTGAAAGAAGTGGATCTTATTGCAGCAGAGGATACCAGAAACAGTATTAAACTGCTGAACCATTTTGATATAAAAACACCTATGACCAGTTATCATGAGTACAACAAAATTGATAAGGCATATGTTCTGATCAGTAAAATGCAGGAAGGGCAGAATATTGCACTGATCACAGATGCGGGAACTCCGGGGATCTCAGATCCGGGAGAGGAGCTTGCGGCAATGTGTTATGAAGCGGGGATTGAAGTAACTTCTCTTCCGGGACCTGCTGCCTGTATCACTGCCCTGACTCTGTCCGGACTTCCAACCAGAAGATTCGCTTTTGAAGCATTTCTTCCGGCAGATAAAAAAGAAAGAAAACTGATTCTGGAAGAACTGAAGAATGAAACGAGAACTATCATTCTCTATGAGGCTCCTCACAGACTGGTAAGAACTCTGGAGGAATTGAAGGAAACTCTCGGAAATCGCAGAATGACTCTTTGCAGGGAACTGACGAAAAGACATGAGACTGCATTCCATACGACTATCGAGGAGCTGATCCTCTATTATCAGACAGAGAAGCCGCTTGGAGAGTGTGTGCTTGTGATTGAAGGCAGAAGCAGACAGGAGATGGAAGAGGAACAGAAGGCATCCTGGGAAAAAATTACCATAGAAGAACACATGGAAATCTATGAAAATCAGGGACATTCAAGAAAAGAAGCTATGAAAATGGTAGCAAATGACAGAGGAATGACGAAGAGAGATGTCTATCAGTACCTCATCAATAAAACCGAAGAATAAGATTAACATACAGAAGAATTCCCGTTTTCGGGGATTCTTTTTTATTCAGGCTGTGGCAAGGAACGGGCTTTTGTGCTATAATAAATTTGTATTATTATGTCCAGATACCAGAATATATTTGAAAACCTGTCTATAATTTTCACGCAGGGGTTTTCAGATATATTCTGGTGATAAGTATATATAACAGGAGGAAAGAAATGGGCGGAGAAAATACAGAATACGGAGCGGATCAAATCCAGATTCTGGAAGGTTTGGAAGCCGTACGAAAGAGACCAGGTATGTATATCGGAAGTACATCCGGCAGAGGTCTTCATCATCTGGTTTATGAGATTGTAGATAACGCGGTTGATGAAGCACTGGCAGGATTTTGTACAGAGATTCAGGTAGTTATTAATCCGGACAACTCTATCACAGTTGTAGATAACGGACGTGGTATTCCGGTAGGAATCAATCATAAAGCAGGGATTCCTGCTGTAGAAGTAGTATTTACCATTCTTCATGCCGGCGGTAAATTTGGAGGCGGAGGGTACAAGGTATCCGGTGGTCTTCACGGAGTAGGTGCGTCTGTAGTAAATGCACTTTCCACATGGCTTGAAGTAAGGATCTATCATGAAGGTAAGATTTATCAGCAGAGATATGAACGCGGTAAAACTATGTATCCTCTGAAGGTTGTGGGAGACTGCCAACCGGATAAGACCGGAACAACAGTTGTCTTCCTTCCGGATAAAGAAATATTTGAGGAAACAGTATATGATTATGACATTCTGAAACAGCGTTTGAGAGAGATGGCATTCCTGACAAAGGGATTGAAGATTTCTCTTAAAGATACCAGAGAAGGAATGGAAAGAGAGAAAGTTTTCCATTATGAAGGTGGTATCCGTGAATTTGTAAGCTATCTGAACAGAAGCAAGGAAGCGCTTTACCCGGAAATCATTTACTGCGAAGGACAGCAGAACGGTGTGTCTGTAGAGGTTGCCATGCAGCACAATGATTCTTATACAGAGAACTGCTATGGATTTGTAAATAATATTAATACACCTGAGGGTGGTACTCATATTGTAGGTTTCAGAAATGCCCTGACAAAGACGTTCAATGATTATGCCAGAAAGAACAAGCTGCTTAAAGACAGTGAACCCAATTTGAGTGGCGATGATATCCGCGAAGGTCTGACTGCAATCGTCAGTGTTAAGATTGAGAATCCCCAGTTTGAAGGTCAGACAAAACAGAAGCTTGGAAACAGTGAAGCAAGAGGGGCTGTTGACAGCGTGGTGAGCAAGCAGCTTGAGATTTTCCTTGAGCAGAATCCAACAGTAGCGAAAACTACAGTAGAGAAATCAGTTCTTGCACAGAGAGCACGTGAGGCTGCACGTAAGGCTCGTGATCTGACTAGAAGAAAATCAGCACTTGATAATATGTCACTTCCTGGAAAGCTTGCAGACTGTTCAGATAAGAATCCTGAGAACTGTGAAATCTACATTGTAGAGGGAGATTCCGCCGGTGGCTCTGCAAAAACAGCCAGAAATCGTGTAACACAGGCTATCCTTCCACTGAGAGGTAAGATCCTGAATGTAGAGAAAGCACGTCTGGATAAGATTTATGCAAATGCAGAGATCAAAGCTATGATCACAGCTTTCGGAACAGGAATTCATGAAGATTTTGATATCAGTAAACTTCGTTATCATAAGATTATTATTATGACTGATGCCGATGTCGATGGTGCGCACATCGCAACCCTTCTGCTGACTTTCCTGTATCGTTTTATGCCTGAGCTTATCAAACAGGGATATGTGTATCTTGCACAGCCGCCATTATACAAGGTGGAGAAGAACAAGAAAGTATGGTATGCATACGACGATGATGAACTGAATCAGATTCTGACAGAAATCGGACGTGACGGAAATAACAAGATCCAGCGTTATAAAGGTCTTGGAGAGATGGATGCAGACCAGCTTTGGGAGACGACAATGGATCCTGAGAAACGAATCCTGCTTAAGGTTACCATGGATGAGGCTGCGACTTCTGAGATTGACCTTACATTTACTACACTGATGGGTGACAAGGTAGAGCCGAGACGTGAATTTATTGAAGAGAATGCAAGATTTGTAAAGAATCTGGATATCTGATAATAGGGAGAATAGATAAATGGAAGATAATATTTTTGACAAAGTCCACGAGGTGGATCTGGAAAAGACCATGAAGGACTCTTATATTGACTATGCCATGAGCGTTATCGCTTCCAGAGCACTGCCTGATGTAAGAGATGGTCTGAAACCGGTTCAGCGACGTGTATTGTATTCCATGATAGAACTGAATAATGGTCCTGACAAACCGCATCGTAAATGTGCGCGTATTGTCGGTGATACAATGGGTAAATATCATCCACATGGTGACAGTTCTATTTATGGAGCACTTGTAAATATGGCACAGGAATGGTCTACCAGATATCCGCTGGTAGACGGACATGGAAACTTTGGTTCCGTAGATGGTGACGGGGCAGCGGCCATGCGATATACTGAGGCACGTCTGAGTAAGATTTCCATGGAAATGCTGGCAGATATTAACAAAGATACTGTTGACTTCCAGCCAAACTTTGATGAAACAGAGAGAGAGCCGGTTGTATTGCCGTCCCGTTATCCGAATCTTCTGGTGAACGGAACTTCAGGTATTGCAGTAGGTATGGCTACCAATATCCCTCCTCATAATCTGAGAGAGGTTGTGGATGCTGTTGTCAAGATTATAGACAATATCATTGAAGAACAACGCGAAACGACTATGGAAGAGATTCTGGATATTGTAAAAGGTCCTGATTTTCCTACAGGTGCGACAATTCTTGGAAGAAGAGGGATTGAAGAAGCATACAGAACAGGTCGCGGTAAGATTCGTGTACGTGCAGTGACAAATATTGAGACTCTTCCAAACGGAAAGTCCAGAATTATTGTCACAGAGCTTCCGTATCTGGTAAATAAAGCGCGTCTGATCTCAAAGATTGCAGAACTTGTAAGAGATAAAAAGATTGACGGAATCACAGACCTGAATGACCATTCCAGTCGTGAGGGAATGAGAATCTGTATTGATCTGCGCAAGGATGCAAATGCAAATGTAGTTTTGAATTTACTGTATAAGCATACGCAGTTACAGGATACTTTTGGCGTAAATATGCTTTCACTTATTCCGAATAACGGAAGTCTGGAACCGAAGGTATTAAACCTGAAACAGATGCTGGAATATTATCTGGCTCATCAGGAAGATGTAGTGACCAGAAGAACGAAATATGACCTGAATAAAGCAAGAGAGCGAGCTCACATTTTAGAAGGTCTGCTGAAAGCACTGGACAATATTGATGAGGTGATCCGTATTATCAGAGCTTCGCAGAATGTGCAGATCGCAAAACAGGAGTTAATGGATCGCTTTGAACTGACAGATGTTCAGGCACAGGCAATCGTAGATATGCGTCTGCGTGCTCTGACAGGTCTGGAAAGAGAGAAGCTGGAAGCAGAGTATGCTGATTTAATGGAAAAAATCCGTAAATACGAGGCTATCCTTGCGGACAGAAGTCTTCTTCTTCGCGTGATTCGTGAAGAAATTCTTGCAATTGCAGAGAAATACGGAGATGACAGAAAGACTTCTATCGGATATGATGTATACGATATTTCTACAGAGGATCTGATTCCGAGAGAGAATACAGTAATCACAATGACCAAACTTGGATATATTAAGAGAATGACAGTAGATAATTTCAGAAGCCAGAACAGAGGCGGAAGAGGAATCAAGGGAATGCAGACTCTTGAGGATGACTACATTGAAGAACTTCTGATGACAACTACCCATCATTATCTGATGTTCTTTACAAATACAGGAAGGGTATATCGTCTGAAAGCATATGAGATTCCGGAGGCAGGACGTACTGCAAGAGGAACTGCGATTATTAATCTGTTACAGCTTATGCCGGGGGAATGCATCACTGCAGTAATCCCGCTCCGCAAATTTGAAGATGGTCATTATCTGATGATGGCTACGAAGAATGGCCTGGTAAAGAAAACACCGATTAAAGAATATGCGAATGTGCGTAAAAACGGACTGGCAGCTATCACATTGCGTGATGATGATGAACTGATCGAGGTTAAGCTTACAGATGATAAGAAGGATATAATACTTGTTACAAAAGATGGTATGTGTATCCGTTTTAAAGAAACAGATGTAAGAAGTACAGGCAGAACTTCTATGGGCGTACGCGGTATGAATATCGATGATGGAGACGAAGTGGTAGCAATGCAGCTGAATTCTCAGGGAGATTGCCTGCTGATAGTTTCTGCAAATGGTATGGGTAAACGTACTTCTATGGGTGAATTTACCTGTCAGAATCGTGGCGGTAAAGGTGTAAAATGTTATAAGATTACCGAGAAAACCGGTGATGTAATCGGAGCAAGAGCTGTAAATGAAGATAATGAAGTAATGCTGATCACTACGGAAGGTATTATCATCAGAATCGCCTGCGCTGATATTTCCATTCTTGGAAGAATTACATCGGGTGTAAAACTGATCAATCTTACAGAGGGTGTCACTGTAGCCAGTGTAGCTAAAGTAAGAGATAAAGAAGAAAAAGATACAAATGTACAGCAGGCAGCAGTGGAAATTACGGACAGTGCAGAAACAGAAGAATCTGATCAGCCGACAGATCAGGAGACACAGGATGAGAACAGAGGGGAAGAGGAATAACCATGAAGAAATGGTACAGATATCTTGCAGCCGGAGTGTTGGTATTACTGACACTCTGTGTGGCAGGATGCGGGGGAGTGAGTCATAAATCACCGGAAAAAGTAACAGAGGAATTGATTCAGTCCTATACTGACGGGAAAGAAAAGAAAGTGAAGGAGTGCTATAACCAGGCAGATAATACAGAAGCAGATCTTCAGACAGAGATTACAGCAACACTCAAATATTTTGCGGCACATAATCCTAAGAAAGTATCTGTTCAGGATTGTGAGATCCTTTCTGAAAATGACAAGTACAGTTATGTATACATAACCTACAATCTGATTCTGGAGGATGATCAGGAATATCCATGTGTTGAAACTTATATGGTTGGTAAACAGGATAAAACTTATTATATCATGGCACCATCACAGATCACAGATGATATGAAAACTCAGGCGGCTACAGCATATGTCCAATTTATGAAGACAGATGCTTACAAGACGTATACCAAAGCATATGAAACATTTATCAAAAAAAATCCGGGATATGAAGACAAAATTTCGGAAAAAGCAGGAGTGTAATATATCGAGGGCAAAAAAATGAAAAGAATATTACTGATGGTATTTAGAAATCTCTTTTTTGTTCCATATGGATGGTTTAAGTTATGCTGGTATGCATCGCATGCAGAACGTTACAGTGAAGAACAGAGATATCAGCTTCTTAAATATGTAGATAACAGAGCAGTGAAAGGCGGTAATCTGGTAATTGACGGTCATGGTATGGAAAATATTCCAAAAGAAAATGGGTTTATTTTCTTTCCCAATCATCAGGGATTATTTGATGTACTTGCAATCATACAGGTGTGTCCGGTACCTTTCTCGGTAGTGGCAAAAAAAGAGCTGACAAACGTACCATTTCTGAAGCAGGTATTTGCATGCATGAAAGCGTTTATGATTGACCGTGATGATGTCAAACAATCTATGCAGGTAATCATTAATGTTATCAAAGAAGTAAAGGCAGGAAGAAACTATCTGATTTTTGCCGAGGGAACCAGAAGCAAAGACGGCAATCATCCGCAGGAATTTAAAGGTGGAAGTTTTAAAGCTGCAACGAAATCAAAATGTCCGATCGTACCCGTAGCACTGATTGATTCTTATAAAGCGTTTGATACGGGATCTGTCAAAAAACTTACAGTGCAGGTACATTTTCTGGAACCCATATACTATGATGAGTATAAAGATATGAAAACAACAGAGATTGCAGCAGAGGTAAAAAAACGTATCGAAGCGACAATAACACAGTATACTTCTTGATGGAAGTATGAAATTTGCAAGTCCTGAAACCGGATTTTAGGGTAAAAATAAAAAATATGAAAAAAAGTAAAAAAACCTGTTGACAAAACAGGTTTTTTTACATATAATTACAAATGCGCTTCGGGAGATTCCAAAGTGCATTCGAATTTAATATTGAACTATTAGTTCGGAGTCTGGAGAAGTACTCAAGAGGCCGAAGAGGTGCCCCTGCTAAGGGTATAGGTCGCTAACGCGGCGCGAGGGTTCAAATCCCTCCTTCTCCGTTTTTATTTTTTGGAAAACAAAAAATAAATAAAAAAAGATGTTGACAAACATTTGAAACTATGATAAAGTAAACAAGCTGTCAACAAACAGTAAATCGGTTGAAAAAAAGATTTGAAAAAACTTAAAAAAGTTCTTGACAAATCAAAAACAACATGATAAAATAAACAAGCTGTCGCAAGACAGGCAACCTTGATAACTAAACAGTGAAACACATACGATTCTCGAAAATTCTTTACATT
>OASZ01001106.1_pt1 | contig 12374 bp, 10 predicted proteins | sample 1501241 | NCBI WGS metagenome assembly OASZ01 (sample SAMEA2579926, study PRJEB22360) | human gut metagenome | biome: human gut; feature: human-associated habitat; material: faeces | place: Denmark | collected 2008/2010 | reverse complement strand
TAAATATATCTTTTTCCATATAAATATTATACCATATGTATTGGTTTATGTAAACATTTGTTCTGTTATTTAGTAAAAAAATTTGCGCGTCTAACTCATCACTGAAAGTAACGAGAATGCGACGCGCAGTTATTCAAAAGAAAGTTACACATCCAGCAGCTCAATCAACTTATCAAGAAATGCCTCCTCTCCTAATGTATTAATTTTGAAACTTAAAATGTAAGAGTAAATTCTATATAGGTAGAAATTACCTCTGCACATATCTTAACTCTATTGATTGCCAATAACATAACTCTTTATAATGTACTTGCAGCTGATTGCCTGCCTGTGCAGATCGGAGATAATAATGAACAATAAAGGCAATCAGAAACATTTAACATTTGAGCAACGTGTTGATATCGAGAAGGGGCTTACCGAAAATAAAAGTTTCGCTGAAATTGGAAGAACTATCGGAAAAGATTCCTCTACTATATCAAAAGAAGTAAGACTTCATGCACATACAAAAGAACGTCCCGATGCAGGATATACAAACCCACCATGTATTCATCGCAAAACTTGTAAAATAGTTTGCCTTTGTGATGAACAGTGTGGTATTGTTTGTAAACTCTGTAGAAAACCTGATATGCGATGTATCAATATATGCCCGGGTTATGAAACTGCTGAATGCGAAAAACTTAAGAAACCACCGTATGTCTGCAATGGTTGTGTAAAAAAAACGAATTGTCTTATGCCAAGAAAATTTTATTCATCAAAATATGCACATGATGAATATCGAAGCGTATTAGTTGATTGCAGAGTTGGCATCAACCAAACTCCTGAAAGTATTCAGGCCATGAATGACCTACTGGTTCCTTTGATTAAGGAAAAACACCAGTCTATAGGTCATATCTATGCTACCCATGCTGAGGAATTAGGCTGTTCCAGAAGAACACTCTACTCGTACATCAGTAATTGTGTCTTTGAAGTACGAAACAGTGATTTAAGAAGAACTGTACGTTATAAGAAACGCAGGAAACCTACTCAGGCCAGTGCGAAAGACTGTTTTTACCGTCAAGGTCATAACTACGAAGATTTTCAGAATTATATAAAGGAACATCCAGATATCAATGTTGTGGAAATGGACTGCGTGGAAGGTAAGAAAGGCGAAAGCAAAGCCATCTTAATCTTTACGTTCCGCAACTGCAATCTTATGCTCATGTTTCTTTTGGAATATCAGGATCAGGAATGTGTCTTGGAGGTCTTTGTATGGCTGGAAACAGTTTTGGGACAAGAGGCATTCAAAAAGCTTTTTCCGGTAATCCTCACAGATGGAGGTTCTGAATTCTCAGCCCGAAAAGAGATGGAGGAATTCTGTGACGGAAGTAAAAGTACAACTATTTATTACTGTGATCCTTACTGTTTCTGGCAAAAAAGAGCCTGTGAAAAGAATCATGAGTATATACGTTACATCCGTCCCAAAGGCAGCTCATTCGCTGACTTAGATGATGAAAAAATCATGCTTATGATGAATCACATAAACAGCGAAAAAAGAGACAGTCTCAATGGACACAGTCCATATGAACTATCTCTTTTACTCTTGGACCAAAAACTTCACAAAGCATTAGGGTTAACGGCAGTCGCACCTGATGACGTAATGTTTAGTCCAAATCTGTTGAAATAAAATAGTTTAAGCACAGGCAGATTTCACTGCACCAGAATTTAGTCTTACACACAAGGCATGTGGAATTTAGTCTCGCATACTATTTTCAGATGCCCGTTTAGAATGTGAAAAAACATCAAAACTGGAGGCTTATAGGCTCATTATAACGCAAATATATGAATTTGTTAAGGTGCAAAGCCGAATTTAATCCTGCAGAATTACAACGATAGTCTACAACTGGAATTTAGTTTTTCATTTAAGTTTTACTTTTTTGCGGATCTTTCCAGATTTCACTGTGATATAGGCTGTTCCCTTTTTCTTTCCGGTGATCACACCACCGGAACTTACCGTTGCGATCTTCTTATTTGAAGAACTGTAGGTAACTTTCTCCTGGGAAGTGATCGGGCTGATGACCGGTTTCAGCGTAAGTTTTTTTATTCTTTGCAACAGTCACGCTTGATTTCAGTCCGGTGATCTTTGTTGTTCTTACTGTTGTTTTTTGCACAGTAACGGAAATGACCTGTTTCTTGCCGCTGGCCAGTGTAATGGTCACTTTGATTATTATTTGAATTCCAGCCCTCAGCCTTTTCATTGACAGAGGGCTAATTTTGGCTTAACAATTATTGAGCATCCCTTAACTGATCTACAATGCTGCATTTCGCTGCGTTATCATACATCATGCAAGGAATCAGCCACCCAAGCAGAAGAAATACCGGAATTGTCAGCAGGACAGGCAGAACGGTGAACCGATACTCAAAGAACCAGAACATACTGCCTAGCATTTTCCCCGCAAGAGGTCCCACCGCCAGTGAAAGCACAAAGGCCGCCGATACGGAAGACATTGCGTAAAACAACCCCTCGTAGATCAGCATGGTTTTGAGCTGTCGGGGCGTCATTCCTACAGCCTGAAGCACAGCAAATTCCCGGCGGCGGGAAAGAATACCGGTCATCATGGCGTTGAAGAAATTTAAGAGTCCCACCAGCCCAATGATAGCACAAAGGATACCACCGATCAGAAGGAACATCTGCCGGAACTGAGCAAACTCAGAGCGAACCGTGGCTTTGCTTTCATACATCAAGGGCGAAAACTCACCGGCCGTGAGCTTTGACAGATATTGCTCTGCTTCGGCCTCGTCAGCTTCGTCCGCTGTGTCGAACAGGTAGAGCATCGGAACGACTGCACCACCGCTGTCCCTCTGTGCGGTGTCCACAGGCAAAACTGCGTTATATCCAATACCACCATAACGATAACCCATGGAGTTCGGAAGTTCTACCAAGGCGCAGACCGTGTACTCTACATCTCTGGCCCCATACAATTTTGCCTGAAGGTACTCCTCCGGTGTGTCTTCGTTGCACAGTTCCCCGGTGCGGCTGTCGATATATTTCACATCATCCGCATAGGTAGCCGTGATCGTGTCTCCCACCTTGGGGTAGTATTCAGGATTGGGCAGATTGCCGTAATCATCCAAAGAAACCGCAATGGCAATGGCGTTATTGTCCGGCTCCAGCATAGGAGAAATATCTCCGTCGAACACTTGCAGCTTGTCAAACAGACTGTTATCCAGAGCCTCGATTCTGGTATCTCCCATCACCATATTGCCCCGGTGCTCCATGCGGCTCATATGGCTGTCCAACTGCTCGGCATTTTCGTACCTTGCATAGTCCTGCTGCAGAGCATCCTCCGTCATCCACAGGTATGCGTTTTTTCGCACAGCATATCCCGTGCCGGAAAGACTGGCCTTTGTGTTTGCTGCGATCTCCTCGATCTGTTCCGGCGTGATGAATTCATCTGCTCTGGTGAAACGGAAATAGTCGGGCGTGCTGACGATAAAATCGGCGCAGGTCATGGAGGATACATACTTCTCCATGCTGAAGCCGCCCACAAAGGCACACAGCGCATTGAACAGTGTCACCGACAGTGCCAGAGACACCACCACCAGCACCGTCTTTTTCTTGTTTCGTCCCAGATTGGCAAAGGCCATCTGATGGAGCTTCGCTCCCCGGGTGCTGCGCTGTTTTTTCTGGGTCTGCATCACATCCGTATATTTGGTAGCCTCCACCGGAGAAACCCTAGCTGCCATTTTCCCGGGCTTGGAACAGGACAAGAGCACCGTCAGCAGGGCAAACAGCATGGAGCCAACAAAGATCACAGGCGAAGTGCTGATGGTGGTGATGCCTGCATCCAACTGGGTGGAGCGCAAGACAACAGGTACCAGAACAGCGCCAATGCCGTAGCCCAGCAGCAGTCCTGCCGGAATGCCGATCAGACAAAGCAGAAGTGCCTGCTGGCGAATGATACGTTTGAGCTGCCGGGGCGTTGTGCCAATGGTTTTCAGAAGTCCGTAAAACCGGATATCCCCTGCAACAGAGATCTGAAAAATGTTATAGATGATAAGATACCCCGTGAAAATCACCAGCAGCAAAAAAGCTGCTATGGCGATCATCAGCTCTGGATCGAGCTGTGACTCCAGCTGGGATGAGGTATATCCCCAGTTGACGCCGATCCGGACGCTGTTGGGATCGGTATAGCTGTCCCATGTGTAGCCAAGATCGGTATCCACCTGCTCCATCTGCCCTTGAATATTTGTGCTGGAGGCCAGCATGACATTCAAATCGGTGCGGAAAGGCTGTAACCCTGTTTTCACTGCCTGCGCTTCGATGTCATCTGCGTAATCACGACTGATGTTGATGTAATGAACAGGCATTAGTTCATCATAGTCCCAATAGCCCACCAGCGTAAAGGTATCTGTTACAGTAAAGGCGGTTTGATCCTTGTCCGTGATGGAATAGGAAACCGTGACCTCGGCGCCCAGTTCCGGCGTTACGCCAAGCAGCTGCAACGCTGCCGTATCCATGGCTACTTCTTTGCCGCTTTCGGGCATCCGCCCGGTAGTAGGGGTGGCATAGCTCCATTTGGTGCAGTTGGCATCCATGTAGCTGATCTCTGCAGGCGTTTTGGAAAAGACACCATCCACAGTGATGCCGATCACCTTCCGTGCCCCCGCAGCCTTCACCTTTGGATGAGCAGCGATACGTTCCGCCTGCTCGGGGGAAACATCTTTAAAGGTACCGTGTGCATAGCCACCTACCTGCCGAAACTGGTAGGTTTCATAACTGGCGTTCAACGACAAGACAATGGTGAACATGGACGTAAATAGCATCGTTGTCAGCGCAATGGCAAAAATAGCGATCAGATTGCGGCGGCGGTTCGCATAAAGGGATTTTAAGCTGAGCTTTCGAATACATTTTCTGTTTTTGACATTCATCGTAGCCACCTCCCGTTAGTTCTGGGAGACGATCCGACCATCTTCGATACGAATAATGCGGTCTGCCATCTGCGCAATTTCTTCGTTGTGAGTGATCATTACGATTGTCTGGGCGAACTTTTGACTGGTGACTTTCAAAAGGCTCAATACATCCTGGCTGGTTTTGGAATCCAGATTGCCGGTGGGTTCATCTGCCAGAATGATAGCGGGTGCTGCCGCCAGCGCACGGGCAATGGCTACTCGCTGCTGTTGACCGCCTGAGAGCTGATTGGGCAGCGCATCCAGACGATCATCCAGCCCAAGTGTCTGTACAATCTGCTGTACGAAATCCTTATTGACCTTGCCACCATCCAGCTCAATGGGTAGAACAATATTTTCATACACATTCAGCACCGGAACAAGATTATATGCTTGGAACACAAAGCCGATTTTCCTGCGGCGGAAGATGGTCAGCGCTTCCTCCTTCAGGGAGAAAATATCCTGTCCGTCCACTATGACCGTGCCGCTTGTAGGGCGATCCAGCCCGCCCAGCATGTGCAGCAGCGTGGATTTGCCGGAGCCGGATGTGCCGACAATTGCAACAAATTCGCCCTTCTTTACACTTAAATCAACTCCATCCAACGCATGAACTGCGTTATTGCCGGAGCCATAAATCTTTTTCAGGTTTTTTGCCTGTAAAACTTCCATAAATGAGTACCTCCATGAAAAAATCTGTATGTATGAAAGGAAATGATCCTTTGATACATACAGATTATCGCATAGGAATCTTTCCACATTCTTTCCGGCGGAAAATGAAATCTAACAGTTTTGATAGAATTGTTGTTATTTCGGCAGAAATATGGAAAACGTACTTCCTTTTCCCGGAACGGAAGCAATCTTGATATAACCACTCTCACCGGATATAATCTGTCGGGCAAGGTATAAGCCGATGCCAACCCCTTCTTGTTCCTGAACAGCATTTGAACGATAAAAACGGGAAAATATCTTTGCCTGCTCGTTTTCCGGGATACCTGAACCGGTATCCGATATATCGATCCTTGTAAACATTTCGTAACTTACGGTAGAAATCGTGATTGTTCCATGCTCCGTATATTTGATGGCATTGTCTACAATATTAGCCAGTGCTTCCGCTGTCCATTTGAAGTCAAATGTAGCGGAAATATCTGTATCGTACAGATATATGGATAATCCTTTTCCAGAAGCCTTGGCGGCATATTGTTCTACTACGCTTTCAAGCAGCGGCTGAAGTGATGCTTGCTGAGGGGAAAGTGAAATGATCCCATTTTCCAGTCTGGAAAGTTTTACGAGAGAATCAATCAGAAATCGTAGCTTTTCCGATTGTTTGTACAGTGCCTCCACGTTTTCCTTTGCCGATGCAGGCAGAGTTTCCTCCATCAAAAGCTCGCTGTATAACAGCAGGTTTGCAATCGGCGTTTTCGTCTGGTGGGAAATGTCCGCAATCAAGGATTTGATTTTGTCTTTTTCCTGTGCCATATTTCGAGAAGATGCTTCTGCGGCAGAAAGATAGTGTGCAAACTTTGTTTCCAAAGCAGACAGCTGGCTTTCATCAAAAGTGATTTCAGAAAAAGAACCGGTCATGGCAGCGTCCAGCATCCTTTCGATTTCTTCCATCGTTTTTCTGACCTTTCTCCGCTCCCATAATACAACAGCTGCCGCCGCCAGAGAACACAGCAGTATGATCACAATGCCGGTTTTATTCATCTTTTGTCACCCAGCTATAACCGATTCCATAGACGGTTTTAATGCATTTCTGTGCCCCAAGCTTATCCCTCAGACGCTTGATCGTAACAGACAAAGCATTTTCATCCACATATTCAGCACCATCTGTCCAGATCCTGTCTACAAGGTCTCCACGGATCATGGTTCGACCACGATTTTCAACAAGCAGACGCAGTAATTTTTGTTCTGTTTTACTCAATTCCACTTTTGAATCTCCCACATAAAAGGTCATAGCCTCAAAGTCAAAGTGAAATAGATCAATATGGATCGATACATTTTTATGGTTTGACGCTTGCTTTCGCAGTTGGGTATTCACCCTTGCCCGCAAAACCGAAAGAGAAAAGGGCTTGGTAATGTAATCATCAGCGCCCCTCTCCAGTCCGTCCACGATGTCCAGATCGGTATCATTGGCAGTCAGCAGAATAACAGGAATCCCGGGTGTGGTTTCCTTGACCTCCCGTAGCAATTCAAGCCCACTGCCATCCGGCAGATTGATATCTAACAGGATCAGGGATACACCGCCGCAAAGCAGCTGCTCCTTCGCCGTTTTCAGGTCTTTGCAGGAAATAACCTTCCGATCATCTACTTTCAGTGCTTTGCATAAACCTTGATTCAAACCAATATCATCTTCAACAATCAATAATTGCTCCATATATCTCACTCCCTCGTTACTCAAAGGTATTCGGCAAAGATAATAAAAAGACACAAAAATAACCGCTTCAGCCTCGCAAACTGAACGGTTATTTTCAATCAATTAAGTATGTGGACAAACCGTCTATCGGTAGCACTCTTTTTCTATAATCATATTAGCACGCATGTGTGGAAATGTCAAAATTTTTCTTCATTCTCTTGGTTATTAATCTCCTTGATCAGCTGTACTGCCTTCTCTGCATCATAGGTTTTCACGAGTATATCCACACCATATATTCCAAATCCAGGTGCCCCATGCATTACAACATTCGCACCTGCTTCCTGCGAAAAAGCTGCTATTCCATTTTGCTTTAACATTTCTACTAGCCGTTCTGTCTCTACTATATTCTGTGCATTATAAATTTTTTTCCATTCTGTCTTAGATTGGGAAGTTTCTTTTCTCTCCTGAACATTTGGTGAATTCTGATCTCTTTTTCGATTAATAAATGCTAAGATCCTAAGAATAATAAATGACACAATAGTAATACCAGTCAAAAATCCCAATGCTAATCGTGTTATCTGTGTTTCTGTAGCTCCCATTCTAAATAAACATATACCATAGATGACTGTAAAAATTCCTGCACATATTACACTGGTGAGAAAATTTTGCCATATAGCAGCACTTTTTGGCAAACATTTATCCCATATTCCATTGTGCACCATAATAGAGGCATACAGGATTCCTCCTACTAAAGCAGCTACTGTCTCTCCTAAAATCAAACGAATATCCACCGTTAATAACATTTGAATAATAATCGCTAACACACTAATCACAAACATTGATGCAAATGCAACATTTCCAGCCTTTAATGCTTTTTGTTTCACCCATTCTTCATACACCGCAACTTTGTCCAATGTTTCTTTCATCTCTTTATTCATAGTCTGGCTCCTTTCTCCATCCAGGAGCTCTCTCATCTCAACATCGTAATACTCAGCAAGTTGAACAAGTATACTGAGATCTGGCATATTTATTCCTGTTTCCCATCTGGAAACTGTTCTTGCAGATACTCCAAACTTTTCAGCAAGCTGCTCTTGTGTAAGCTTCTTTTCTTTACGACATTGCTTTAAAAAAGCTCCAATCTTTTTTGTATCCATGTCTCTACCTCCCTTCCTCTTACAGCTTACCAATATGCACCAAAACTACCACGACATAAAACGAGAAGCCGCTAATTTTCAACCGGACATCGTATGTCTAAAACAAATAAACAGCATTTTCACCCCGAAAACATTCTATTTTTCTATAAATTATCTTTCTCTTTTATGTCTCTCCATAAGCAACAGAATAAACATAATAAACCATATCGCACATGCAATTAAACATCCGATTCCTGGTTTATCTGTACTCCTGCAATCATTCCTGCAAAGAATCCTTTTATTTCAATTTTTATAATGTTTCAAGAAAACGCATGAATGCTTCTCTTCCCTCGGTCGTACATTTGTATACTCCTGCATCTTCCAGAACATGGGTAAATACGATTCCAATCTCTTTCTGAAGAATGCCATGGATGTTTTCTTTTGTGATTTCCGGATATTTCGGAAGGAACTTCTTAACCCACTCTGCATGTTTCTCGATCTGTTCATTTGAAGAAATATCTTTGCCTTCAAGAATATACTCTTCCAGAAGTTCCATCTCACCTTTTAATCTTGCCGGAAGAACTGCAAGTCCCATAACTTCGATCAGACCGATATTCTCTTTCTTAATATGATGATATTCTGCATGCGGATGATACACACCCAGCGGATGTTCTTCTGTTGTAATGTTGTTTCTTAATGTCAGATCCAGTTCGTAGGTATCCCCTACTTTACGTGCAATTGGTGTAATTGTATTATGAGGCTCTCCATTGGTTTCAGCATAAATAAATGCTGCTTCGTCAGTATAACCTCTCCATACTTCCAGCACATGTGTTGCCAGATCTACCAAACGGTTAGAATCTTTATGACGAATACGAAGTACAGATAACGGCCATTTTACAATTCCAGCCTCTACATCTTCAAATCCCGGAAGTACCACGTACTGCTCAATTGGTGCTTTTGCCATTGCAAATGTATAATGTCCACCCTGGAAATGATCATGACTTAGGATCGAACCACCTACGATCGGCAGATCTGCATTAGATCCAAGGAAATAATGCGGAAACAGTTTTACAAAATCAAACAGTTTAATGAATGCATTTCTCTCGATTTTCATTGGAGTATGCTGGCAATTAAATACAATACAATGCTCATTGTAATATACATACGGAGAATACTGGAATCCCCAAGGAGTATCATTGATTGTGATCGGAATAATCCTGTGATTCTGCCTTGCCGGATGATTAACACGTCCCGCATATCCTTCATTTTCCGGGCAAAGAAGACATTTCGGATAGCTTCCGGATTTTACATTCCTTGCCGCGGCAATTGCTTTTGGATCTTTTTCCGGTTTGGACAAATTGATGGTAATATCAATCTCACCGTATGGACTGTCTACCTTCCACTTTTGATCCTTCTCTACGCGATATCTGCGGATATAATTGCTGTCCTGACTCAGTTTATAAAAATAATCGGTTGCTTCCTTTGGGCTTTCTTTATATTTATCCCAGAATTCTTTTTGCACCTGGCCCGGACGCGGCATCAGACAGTTCATTAATCTGGTATCAAATAAATCCCGGTATACAATACTGTCTTCGATCAGTCCTCTTTTTACGGCTTCATCCAGCAATTCACCCAATGTTGCTTCAAGATTAACAGATTCCTCAATGTTGTCCGGTTTCTCATAGTCATCCTCATGAAAAACGTCCAGCAGAAGATTTGTTGTGTAGTTTCTTTCACATTCCGGTGTCAGACCTGTTGTAATCCCATACTGTACCAGTTTTGCAATGCTTTCACTTAACATTTTTCTTCCTCCTGTGCTTCACTTTTAAATTTATATTTTTGGTAACATATATACCGATTTCCCTGATAAGTCAGCATACCTTGATCGCCTTTTTCCAATTCACGAAAATCTCCCTGTTGCATTTGAAATTCCATCAAACTTCCATCTGTCATCTCAAATACAACGCGAAACCAAGGTACATGTGCTTCAGACTGCATATGGGTATAGATTCCTTGCTTCTTGTGAACCTCACATGACTAAAGTCACATGCTTCCAGACGCTTTAGGCGTCAGACTGAATATCGGCGGATACGCCTGTAACTTAGGTCTGCACAGTTATGTGCTTTTTCCATGCCAGATATGGCTGGTTCCCACATTACAGGTAGTCCGCTGTATATCTGCCTGTATCTATGCTGCTTTTAAGAATTCCATTTCTGAATGGAGTTTTCTCAGATCTGCATAGACGCATGAGGTTCTACGCTTTACAGGAGGGACTTTTGCCTCCAGCAAAGACCTTTCCGTTACCGGAAGGGGTTTTAAAAGTTCTCTTATAAAATATCTGGCTCCTATATTATAGGATGCTGACAGGTCACAATTATATCGTTTTCCTGTCTGGAAAGTACAGAGGCTGTGATTTTCCCAGTCACGTGTTACCGCCCCGGAACCATCATAAGCCAGTCTGCTGGTATTCCATGCGCAGATCCTGGATACCCGCATCCCTTTCCTGTGTGCCTGATGTTCACAACACTTCTGGATATCTCTTTTTCTCCACAGGTGCAGTTTCTGTTTTTTCTTTCCCGATATCTTCCCCTGCATCTCCAGATACTCGAACACGATCACATCTGCATGGTTTTCTTCCGCATATCTTACAATCGCACCTGCAATCTTTTTACCCAGTTCTGTGTTCAGACGTTTCGTATATGCCCATCTTCCCTGTGTCTGCGCAGAGCCATGTTCCCTCTGGAATCTGCGGATCCGTCCCAATGTACGGTACATCCGGTCTTTTTCACTGGGATGATCTATGAATCTTCTTCCCAGGACAGTTCCGTCTGAGCGCATGATGGTACAGACCGCATCGGTATTGATCCCCAGATCCACACTGCAGATGATCTGTTCTTTTACCGGTGTTTGCGTTAGTGTTACTTCTTCTGTATAGGAAAAACGCAGAAAATACCGGCGGTGTCTCTTTTCCAACGCAGGGGCCGATGCCTTCTTTCCTTTCCAGTTCCTGCGAAGATATTCCATATCGGTACGTTTTAAATATACACGGAACCATTTCCAGTCATGCCCATCGTACAGTTTCAGATATGCTTCATCTTTTCCTTCTGCTCCTTCGCGGTACATCACATTCCGGTAAAAGACCGGCATGGCATGGTTCCTGCAGGTAAGTTTCGGCCTTCCGGACAGCACTCCGGTCTCTTTCCACTGCCCCAGCCGGGTCTCATACGAAGATACACTTCCAAGCGCATGCTGGATTGCGGACCTGCGGAGGTAAGACGGCATCTTCGGAAAACGAAGGTCAAAATCAAACCGGGCTGTGTTTTTCTTCGTCATGTGTACCATATGCTCTGCGGTATTAAAACGCTTTTTTGTCTCCGGGATCTTCCTCAGTTCTTCCCAGACCTGTGCGTAGATCTCTGTCAGGTAACCGACTGCCTGACGATAGATCTCCATGGTCTGACGGATCGGGATATTCTGTTTTCGTATCTCCACACCATAGCTGGATACTGTCCGCATCTTCCTCCACCTTTCCCGCAAAACCAAACGTTTCCGGAATGATCCCTGTACTCAGGGCTTTCTCTTTTCTTTTTCCTTCTGGCCTTCGATATAGGCAGATACCTGCTCACAGCTCCGGTCACTGACTGTAACGGCACAATAAGACGGGTTCCACAAATGTCCTCCCCACAGTTCTTTTTTCAGCTCCGGATGTAAAAGGAACATCTGACGTGCAAGATTCCCTTTCATGATCTTGATCATATCTGAAATATAAAACTGCGGCCGGCAATCCACAAGCATGTGGATATGATCCGGCATGACTTCCATTGCCAGGATCTGAAACCGATACTCTTCTGCCAGATCCTGCAGCATCTTTTTGCATTCCAGGTCGATCCCGTCTTTTAATACTTTCTTCCTACTACAATATATTTATGGTTAATATCCCTTACATCCAGTAAGGAATTATCCAT
>OASZ01001101.1_pt1 | contig 12420 bp, 11 predicted proteins | sample 1501241 | NCBI WGS metagenome assembly OASZ01 (sample SAMEA2579926, study PRJEB22360) | human gut metagenome | biome: human gut; feature: human-associated habitat; material: faeces | place: Denmark | collected 2008/2010 | reverse complement strand
ACCTCCCACGGGGATAGAAGACTCAGCCAGCCCCCTCACCACACCGGACATGGTCCGTTCCGGACGCGTCTTCTAACCTCAATTAAATCTTGACAATCATCCGTAAATTGGTTAAAATAATCATAAATAAATAAGTGCCTAAGAGAGATAAGAGTAAGGTATCAAGCGTTTTATGACGCTTAGTTCACCTTACTCTTTTTGTCGTTTGGCGGTGAAAAACCGGCGGAAGCCGGAATCCAGCCGTTCTAACAAATGTAAAAGGAGAGAAGAAGAATGAGCAGTTGTATCTATGATGTAGTTGTAATCGGCGGCGGCGTAACAGGCTGTTCCGTTGCCAGAGAGTTATCCAGGTATCATCTCCACACCTGTCTGCTGGAGCGTGAGGAGGACGTATGCTCCGGAACTTCCAAAGCCAACAGCGCCATCGTCCATGCCGGATATGATGCGGCCAACGGTTCCCTGAAAGCAATGCTGAATGTGCAGGGGAATGAGATGATGGAGCAGCTTTCAAACGATTTGCAGTTCGATTTCAAGCGCAATGGATCCATGGTTCTCTGCTTTGATGAAAACGATTTACCGGCTCTTAAGGAGTTATATGAGAGAGGCGTAAAGAACGGGGTTCCCGGCCTTGCCATTATCTCAGGAGACGAGGCCAGGGAAAAGGAGCCGAATGTCAGCGATACGGTGGTGGCTGCTATCTATGCGCCTACCGGCGGAATTGTATGTCCCTTCGGCCTGACCATTGCCATGGCCGAGAATGCATATGAAAACGGCGTGGAATTCAAGATGAACACAGAAGTGGTTCAGATTGAAAAAGCGGATTTCGGCTACAGGCTGATTACGAATAATGGTGAGGTGCATGCAAAGTACGTGGTAAATGCGGCAGGTGTATATGCCGATGTGTTCCACAATATGGTAAGTGAGAAAAAACTTCAGATTATTCCCAGAAGAGGGGACTACTGCCTTCTCGATAAAGAGGCCGGGAACCATGTATCCCATACGATTTTCCAGCTTCCGGGCAAATACGGCAAAGGCGTCTTAGTATCCCCAACCGTCCACGGAAACCTTCTGGTAGGGCCTACGGCAATTGATATAGAGGATAAAGAGGCAACGGAGACGACGGCGGAGGGCCTGGCGGAGGCTATATCTAAATCTGTCCGGAGCGTGAAAAATATCCCTTTCAGACAGACCATCACCTCTTTTGCAGGACTGCGGGCTCATGAGGCGAACGATGAATTTGTCATCGGTGAGGCGGAGGATGCAAAGGGCTTCTATGATGCCGCAGGAATTGAATCACCGGGACTTTCCTGTGCGCCGGCTCTCGGTAAATATCTGGCCCAGATGATAGCAGAAGCTGCCGGGGCCGCGATAAAAGAAGATTTTAAAGCGACGAGAAAAGGTTTTATCAAAGCGGCTGAGCTTCCACGGGAAGAGAGAGCCAAGCTTATAAAAGAACATCCGGAATACGGGACCATTATCTGCCGCTGTGAGAATATCAGCGAGGGTGAGATAATTGACGCGATACGCAGACCGCTCGGGGCGGTATCCCTGGATGGAATCAAGCGCAGGGTACGCGCGGGCATGGGCAGATGCCAGGCAGGCTTCTGCACGCCGAGGACGATGGAAATTCTGGCGAAAGAGCTCGGCATAACAATGGATGATGTCTGCAAAAACAGAACCGGTTCAGAACTGTTAAAAGGTGATAAGTAGGAGGACTTAAGATGATGCATCATGATATTGTAATTATAGGCGGCGGCCCGGCAGGCCTTGCAGCGGCAGTTTCCGCACGCCGCGCCGGAGTAGAGGATATCCTGATTCTGGAGAGGGATAACGTGCTGGGAGGTATTTTAAATCAGTGCATCCATAACGGATTCGGACTTCATACATTCAAAGAAGAACTTACAGGACCGGAATATGCAGCCCGCTATATTGAGATGGTAACGGAAGAAAAAATTCCTTACAGGCTGAATACGATGGTAATTGATATCAACAGTGAAAAAGAAGTCACCTACATCAACAGAGAAGAAGGACTTGTGACTATCAAGGCAGGCGCAGTCATCCTGGCCATGGGATGCAGGGAGCGCCCGAGAGGGGCCCTCAATATTCCGGGTTACCGGCCGGCTGGCATTTTTTCGGCGGGAACTGCCCAGCGTCTGATGAATATAGAAGGCTACAGCGTGGGAAAGGAAGTTGTAATCCTGGGCTCGGGTGATATCGGGCTTATCATGGCAAGGCGTATGACGCTGGAGGGAGCTAAGGTGAAGGTGGTAGCCGAGCTGATGCCATATTCCGGCGGCCTTAAGAGAAATATTGTACAGTGTCTCGACGACTATGATATTCCGTTGAAGCTGAGCCATACCGTGACGGAAATTCACGGAAAAGAGAGAGTTACAGGCATTACCATTGCCGAGGTTGACGGGAACAGAAAACCGATCCCCGGAACCGAAGAGTATTATTCCTGCGACACACTTCTTCTGTCTGTCGGACTGATTCCGGAGAATGAGCTGACGAAAGGGATCGGCGTATCGATGAACCAGATCACATCGGGCCCGAATGTCAATGATCATCTTCAGACAGAGGCAGAGGGAGTCTTTGCCTGCGGCAACGTCCTTCATGTGCATGACCTGGTGGACTATGTGTCGGAGGAAGCGAACCTGGCGGGAAAGAATGCGGCGGCTTATGTTAAGAAAGAGACGGCGGGAGAGGAAACAAAGGAAGTCAGGCTGGAAGCTTCAAACGGTGTGCGTTACACCGTGCCTCAGTCTCTTGATATCCGGAATATGAACGATCAGGTGGTCGTGCGTTTCCGGGTGGCCGATGTATATAAGGATCGCTTTATCTCTGTTTATTACGGGGATGAGAGAGTGTCGAAACGGAAGAAAAAGGTTCTCGCACCCGGAGAGATGGAGCAGGTAATTCTGAAAAAAGACAGCTTTAAGAATTATCCTGATTTAGAGAAGATAGTGATTTGTACGGAGGTAGAGTGATGGAAAAGAGAGATCTGATCTGTATCGGCTGTCCTTTGGGCTGTCCGGTGAGCGTTACGACAGACGGAGACAATATTACCGTGACAGGAAATACATGCGCCAAAGGTGAGGCTTACGCCAAAAAAGAGGTGACCAACCCGACAAGAATTGTGACCTCCAGTGTTATTGTGGAGGATGGGACACTGACAAGGGCATCCGTTAAAACAGAAAAAGATATCCCAAAGGGAAAGATATTTGACATCATGAAAGAGATCCGGGCAGTCAGAATGAAGGCGCCTGTCCATATGGGGGACGTCATTATCCGTGACTGTGCGGGAACCGGCGTTTCCATTATTGCAACAAAGACGGTAGAAGCCGTATAAAACGGCGAAAAGTAAATGACGGAAAAAGAGACAGGAGGGCGGATATGACCGGCGGAAGAGAAATACTGAAAGAAATCAGCCTGTTTGTACTTGATATGGACGGAACGTTCTATCTGGGGGACAGGAGGCTGGACGGCGCTTTGGAATTTATTCATGCGGTGGAAGCGGCAGGAAAGAAGTTTCTGTTTTTCACGAATAATTCTTCCAAATCACCGGAGGACTATATCAGAAAACTGGAAAAAATGGATTGCCGCATTTCCAGAGATCAGATTGTCACATCGGGGGATGTAACAATCCGTTATCTGAAGGAATGCTACGGCGGAAAAACAGTATATCTGATGGGAACAAAGGCGCTGGAGGCAAGTTTTAGGCAGGCCGGGATCCGGCTGTTGCCCACAGACGGGGAAGCGGCACGGGAGGAGCAGCCCGATGTGGTGGTGATTGGATTTGACACGGAGCTGACCTATGAAAAGCTGGAACGGGCCTGCACCTTTATCAGGAACGGAGCGGTATTTCTGGCTACTCATCTGGATATCAACTGTCCTGTGGAGGGCGGTTTCATACCGGACTGCGGAGCCATGTGCGCCGCGATAGCGCTGTCGACCGGAGTACAGCCAAAATATCTGGGGAAACCGTTTAAGGAAACGGTGGATATGGTGCTGGAGCATACGGGAACAGAGAAAGAGGCGGTGGCTTTTGTCGGAGATCGTATCTATACGGATGTGGCAACCGGTGTCAATAACGGTGCGAAAGGTTTTCTGGTGCTGACCGGTGAGACGAAAGCGGAGGATGTGGAGAAATCTTCCGTGAAGCCGGATGCGGTTTTTGAATCGCTGGGGGAAATGAAAGGCTATCTGTAAGTCTTCATAAATTAATAATTGGCAGGGGGGACTTAACATGCAGGAATTTTTAAGTCAGTTAAATCAGGAGACGGAAGCGCTCCTTGTACTTTCGATCATATTATTTGCCGGATTCATTATGACGAGGCTGACCAATACCCTGAATCTTCCCAAAGTGAGCGGTTACATATTGGCGGGAATCCTGATCGGTCCCTGCAGCCTTAATTTTATTCCGCAGCATATGATTGATTCAATGGGGTTTGTCAGTGATTTGGCCCTGGCCTTTATCGCCTTTGGGGTCGGGAAATTCTTTAAAAAAGAAGTGCTGATGAGAACCGGCAAAAAAATAATCGTGATAACAATCAGCGAGGCCCTGACGGCGGGCGTGCTGGTGACGGTTATTTTAAAGTTTATATTCCGTCTGGACTGGGATTTCGCCCTGATTCTCGGCGCAATCGCCACGGCAACGGCTCCGGCCAGCACGATGATGACGATCAACCAGTATAAGGCCAAAGGAGAGTTCGTCAACACGCTGCTTCAGATAGTGGCCCTTGACGATGTTGTCTGTCTTCTCGCCTTCAGTATCGTGGCAGCCATTGCCAACGGAAGGGCATCGGGAGCGCTTACGGTCAACGATATTCTGATACCCATTATGCTGAACCTGTTCGCCATCTGCCTGGGATTTTTCTGCGGTTATTTTCTGAGCCGCCTGCTGATTCCGGCCAGAAGCAGGGATAACCGTCTCATCCTTGCTATCGCAATGCTTTTGGGACTTTCCGGTATCTGTGCGGCTGCCGATATCTCTCCGCTGTTATCCTGTATGGTGTTCGGCGCGGCTTATATCAATCTGACCAGGGATAAGAAGCTGTTCCGCCAGATCAATAACTTCACGCCTCCGGTCATGTCCATATTTTTCATTGTTTCCGGCATGAACCTGAATGTGAACGCCCTGGGGACAGTCGGAGTCATAGGAGTCGCTTATTTCCTGATCCGTATTGCGGGGAAATATCTGGGCACTTATTTCAGCTGTCTGGCTATGGGCACCAGCAGGGAAATCAGGAAGTATATGGGGCTTGCCCTGATCCCTCAGGCCGGCGTCGCAATCGGTCTGGCGTTTCTGGGACAGAGGCTCCTGCCGCCGGAGACGGGAAATCTGATGCTCACCATTATTCTGTCCTCCTCGGTTCTCTATGAGATGGTGGGCCCGATCAGCGCCAAAGCGGCCCTGTTCTTATCGGGCAGCATTGCCTTCAAGAAGACCCGTGACAAAGAGGATACGGAGCCTCAATGCCCGGCTTCAGATAGAAGCATCATGTGTGAAAAAATTGACGTGATTACAGGGCTTGACAGTGTTATTGAGGAGAAGGAGGAAGGGGAAGAGGCAGAGCATGGAGAGCTTGTGCCGGAGATTCCGGATTCCGAATGCGGTGAAGAAAGCGGCGAAGAGTGCGATGAAGCCGACGACTGTGAATGCCTGTCGGATGAGGAAGATACCGAGGAATGCGAAGAATCCGGGGATCACGACGATTTGGCGGACAGTGTGCTGGAGGAATTGAGGGAATACAGCGAAGGCGTGGATGAACGGGATGATTATGATATAGAAAAAGAAGTCAAGCCGGTAAAACGCAAAAAGAAGAAAAAACAGAATAAGAAGAATAAATAGAATTGGTTAATTTTTTGTCAATATATACAGAAAAAGACAATTAAATGGAAAAAACATTGGTAATAACGACAAAAATGCTTGATTATTTGTTGAAATAGTGTTAAGATTACACTATAAATTTCGATAGATAAATAAAGAGCAGAGAGTTGGAGAGCGGCGCAAACTAGAAACAGTTCACAAAAGTGAGCTGCTTTGGTCGAACCGCTTTTTTCTTTGCCGGTAAGTCTGCCCGGAGGGATGCCGGGGCTTTATAGGGTATCGGAAGAGACAGGAAAATACATACAGGCGCAAGCTGAGGGAGGGTACCATGGTAAAGAATTTTGCCCACAGAGGGTTCAGCGGGATGTATCCCGAGAACACGATGCTGGCTTTTGAGAAAGCTGTGCAGACAGAGGGCTGCGACGGTATTGAGATGGATGTCCATCTGACAAAGGATGGGGAAGTGGTGATTATCCACGATGAGAAGCTGGACCGTACCTGCGTGAACGGAACCGGCTTTGTGAGGGATTATACATATGAAGAGCTGAAGAAGTTTGACGTGTCCTTCAAATTTGCCGGCCAGTGCGATTCACAGCATGTTCCCGCACTCAGGGAATATTTTGAACTGGTAAAAGATACGCATATTATCACCAATATTGAACTGAAGACAGGAATTTTTGAGTATCCGGGAATCGAGAAAAAGGTGTATGACCTGATTGAAGAATTCGGACTGAAGGAGAAAATCATCATCTCTTCCTTTAACCATTTCAGCATCAGGAGAATGAAAGAACTCTGTCCCGATATGGAATGCGGGCTTCTGACGGAGACCTGGATGATTGACGCCGGACGCTATACGAAGTATGCAGGGGCTGAATGTCTCCATCCGATTTTCTATAATATGACTAAAGAGGTGGTGGCCGAAGTAAAGAGCCAGGGCATCAAAATTAACACATGGACCGTTAATGAAGAAGAAGACATCCGGACCATGATTGCCAGAGGGGTGGACTCCATCATAGGCAATTATCCCGACCGTGTGACACGAATCAGAAAAGAAACGGAATGATTCAGGCAGTTTGAATGAGACTTGGGGGGAAAACCCTTAAGATAAAAGGAGGAAAAATAATGAGAAAAATGAAGAAGGTACTGAGTCTTGCATTAGCAACCGCCATGTGTTATCCAGGGGGGGGATGCAGCAGAAAACCGGCCGAGACACAGGCTCCAAAGGCAGAAGGACAAGCGGAGGGAAGCCAGGAGGCAGCGGCTCCGGCTGATGATTATCATCTGGTGTTAAAGCTGAGCCATGTATTTGCTCCGGAAGAGCAGCTTACAAAGACGATGGATTCCATCGCAGCAAACATTCTTGAAAGAACAAACGGCGCCATCGAGATTCAGACATATCCGCAGGGACAGCTTGCAACCTATAAAGACGGTGTAGAGCAGGTAGTCCGCGGCGCAGATTTCATTTCCGTAGAAGATCCGTCTTACCTGGGCGACTATGTTCCGGATTTCAATATACTGGCAGGCCCGATGTTAGTTAATTCCTACGATGAATATGAGTATCTTCTCGAAACACCGGAAGTACAGGATATGTTCAAGAGAGCCGAGGAAAAAGGAATCAAGATTCTTTCCCTCGATTACATCTTCGGTTTCAGGAGCCTCATGACAAACAAGGTTATCACAAAGCCGGAAGACTTAAAGGGAATGAAGATCCGTACACCAGGCAGCCAGTTATATGTTGATACATTAAACCATATGGGCGCTACAGCCACACCACTCGCTTTCTCTGAGACAATTTCAGCAGTTCAGCAGGGCGTTGTAGACGGTCTGGAAGGAACAATCGACGCATATGCGACAAACGGCAGTGCGGAAGTGGCAAAGAACATGGCTATGACAAAACATCTCTTAGGCGTTTGCGGCGCTTACATCAGCGTAGACGTATGGAACAAGATTCCGGAAGAGTACAGAACAATCATGCAGGAAGAGTTTACAAAAGGCGCAGAGACAATGGTTAAGAACATCTCCGAAGGCGAAGAGGCTACAAAGCAGAAGCTTGAAACAGAGATGGGAATCTCCTTCAATGACGTAGACAACGCAGCATTTGCAGAATTAGTTGCGCCAATCTACGACAATATGAAAGACGTTACACCTGGTCTCTACGACAAATTCAAAGAAGCAATTGCTAATATGCCAAAATAATGGAACCTCGCGGGGGAGGAGCTTTGCCCCTCCCCTTTTTATCGTGTCCTACAGGAGCCCGCGTACGGCGCGGGAGGTGACGCGTGTTCCTGATCAGAGAGGAAGAATGGTATGAATAAAACCGTGAAGTTTATACTTGGACACTTTGAAGAGATATTGGCCTCCATCTTTATTGTAATCACAACAAGTCTCGTCCTTGTAAATGTATTTTTGCGTTATTTCATGAGAACCGGTCTTTACTGGACCGAAGAAGTTACTACAAGCTGTTTTGTTTGGTGTGTTTTCCTGGGAGCGGCAGCGGGCTATAGAAGGGGAATGCACATTGGAGTTGACATTCTTGTCAATAAGCTACCGAATACAATGAGGAATATTGTAAGGATATTGGTTGATCTGATTCTATTGTTCACCAACGGATATCTTTTTTATCTGAGCGTAGTATTTGTGCGCCTGTCTTATATAAAACCGACGGCGGTACTTGGGGTATCATCCGCATGGGTCAGCTCCGCGCTGATTGTCGGTTTCTGTCTGACTACGATTTATTCCGTCGGCCATATGGCAAATGATATAAAGCGGATTGTGAAAACAGGCACTTTTGGAAAGGGGGAAGAGTAAATGGCATTTTTACCGGTAATTATCGTATTTCTCCTGTATTTCTCAGGAATTCCGATTGCATACGCACTGTTTGCATCTTCACTTTTCTATTTCGGCGTGCTGAATACCGGCTCACCGACCGACCTGATTTTGCAGAAGTTTATCACCAGCACACAGTCATTCCCTCTGCTTGCGATTCCGTTCTTCGTAATGGCAGGCTCCATTATGAACTATGCCGGAATCAGCACGAAGCTGATGAGTTTTGCCGATGTGCTGACCGGCCATCTTCCGGGAGGGCTTGCCCAGGTCAACGTACTCCTCAGTATGCTGATGGGCGGCGTGTCCGGTTCGGCCAACGCCGACGCGGCCATGCAGTGTAAGATGCTGGTGCCGGAGATGGAGAAGAGGGGCTACAGCAAGGGCTTCTCAGCGGCGATCACGGCGGCGTCCTCAGCCGTTACGCCGGTAATTCCGCCGGGAATCAACCTGATTGTCTATGCGCTGATTGCCGGCGTTTCAGTAGGAAAGATATTCATGGCCGGTTATATGCCGGGTATTTTCATGGCCATCTGCCTGATGATTACGGTAAATATCATTTCCAAGAAAAGACATTATGCGCCGAGCCGTGAGAAGCGTGCATCGGCCAGGGAAATCGGCCATCAGGCCATTGATTCCATCTGGGCGCTTTTATTCCCGTTCGGAATCATTCTGGGACTGCGTATCGGTCTGTTTACACCGTCCGAGGCAGGAGCCGTGGCTGTTTTATATTGTATTGTTATCGGCGCTTTTGTATATAAGAATCTCCGTCCGGCGCATATTCCGCTCGTACTGAGAGAGACGATAGAGGGAACCAGCACGGTTGTCCTGATTATCGTGGCCGCCAATGTATTCGGCTATTATATGAGCTGGGAGCGTATTCCCCAGATGCTGACGGAGCTGCTCCTGGGTATCACGCAGAATAAGTATGTGATGCTTATGATTATCAACGTCCTGCTTCTGGTTCTGGGCATGTTCCTGGAGGGCGGAGCAGCGCTGATTATCCTGGCGCCTCTGCTTGTACCTGTAGTGAAGGGACTGGGCGTGGATCTGGTTCATTTCGGTCTTGTCTGTATCGTGAATATCATGATCGGAGGACTGACGCCGCCGTTCGGCTCAATGATGTTCACCTGCTGCTCAATTACGGGCTGTGAACTGACGACCTTTGTTAAAGAATGTATTCCGTTTATCATCGCCCTGCTTGTTGCGCTGCTTATTGTTACCTATGTTCCGATACTGACGATGTTCATTCCGAACCTGTTATATTAAGAATAGGAACAGTGGAAACAGAAGCTGACGCATTAACGTTTTGTACTATACAGGCATCCGTCTGTGAACGGCCATTGCTGCCGTTCACAGGCTCTGCCCCGAGAGGCATCTTTATTGACAAAGCCATGGTGATATGCTAGAGTGAAATTAAATATTAGTTACAGTTCAGCCTTCGGCAAACTGCAGCAAATGATGCACAGAAACGGCAAAAACCGCCGAGCATAATGCATCATGGCTGAACTGTTATGAATATTATCAGGAGAAAGGAGCCGGTTATTGACAGTGGGAATCACTGCCGATCACACTGCTCTTTTCTTAAATTACACAGGCAGTCGGAAGATAAAGAGAGCGGAGGGGACATAATGCGGAGTGCATTTCATGATATATTAATTGATTGTCCGGTTATAGCGGCGGTCAAAGATGATGAGGGACTGGAAAAATGTCTTGAGTCGGAAAGTCAGATTGTATTTATACTTTACGGGGATTTGATAAGAATCCCCCAGATGGTGAAAAAGATAAAAGACGCAGGAAAGCTGGCGATGGTACATATTGATTTAATCGCGGGACTTTCCGGCAAAGAAGTGGCGGTGGATTACATTAAGCAGGAGACGCTGGCTGACGGAATCATTTCCACCAAGATGGCTATCGTGAAACGGGCAAAGGAGCTGGGACTCGTTACGGTGTTCCGTTTCTTTGTCATTGATTCCATGGCCTTCGATAATATCAGGAAACAGTATCATACCGTACAGCCCGATGTGGTGGAGATTCTTCCCGGCCTGATGCCGAAGATTATCACCAAGGTGTCGAAGCTCGTTTCATGTCCCGTTATTGCGGGAGGGCTGATTGCCGATAAAGCCGATATTATCGGGGCAATTGAAGCCGGGGCTACGGCTATATCTTCCACCAATCAGAAGACCTGGTTTATCTGATGTGATCGGATCGTCCGCTTCGGAAAGAAAATACGGGGAGGATTCATTTTATGGCAAATTATGTTATGGCGCTGGACGCCGGTACAACCAGCAACAGGTGTATACTTTTTAATGAAAGAGGGGAGATCTGCAGCTCGGCCCAGAAGGAGTTCCGCCAGTATTTTCCGCAGCCCGGCTGGGTGGAGCATGACGCCAACGAGATCTGGTCAACCCAGCTCGGCGTGGCGGTGGAAGCCATGTCAAAGATTGGGGCGGAGGCTGCCGATATTGCGGCTATCGGTATCACAAACCAGAGAGAGACGACCATTGTATGGGATAAAATTACAGGGGAACCGGTCTACCATGCCATCGTATGGCAATGCCGGAGAACCTCCGAATACTGTGATTCCCTGAAAGAAAAAGGACTGACAGACAAATTCCGTGAAAAGACGGGACTTGTCATTGACGCTTATTTTTCAGGAACGAAGCTCAAATGGATACTGGATCATGTCGAGGGAGCCAGAGAGAGAGCGGAGCGCGGAGAGCTTCTCTTCGGAACGGTGGAAACCTGGCTGATTTGGAAGCTGACACGGGGAGCGGTACATGTAACGGATTACTCCAATGCGTCGAGAACCATGCTGTTTAATATCAGGACGCTGCAGTGGGACGCCGAGATTCTGGAAGAACTGAATATTCCGAAATGCATGCTGCCGGAAGTAAAACCTTCCAGTTCCGTATACGGGGAGGCGGATCACCAGTTCTTCGGTGGTCCGATTCCGATATCAGGGGCAGCCGGGGATCAGCAGGCCGCGCTGTTCGGCCAGACCTGCTTTCATGCGGGGGAAGCCAAGAATACATATGGGACGGGCTGTTTTTTACTGATGAATACAGGGGAGCAGCCGGTTTATTCGAAGAATGGCCTGGTGACGACTATTGCGTGGGGAATTGACGGCAAAGTGACGGAACTGGGGGGGGCCTTTTTTTTGGGGGCGGGAGCCGCTATCCAGTGGCTGCGCGATGAAATGAGGCTGATTGATTCATCGGCTGATTCCGAATATATGGCGGGCAAGGTTAAGGATACCAACGGCTGTTATGTGGTTCCGGCCTTTACAGGTCTGGGAGCGCCCCATTGGGATCAATATGCCCGGGGTACAGTTGTCGGCATCACACGCGGTGTGAATAAATACCACATTATCAGAGCCACACTGGAATCCCTTGCGTTTCAGACCAATGACGTCCTTCAGGCAATGAAGGCTGATTCCGGTATTGCCTTAACATCCCTGAAAGTGGACGGCGGCGCCAGCGCCAATAACCTGCTGATGCAGATGCAGTCCGATATCATCCAGGCCCCGGTGCGCCGTCCGCAGTGTGTGGAGACTACGGCTATGGGCGCCGCTTATCTTGCGGGACTGGCAGTGGGATATTGGGAGAGTAAAGAAGACGTACTCAGAAACTGGGCCATTGACCGCGTGTTTGAACCGGAGATTTGTATGGAGGATAGGGAAAATAGGATACGCGGCTGGAATAAAGCGGTTAAATGTGCTTATGGATGGGCGAAAGAGGAATAAACGGGTTATGGCTCAAGTGACG
>OASZ01001099.1_pt1 | contig 12440 bp, 12 predicted proteins | sample 1501241 | NCBI WGS metagenome assembly OASZ01 (sample SAMEA2579926, study PRJEB22360) | human gut metagenome | biome: human gut; feature: human-associated habitat; material: faeces | place: Denmark | collected 2008/2010 | reverse complement strand
CCTGCCCTCCGGATTCCTGCTCCAGACGCTCTCTTATCCGGGCGGCAAAACCGGCAAGCTCTTTTTCATCCTCTGCGTCCGGCCTGCCCTGACTGAACTGGTGCATGATGGAATGCTCTGCAACAGCCGCGACTGCCGCTTTACAGTCAAAGCCGGCTAAAACAAGAGTATCCTCCAGCTCCAGCAGCGTATCCTCAAATGCACGGTTGCCGTAAACAGCGGCCAGAATCGTTTTCGCATGACCGCCCTCCATCTCTTTCAGCCGTTCCAGGACCAGCCCCGGGACACGGCCGCCAAAAGACGGCGCCGCCACAATGCAGATATCTTCCCTGGTGAAATGATACTGTGAATAATCCGTCCCGGCCGGTGACAAATCAATCTCTTTCATCTCCCAGCCGCCGCTTTCTCTTTCATTGCTCAGGGCGCGGCTTACAATATCCGCCACCTTCTTTGTTCCGCCCGTCGGGCTGAAATATATTGTATAAAGTGTCCTTCTTTTCTCAAATTTCCCGGCAAGGCTCTGCCTGTGCTCCTCAAATGAATGTTTCTCCATGGAATACCCCCTACGGCCAATATTTATTGACCATTATATACTTTTATTTCCATTCGTTCAAGTTTAGTATTATCTTCCTCTCTGTCACTTCTGCCCACTGCGCCGGGCCGGATTTGAACCAGCATATAAAATTACGGAATATAACTGTCCAGGACGGCTTTCGCTTTGCCAACCACCAGCCCGCTGCCGCCTTCATTTTTTACATCTTCCACCATACTTACCAGCAGGAGCGGTGTATTTATGTTTTTATCTGCCGTATATACGGCAAACCAGCCAAGTTCCGTTCCGCCAGTATCCTCCTTTGATGCTTTGATTTCAGCAGTGCCGGTCTTGCCGGCCAGTGTAATATCCTGCCTCATGGCTTTATGTCCGGTTCCGTGCGGTGAACTGATAACTTTGAGCAGTGCATTTTCGATGGTTTGAGCCGTTTCGGCTGTGCAGGCCTGTTCAATCCAGGCTTCAGGGGACGGCTCTGCCCTGTAAAGAAGGTATGGTTTTAAAACGGTACCGTGGTTGGGGAACATCGTGTATAAAGCCGCCAGATGAACGGGATTTATCAGTATCTCTCCCTGACCGTATCCGCTGTCGGCAAGCTGGATTTCCGACTCAATTTTCTCCGTATTGGAATACTGGGCTTCGGCCACCGCTATCTCAAATGGTATCTTCTGGTTGAACCCCAGACGGTCAAGTCCGGCCATAAAATCCTCGGAGCCAATCTTCAGCGCCGCCTTGGCGAAATAGATATTATCGGAATAAATATAAGCATTCTCCAGGTTTACCGGACTGTATCCGTGGAGTGTCGTCACATAATAACCGCCCCAGCCGGCATCCTTCTGCCAGCGCAGTCCCGCCTGTGTCTCTCCAAAATTCTCATCCGGGCTGAGAGCGCCGGTGTTCAGGCCAATAACCCCGGTTATCGGTTTAAAGGAAGAACCTGGAGCAAAGCGCTGCCGGAAACGGTTCAGCATTGGTTTCCGTTCGTCCTCATTCAGCGCCGCCCATTTTTCCTCCGACATGCCGTAGATAAAGTCATTGTTGTCATAGCTGGGGGTATTGACCAGAGCCAAAACTTCTCCTGTAAACGGATTCATGGCCACCGTGCAGCTCTTGCGGTCCTGATACGTGTCGTAAATCATTTCCTGAAGACGGCTGTCGATTGTCAGCCTGATATCCTGACCGTCGATTCTTGTGACTGACGCCAGAACCAGCTTTTCCCGCCCCTCCGCAGATAAAATGGATATACGCGTGCCGTTCCTTCCCTTTAACTCCTTTTCAAACAGGCTTTCCATGCCGGTTCTCCCGATTACGCTGTCCGTCAGGTAGCCCTCTCCCTGATGCTCTTCCAGATCCTCGGCCGTTACATTCTGGACATATCCAACCAAATGGGCGGCCTTCTCTCCGAGAGGATAGCTTCTGACAGGCGTATCCGTGATCATGACGCCCGGAATCGTCAGGAGTTCATCCTGCAGCGCCTTATTCCGGAGATTCTCCTCATCGCCGGATGCAGTCTGAAGCTTTAGTTCATCCACGCACTTTACAGTCTTTATCGGAACCAGGGAATCATCCTTCACCCAACCGGCAGACAGTTTTTTTGTAATATTCTCAACTGATATACCGAGAAGCTGTGAAAGTCTTTGTAAATCTTCCCCGGAATACCCGGACTCATTCCCCGGTTCACGGCTCATCCTGCCCGGTACAAGACCGACCAGGGATGCAGTCCCCTCTCCTGCCAGCAGATTGCCGTTTCGGTCCAGGATACGGCCGCGCGTCGCCTTGTCGGTGCTCACCCTCACCTTGTCATCCGGTCCTAACTGAGGAAAGATTAACCTGTCGCTCCAGGCCAGTTTATATTCAGGCTTTCCTTTCGTTCCTTCTTCACCGGGCACTTCTTCCCGAAAAACCGCCTGGTTAAAAAAGCTTATTTCTCCGGCCAGACTGTCCATTGTGGTTTGGTATTCTACCGTACCGGTACCGTCTTCTTTCAGCTCAGTGCCCTTTATTTCTATCCTGACGCCGGACGCCTCGATCCCCTCGTATATGTTCTTGTTTCTCTTTTCAAAATCTTCCAGGCTGATATTCAGGCGGCTTTGGTTATCCAACATCCCGTACATCGCCCCATAATCGCCGTCCGCCATATACTGCATATATTCCGTCAGCAGTTCCTCCGGAGTCTTCTTCTCCTCCTTTATCCGCCTCTGTGAATAGAACCAAAATGCACCTGCGGCTGCAATAGCCACGCTGCACAGCAATACGGCCGGTATCAGCAAAACGGCTCTTGATCTTCTTCTGCGCCTCATACGCTGCTCCTTTCCTGTGATTGAACTCACCTTCGATAAAGACTGCGGCAGAAACTCGGGCTGGCAATTTATCTTATATATTCATCTTCGTCATCAACCGGCCGCCAGGCCTGGCCGAATTTCACATCCCGGAATAATGTCGCCAGCCCTGTAATCTGCTTAAGACGCAGAATCTCATCTCTGTCCATGCCCAGATGTTTGGAAATCCATGCATCCGAACGTCCCAATTCATGTAATTCTTTTACAATGTTGCTCATCAAATCCACATTGTGGGTTCCCCTGGCCCTGTTATGGCGGATTGTGCTGGCCATCCGCTTATCTAGCGGTTTATTAATGACCGATACAGGCAGCAGCCCCTGCTCCCTCTCATATATGTCCGGATGGTTCAGCATCACCTGATAGCGGTGGAAGCCGTCGATAATAAGATAAATATCCTGCGCTTTTACATAATAGCAGACTACAGGCATCGTATAACCATCTTCTTTAATGCTTTCATACAAAAGACGCATTTCGGGAGGCGCTACTTTATTAGGATTATACGTATTCGGCTTTACTTTTTCAATAGGTACTGCAATTACATCATAAACCGGGCTTCGATAACTCATAATTAAAATCCTCTATGCTTTCGTATTTTTTCTTAATCAGGTCTAAACGTTTCTGCTGCTGGCGGGTCATACCAAAACCCATAAAACGGCAGATGTGATCATTTTTCAGGATACAGTAACACATTCTTTTCCAGCTTGGTATATCCTTTGTCGTCTTGATATTGTCCGTATTATCAGGTATCGGTCCGAGAAAGACAATGCGAGATTTTTTATTTACGGTATAGTTGGAAACGCCATTGCGCCTTATCTTATATCCGTTCTCCACCAGCTCCTGGATCGTTTTTTCGTCCAGCCCGCCTCCCGTCTCATGCCAGAACTGGATCGAGGTGTTGAATTTTTTAACATAGTTATTGCGAAGCCTCTTCGGCAGCGTGTCCAGCAGAAAATGGGTATAAGATTTCCATGTATGCCCGGGCGGAAGTGTAATAGTACGGTACCCCATTGCCTTTGTTCTTCCGTAGATTGAAGCAAAATTAGCGCCCTGCACACGGCCGATCAGTTTACACCAAATCTCAGGGTCGATCACCCGGTACAGGTTGATCGCGTCCTTCGAGTAGTCGTTAAAAGGCGAAGCGACCCGCATCTGTGATACCTTAAGCCCGGCTTTATGGTAAAGATCATAAAGCCGGTTGTAATCATAGGAAAACAGATAATTGGCATGCCATACATCCTTTGCGCTCCAGTCGTAAAGCGGCGAAGCGCACCAGACATTTTTGAACTGGTTGCTAATCCAGCACTCGCCTTTATAGCCGTATTTTTTATTTAAAAATCCGCTGTACCTTTGCAGGGATTCGTCTGCCCGTATTCCAAGAAGGCTGACCGTCTTCTTGTCACCGTGTATCTGCCGGTACCAGCGGCCGAACTGTTTTGCCAGATCCTCCTGATGCATGCGGTACCTGTATGTAGTGATAGGATTGTTTGATAAATTGATTACATATTCTTTGTCGGGCATTTCGCGGACCCATAGCTCCTGTTTTGTATCGTCCCATGGATACCAGTACATTTCATAGCTGCTCAGGGCAGTTCTGGTGGCCATTGGCAGGCAAACCCAGTAAATCTCCGCCTCGTCTTTTATTCGCTCCAGTGTCCGCTCAATATATTCGGTGGTTACGGTATATTGGGCCTCGAAATCCTGATGAAATACGCCGATCGTCTTATCCGGATAATATTTCTTTTTGTAGTCAAGAACCAGATTTAAAAGCAGGCCGCTGTCCTTACCTCCGGAAAACGACACTAAAATATTGTCAAATTCTTCGAAGATAAAATGGAGACGCTCCATACATGCCTCATAGACATTTTTTTCCAGATACTCTCTTTTCATTTTTCCCTCCCTTAAATAATACGCAGCAAACTACCCTGCCGGACAGGAAACGCCAAAAAGCCTGGAGAATCTCTGCTCCCGGCTTTTGGTCCCCCAATACTGAGGATACTGTATAATCACCGCCAAATCTAATACTCCTTTTGTATCAAATATTACTGTTCCATTTCATTTTTTAATATCTCATGCACATAAGGTGCTCTTTCTAAATACAAACCAATATCTTGCTTCATTATAACTGCTACATCGGAATTTTGTCCAGTCGGTTTTTATCATGCAGTCAGGAGTCATTGCTCTGTCTTTACGGCTATCCAAAGGAGGAGGAAGAGACAAGTTGTCAAAATCCTTTACCTGCTCCCTCCCTGCGCACTTTATTGCCATCTTCATCCTTAAAACAAGCAATGGATGCAGTCTGGCATTCAGTTCGTCTATAAACAATGTTCCACCGTTATCCTGAACATCTAATGTAAAGCTCTTGCTCGTATCTTTCTCATCCTCCGGTGGTAACTCCTCCACCTCAAAATCCTGTATATTCAAAAAAGACAGCTATGCTCGTCAGAACACAGCTGTCCATAAAAATATCTATTTCATCAATTTACGCTTCATCAATCGCCTTGCCGATATCATGCCTCATATACTTATTATCAAATTCAATCCACTCCGTGGCCTGATAAGCATTGGCTCTGGCTGCCTTCAAATCCTTCCCGGTTGCCGTGACTCCCAGCACGCGGCCGCCATTAGTCACGATATTGCCGTCAGCGTCAAATTTAGAACCTGCATGGAAAACATAGTAACCGTCTTTTTCCTTGAAGTTTTCAAGGCCCTTTATCTTGAAGCCTTTCTCGTATTTAACCGGATAGCCGTCGGAAGCCAGGACGACACAGACAGCCGCATTGTCCTCAAATTCCAGTTCAATCTGATCCAGCGTTCCGTCCACACAGGCTTCAAAAACATCGACAATATCATTCTTCATACGCGGCAGAACCACCTGCGTCTCAGGATCCCCGAACCGGGCATTATATTCCAGAACTCTGGGGCCTTTTTCCGTCAGCATCAGACCGAAGAATATGATTCCCTTAAAGGTTCTCCCCTCTGCCTTCATTGCATCGACCGTAGCCTGATATACATATTTGCGGCAGAATTCATCTACCTCCTGCGTATAGAAGGGACTTGGGGAAAATGTTCCCATACCGCCCGTATTGAGCCCCTGATCTCCGTCCCCTGCACGCTTGTGATCCTGAGCGGAGGTCATGATTTTAATCGTGTTTCCGTCTACAAAGGAGAGTACGGAAACCTCGCGACCGGTCATAAACTCCTCAATGACCATCTGGTTCCCAGCGGAACCAAACTTCTTATCCATCATAATTTCTTTCACGCCGGCTTCCGCCTCTTCATGTGTATTGCAGATTAATACGCCCTTTCCCAGAGCCAGGCCGTCGGCCTTCAATACGATAGGCATCTCAGCCGTCTTTAAATATAAAAGCGCTTTTTCCGGATCGTCAAAATTCTCATATCCGGCAGTCGGAATATTATATTTCTTCATCAAGTCTTTGGAAAATGCTTTGGAGCCTTCCAAAATCGCCGCATTTTTCCTCGGGCCGAATACTCTCAGGCCTTCTGCCTCAAACACATCGACAATACCGCCTACCAGCGGATCATCCATGCCGATAATAGTCAGATCAATGGCATGCTCCTTTGCAAAAGCCGCCAGCTTATCAAATTCCATGGCCCCGATATCCACGCACTCCGCATACTCGGCAATTCCCGCATTGCCGGGCGCACAGTATATCTTGTCCGTTTTTTCACTCTGGGACACCTTCCAGGCAATCGCATGCTCGCGTCCGCCGCTTCCAACGATTAAAATTTTCATTATCTCATGTCTCCTTATGTTATCAGCAACATTTCAGACAGCATGAACTGTTACTGCATCCGGCCTAACTAAATCGCTGCGCGTTGAGCCGAATGATTGCTGCCACCGCTTTTTCACACGGTCAGCACAGCAAGTATGCAGACCTGTCTGAACGGCTGCTATTATCGAACTTCTGCTATCATATTGATTGCCTGCGGAAGAATTACCCACTCCGCCTCCTCCATGACGCGGCGCTGGAGAATCTCCGGCGTGTCGCCTGGTTTCACCTCAACTGCCTTCTGAAGCAGGATTGGGCCTGTATCCGTTCCTTCGTCTACATAATGAACCGTTGCCCCCGTCACTTTTACTCCCCGCTCTAAAGCCGCCTCATGAACCTTCAGTCCATAAAAACCGACTCCGCAAAACGACGGAATCAGGGACGGATGGATATTGATTATCCTGTTTTTATATGCTGCAATCATCTCTTCCGGTATCTTTACAAGGAAACCGGCCAGCACGACCAGATCCACCTTGCAGGCATTCACCGTATCGAGAAGCGCTTTGTTAAACTCTTCTCTGCTGCCGTACGCTCCGGGTGTCACTACAAATGCCGGGATGTTATGATCCTTAGCCCTCTGGATGGCATAGGCATTCGCATTATTGCTGATTACAGCCGTCACCTCGGCGCCCTTAATACCGCCTCCGTCAATGGCATCCAGGATTGCCTGCAGGTTGGTTCCCCCGCCGGAAACCAGCACACCTACTCTCAGCATAAAGTCCCTCCCTTATCTCCCGCTTCGATGGAGCCGACAACATACGGAATCTCTTCAGCCGACCTGATTGCTTCCATCGCCTTATCCACATCTGCCGGATCAACGGCCAGAATCATGCCGAGTCCCATATTATAAGTGTTGTACATCATCTCTTCTTCGATATTGCCCTTATCAGCCAGCAGTCGGAAAATGGCCGGAACCGCATAGCTGTCTTTCTTTACCACGGCGCGCGTGCCTTCTTTTAACATACGCGGAATGTTCTCATAGAAACCGCCGCCTGTGATATGGCTGCATGCCTTTATCGTAATCCCGGCATCCTTGACGGATTTGAGGGCTTTCACGTAAATTTTTGTCGGGGCAATCAGCGCTTCACCGAGCGTGGTTCCCAGCTCTTCATAATATGTATTCAGGCCTTCCGCTGTAAGCTCCTGTTCGAATACCTTACGCACCAGAGAGAAACCGTTACTGTGTACTCCGGAGGAGGCCATACCAATCAGGACATCGCCTGCCGCCAGTTTCTCACCGGTTATCAGCTCCTTCTTATCTACCGCTCCCACTGCAAAACCGGCCAGATCATATTCGTCTTCCGGATAGAAACCAGGCATCTCGGCCGTCTCTCCTCCCACTAAAGCCGCTCCGGACTGTTTGCAGCCCTCTGCTACGCCGCTTACGATCTCGGCAATCTTCTCCGGCACATTCTTGCCGCAGGCAATATAATCCAGGAAAAACAGGGGTTCGCCGCCGGCACATGCAACATCGTTGACGCACATGGCAACACAGTCAATGCCGACCGTATTATGTTTATCCATCAGGAAAGCAAGCTTTAACTTAGTTCCCACTCCGTCGGTACCGCTGAGCAGCACAGGCTCGTCCATCTCCTTAAAAGCTGCTGCGGAAAAAGCTCCTGAAAATCCTCCAAGGCCTCCCATTACTTCCGGTCTCATAGTTCCCTTCACATGTTCCTTCATCAGCTCAACTGATTTGTATCCAGCTTCAATATCAACTCCGGCGTTCTTGTAATCCATCATTTTCCTCCAGTATTTTTAGAATTCACTGTTATAAAGCGCAGCGCAGTAACGGGGCGCAGCGTTCTGTATCATCCTCTGATTATTTCTTCATACGGGCTACATACTCTTTATAGCCAATCTCATCTAATTTCTCAGCTTTGGATACCACTTCATTCTTCATCTCTTCCGAATAATCCTTCAGCTTCTGAAGAAGCTCCGGATCGGAAGCAGCCAGAATCTTGGCAGCCAGAATTCCTGCATTCTTTCCGCCATTGATGGCAACCGTGGCAACCGGGATACCGGACGGCATCTGAACGATGGAATAAAGTGAATCCACCCCGCCCAGATCTGACGTCTTCATCGGAACACCGATAACAGGCATTGGGAACAGTGCTGCGCACATACCCGGAAGGTGGGCTGCTTTGCCGGCCCCTGCGATCATGACCTTGTAACCCTTCTCCTCTGCGGATTTGGCATATTCAAAAAACACATCCGGTTCCCTGTGGGCAGAGATAACCGTCATCTCAAATTCAATCCCCATTTTCTCCAGGAAATCCGCCGCCTGAGCCATTACAGGCATATCAGAGTCACTTCCCATTACAATTCCTACTTTAGCCATAGTTCATTCTCCTTTTCTGCTGTTATCATCTGATAATTCCACTTTCGCTTATCCGGCCGTCAGGCGGATTAATTCATTACTGTTTCATAATAAATTTATTAGCCATACTTATAAGTAGTTTTAATTAAAGTATCATTACTTATTAGTAATGATACTAGGTTTTTTTTGGCAAGTCAATAGGAATTTTGGAGATTTGAATGAGAATGAAGGATGCGTCCGGAGACCTCGTCGCTGCCAATGCCTAATGGCGAAAAATAATAATATGGGCAGCAATTCTTCAATATAAACATTATACTGAAATTACGCCAGACCAAACGGAATTAAAACCGGTGATATTCTTCCGGCCTTAATTCCGCTCAATCAGCGTCCTAACCTGCTTATTTCATTTTTTCCTGGCACTCGCTGCACTCCCTGTCATGGATAGAAATGATACCCCCGCATTTGGTACAGGTATATTTTTCTTTCTGCTGTTCCATGAACCGTTCCAAACCGTATTGACGAACAAACCCGCTGTTTTCCATAAGGCTGGCCTGATACCTTTTATTGTAACTTTTTTCAAGGTTTTTTATCTTTTTGCAGGGATAGCCGCTGCATTCAAAACAATAAGACAGCCCTTTATCCCTGACACAATCTTTTATCGCGCATTTACGGCAATGTTCCGGCTTGCCTATATCGCTGTTTAAGCAGCCGGCGCATGGCTTTTTATGATAGCAATGTTTATAGCAGACCATGCAGTTCATGCCGCAGGGGGCGAACATTATAGTGTCGATATTCTCTTTTGGCATTTTCACGGCCCGGCCTCCTTGTCATCTTACTTTTTCTTTTATTCTACCACATTTAAAATCTCAATGCACATGAAAAAATGAATATCCCCGTTATACCGGTAAGGAAATACCGGAATGTCACCAGTTTTTTCTCTGTTGTTAGCGCATACATATTTCTTTATCAGCCATAGTACCTCCTGCGCCGGACAGGAGCTGTCTATTGCGAATCTCCGGGCACAGGTCACCGACCCCAACGATAACCAGCACGCCCTGCGCACAGGTCACCGCCTTCAAAAAAGGAGCGGGTGCAATAGACGCCCCGCTCCTGGTAAATTCCTCTTATTTCAAACTGCCTGATTGGATCCGATCGCCTTCCTGCAGTTTTAAAATATCCGCCACTTTGGCAAATGCCCTCAAAAGAGCCGGATTGAACTGTCCGCACTCTCCTGCCTGTATCATTTCGAGAGCTTTTTCATGGCTGTATGCCGGTTTGTAGATACGTTCACTGACAAGCGCATCATAGCAGTCAGCCAAAGCAACCACCTGGGCCCATATCGGGATCTCGTCTCCCTTCAGGCCATCCGGATATCCATGGCCGTCCCACTTCTCATGATGCCACCGGCAGATATCATGGTAATATACGAATGAATCCGAATTCTTCAAGATTTCGACGTTCTCCAGAATCTCGCATCCTCTTACCGTATGCAGTTTCATGATCTCAAACTCTTCCGCCGTCAGCTTCCCCGGCTTATTCAAAATATAATCGGGAATGGCAATCTTACCCACATCATGCATGGCCGATGCCACTGAAATCTCCTCAATTGTGGCCGCCGGGAAACGGTACGTCGGATCCGCCTCTCCGAGAGCCTGCATCAGTATCTTAGTGGCCGTCCTGATTCTTTTAACATGCTCACCCGATTCACAGTCCCTGAACTCTATGACCGTACTCAGGGTATCAACCATTGCAAGGCTGGTCTCCCGCAGCTTCTCGGACTGCTCTTTAATCTTCCTCGTCTGGCCTTCGATAATGCTCTCCATACGGAGACGCCGCTCGTAAAGCTCTATCGTATTCTTCACACGCCGTCTGATTATACTTGGGTTGAACGGTTTGTTAATCACATCATCCACGCCCATATCATAGCCTTTATTAATAATCTCATCGGAATCCTCCGCAGTGATTAAAAATACCGGATATTTTTCATTATTATGGTGCCGTTTTAATTCCCTCAGCACGCCAAAGCCGTCCAACTCCGGCATCACAATATCAAGCAGTATGATAGCAATCCGATCACCATATTTTTTAATTGCCTCCAAAGCCTGCAAACCGTTCTCCGCTTCCGCCACACAGTAGCTATGAAAGAATAGTTCTTTTAAAATAGCCCTGTTCAACTCTATATCATCGACGATCAAGATGACTTTACGCAGATCCTCCATCCTGCTTTCCCCCGTTTACTGTTAGAATTAAAATTATCTTTTAGTCCAGCCTGCCGACGCACTCCAGTACTTTGTTATACTCTTTTGCCAATACGTTAAAGAGCGCCGGAACTTTTTCAAATTCCTGTTCCCTGGCTGCAGAGACTATCGACGCCGCATCTCTGCTGAGCTGTTCAAAGCCCAGGTTAGCTGCAACTCCCTTCAAGGTATGGGCGTACATTTCAATTCCTTTATAATCCTGCGAATCAATGCTTGTATTAAGCCGCTGAAATGTCTCATCATCAGAGAACTTCCCCGCAAAACGTTTCCAAAGGCCCTCATTACCTGCAAATCTGGCTAAAACTGTTTCGGCGTCGCCATCCAGTATATCAAAAACATCATAAATATTCATTTATTATCTGCCTTTCTAAGTCACATATACAGAGACTGTCAATGTACTCATTTTCTTATTTTTGATTGTAGCAAAAATAGAAATAATTTGCAATGACTTTAAAGGCCCACTTCCTTGTCATATGCGTGCATTTTTGTTACAATTACTTTCATGGAAAAGCGAATTGATTATGAAATAAAAGAGAACGACTGCGGCAAAACAATCGAGTCATATTTGAGAGAACGCGGATATTCAAGAAAGATTCTGGTTCACCTGAGACAGACAAATCTGGGAATTACCGTTGCAGGCGAGCTGGCCTATACCACCAGAGTATTAAAAGAAGGGAATATTCTGTCCGTCCGCCTGTCCGAAGAAACCTCATCTGAGCGTATTATTCCCGTACCCATGGAGCTTTCCGTTCTCTATGAGGACGAAGATTTGATGGTAATAAATAAAGCGGCCGGGATGCCCGTCCATCCCTCCCAGGGCAATTTCGACAACACGCTGGCCAACGGACTGGCATGGTATTTTAAAGAGAAGGGCGAGGCCTTTGTGTTCCGCGCCGTCAACCGGCTGGACCGGGATACCACCGGGCTGCTGCTGATTGCCAAAAATATGCTGAGCGGCGCGATCCTTTCCTCCATGGTTTCTGAAAAAACAATCCGCCGGGAGTACAGGGCCATTGTCTCAGGCCTGACAGAAGAGGAGGGCTGTATCTGCCGGCCAATCGCCAGAGCGGAAGGCTCCACCATCGAACGCTGCGTGGATCCGGAGAGGGGTGAGTATGCATGCACCCGCTACCGCCGGCTCGGCCACCACCCCGCTTAAGACTTGTTCCCCCGGAGGCGTCC
>OASZ01001098.1_pt1 | contig 12449 bp, 8 predicted proteins | sample 1501241 | NCBI WGS metagenome assembly OASZ01 (sample SAMEA2579926, study PRJEB22360) | human gut metagenome | biome: human gut; feature: human-associated habitat; material: faeces | place: Denmark | collected 2008/2010 | reverse complement strand
AATTATGGTGCGGATAAAGCATTCTGGAGTATGGTGAAGCAGGGATCCGGATATGATGCTGATCAAAAGGATATCGCTCAGCTGGCAACACATCTGCTTCTGACGGCAGCCACAAGGACAATGCGTCTGGAATATCTGGCCGGTCTTGACGGATGGATCTCTTCACCGCATCAGGCGTTTTGCTATGACTTTATTTCGGACTGGTTGCACAGCGACGATCAGGAACAGCTTTCCGAGATCGCGAAGGTGGTGGAAGATGAGCTGAAGCTTCCGCAGAGGTTCATGAAACTGGAAGTCAGTGATCTGATGGATACGGAGATCTTCCCTTGTCTGGATGAAGTGATCCTGATTAAGTTGATGACGGAGATCGGTGACCACATCATTGATGTGGATGCAATCAAGAGGACCGTGGAAAAGCGCCGGACAACGGTGGGTTATGTTCAGGTCAAGGATTACTATGAAGGAATCCTGCAGGTGGCTAATATGCAGGCATTCTACAAGGAGCATACGACAGGCTTCCATTCTGCAGAGGCGAAGAAGGTATGGAAGGAATACACATCAGAGTATTACATGATGGATACCTATTACCGTTTGTTCCATAAGAGCTACGGTGAGAGCCTGAAATCATATAATTCGGATCTGCATGACCTGTTCCGCTCTGTAATGGAGAAGGTGGAAGGTCTGTATAAGAACTGGTTCCTGGGACAGCTGGGAGGAAACTGGTCAGCTGTTTGTTCGGATGAACTGGCGAAGTACGGAAGGATTCTGGAAGTTCCGCAGCAGGTGGACTTCTATAAGAACCGGATCCAGAATGCGGACAGCAGGGTGTTTGTTGTTATCTCAGATGCTCTGCGTTATGAGGTGGCCGCTTCTCTGACGGAACAGCTGCGCAGAGAAACACAGGCTGATGTAAAACTTCAAGATGTCCAAGGCATCTTCCCGACAATCACAAAGTTTGGTATGGCTGCGCTGCTTCCGCATAAAGAACTGGAAGTAGAACTGCATGGTGATGTCCTGAAGGTCATGGCAGACGGCGTATCAACAGATGCCGGATACCGGGACAAGGTGCTGAAAGCTGCAAAGCCGAACAGCGTGGCAATCAAGTATAACGATCTTGTAAGCGCAAAGAGGGCTGACAGAAGTGCGATGGTCAAGGGAATGGATGTCGTGTACATCTATCACGATACCATTGATGAGGCAAGCCATACGGCAGACTCAATGGTATTCCCGGCATGTGATGATGCAATTCAGGAACTGAAGAACCTGACGAAGATCATCTGCAATGACTTCGGGGCAACGCATATCCTGTTCACAGCAGATCACGGATTCCTTTATACCTACAGTCCGCTGACAGAGGATGACAAGATCGACAAGACGGGATTCGTCAATCGTATCGTGGAATACGGCAGGCGTTTCGCTATTATGATGAAGGACTCTGATCCGGATTATCTGCAGAAGGTAAACTTCCTTGGCGGTAATTCGGAATATGACGCTTTTGCTCCGAAGGAAAATGTAAGGATAAAGATGAACGGCAGCGGACTTAATTTCGTGCACGGCGGTATCAGCCTACAGGAGATGGTCGTTCCGGTCATTGATTATCATTTCCTGAGAAATCAGAGCAAGCAGTATCAGAGGAACCAGAAGAAATATGATACCAAGCCGGTGGAGGTCAGCCTTCTGTCGGCAACACATAAAGTCAGCAATATGATCTTCTCACTGAACTTCTACCAGAAGGAACCGGTGGGAGACAATCGTGAGGCAGCGACCTATCAGCTGTACTTCACCGACAGCAATGGAAAGCAGGTCAGCGATGTCGCTAAGATCATTGCAGACAAGACCAGCGACAACGGACAGGAGAGGACCTTCCGGTGCAGCTTCAATCTGAAGTCGCTGAAATATGACAACAAAGAGATCTATTATCTCGTGATCGCGGATGCGGACGGTTTGGTCGTATCGCGTGAAGAGTTCCAGATAGATATCGCCTTTGCGGTGGATGAATTTGATTTCTTCAGTTAAGGCTTAAAGGAGAGAAGCATGGAACCAATCGCAGAAGGCGCTGTAGATAAGCGCGAAGAGATTAAGAATAAGCTCCGTCAGTGCTTTGACGGGAAGATCGTCCGGAAGGATCTGACAAAAAAGATCAAGGAAGGTGCAAATGTACCGGTGTACGTCCTGGAGTTCTTGCTGGGGCAGTATTGTAGTTCGGACGATGATGCAGTTATTGAACAGGGTGTGCAGAATGTAAAGAAGATCCTGGCGGAGAATTTTGTCCGTCCGGATGAGGCGCAGAAGGTTCTGTCCAGACTTCGTAAGAAGGGAAGCTATACCGTCATCGACATGGTGACGGCAAGACTGGATATGAAGCGGAACCTGTATGTTGCCAGCTTCTCCAATCTGGGGATCACGAACGTCCTTCTGGATGATGAGTATCCGGAAAAATATGACCGACTACTTTGTGGTGGCATATGGTGCATCGTGCAGCTGGATTATGAATATGTGGAAGAGGAAAAGAAGAACGGCATGCCGGTACAGATCCGGAAGCTGACTCCGATCCAGATGCCGCATGTGGAAATTGAGGAACTGAAGGAAGGCCGCAAGCAGTTCACAGAGGATGAATGGCTGGATATCATGATGCGGTCAATCGGTATGGAGCCGGATGAGCTGACAGAGCGTGAGAAATGGCTGCTTCTGCTGCGTATGGTTCCGTTGGTTGAGAATAACTTCAATCTGTGTGAGCTGGGTCCGAGATCCACAGGTAAATCACATCTTTATAAAGAAATTTCACCGAACAGTATCCTGGTGTCCGGCGGACAGACCACGGTAGCGAACCTTTTCTATAACATGGGAAGGAAGACTGTCGGCCTGGTCGGCCTGTGGGACTGCGTTGCTTTCGATGAGGTTGCCGGCATTAACTTCAAGGATAAAGATGGCATCCAGATCATGAAGGACTACATGGCACCCGGATCCTTTGCCAGAGGTAAGGAAGAGAAGGCGGCATCCGCGTCAATGGTCTTTGTCGGAAATATCAATCAGAGTGTGGACGTACTGCTGAAGACATCCAGCCTGTTTGATCCGTTCCCGCCTGAGATGGGAACCGATACGGCATTCCTTGATCGTATGCATTGCTATATTCCTGGGTGGGAGATCCCTAAGTTCAGACCGGAGCATTTTACCGATGACTATGGGTTCATCACAGATTATCTGTCTGAGTTCGTCCGGGAGCTTCGGAAGGAACAATATGGAGATGCCCTGGATGAATACTTCCGTCTGGGAAGAAATCTGAATCAGAGAGATACCATTGCGGTCCGGAAGATGGTTGGCGGTCTTGTGAAGCTGATGTATCCAGATGGCGTTTATACGAAGGAGCAGCTGGAAGAGATTCTGAAGATCGCATTGGAGATGCGCCGCCGTGTCAAAGAGCAGCTGAAGAAGCTGGGCGGCATGGAGTTCTATGATGTGAACTTCTCCTATATCGATCTGGAAGACATGTCTGAGCACTATGTATCCGTTCCGGAGCAGGGCGGCGGAAAGCTGATTCCTGAAGGAATGTGCAATCCGGGACAGGTCTACACCATATCACAGGGCAAGTCCGGTATGATCGGTGTGTTCCGCCTGGAGAGCCAGATGCTGCCGGGTAACGGAAAGCTGGAGAGGACAGGCCTTGGATCTGACCGTGATGCGAAGGAGTCTTCCAATACAGCATTCAATTTCCTGAAGGCAAACGGGAACCGAATCAGCGGATCCATCAGCACTACGCAGAAGGATTACATCATCAATTATCAGGATCTGCAGGGAATCGGCATGACTGGAAAGCTGGCATTGCCGACGCTGATCGCATTATGTTCAATCGCTCTGGGAAGGCCGGTGCAGAGTTCTACGGCAGTTCTGGGTGAAATCAGTATCAGCGGTACGCTGATCAAGGTGGATAACCTGGCGGATACGCTGCAGGTGTGCCTGGATTGTGGTGCAAAGAAGGTTCTGCTTCCGCAGACATCGTTTGTGGATTTTGCAACGGTGCCACCGGAACTTATGAGTGCTTTCCAGCTGATCCCGTACCAGAGCGCGGAGGATGCGGTGTTTAAGGCGCTGGGGGTAGAGTAAGGAGATTTATGAAGGTAGTAGAGTCTGGATATAAAATTGATTTGCATATCCACTCCGTTTGTTCTCGTGCAAAGGACAAAGGGAAGGTGGCCTTCAATACGATAGATAACATTGGCGTTCTGGCAGAGAAGCTGAACGCCAATGGTGTTCAGATGTGCGCAATTACGGATCATGATGCATTCGGATTCGATATGTACAAGGCACTAAAGGCTTATGAAAATGATGATCAGTGCTCTGTTATTAAAGTGTTTCCCGGTATTGAATTTACAGTTGAGTTCATCGGAGAAAACGGTCCGACCGTGCTACATGTAATTGCTGTATTTAATGATGAGGATGAAGCCAAAGTAGCGAAGATCGCCGATTGTTTGGTAGATGATAAGGGAAAAACTGCATATGACAAGAATGGCGCTTTTTCGGAGGAAAAGTTCCTTTCCATTCTGAGAAAAATTGATCTGGATACAGTCCTTATCGTTCATCAGAAGAGTTCTTTGACATCATCTCGTCCATATAAAAATGATGCGAAGACTGTTGGAGAAGAGAAATTCCAAGAGTTTGTTTACACTGATTATTTTGAAGCTTTTGAATTCAAAAACCGTAAGAACGAGGTGTTCAATAAGAATTTCCTGAATGCACAGGATCTGACTGAGGATATCCGATTCATTACGGGTTCCGATTGTCATGACTGGCAGTATTATCCCAAAGAGACAGAAAAAGATAATACGGATTTCGTCTATACATATGTGAAATGCCTGCCCTGTTTCAGAGGGCTGGTTATGGCAATAACAGATCACAGAAGAATAAAGACAATCAACAGCTTTTTCAATCCGACCGAGACCTATACCAAAAGTATCCAGATTACTATTGATGGGGTAGGATATGATATTCCTCTTTCGCGAGGAATAAATGTTATCATTGGAGATAATTCGATAGGAAAGTCTTTGTTGCTGCACAAACTGACAGAATACAGGAAGCAGCAAGAAGGTCCGCTCAATAAGACCGTAGTTCGAGGATATGACAAATATCTGAAAAAGCATAATATTGAGATTGGGACATCAATTCCTGCGGCAGAGATATTTGCCTTTGATATGCAGGGTGAGATCCGTGATAAGTTTGAACAGGAAAAAATCAAGTCTGACGATTTCCTGAGTCCTTATTATCCGGCTCCGATTAAGTCAGGGGCATACAAAGAAAAGATTCAGAGAAAGCTGAATGTTATTTTTGCATTCCTGGAAGAAAAATTCGCATTGGAGCTTTTGGAAGCGCAGCTGGGCAGATTTAAGATACTTGATGAAGATATTGAACAGGCGGAGAGCATAACGTTTGTTGGATCTGTCGCAAAGAATAATCGGCGTGTAGAAGGCTACAATAATATCAGCGCCGATCTGGATAATGTTGTCGAAGAGATAGAGACAATAATGGAAAGCACCTGGCTTGAACAGGATGACAGGGAACAGCTGGAGTATATTATTGAACAGTTGGACAGTATGTCCATGCGTTATGAGAAGAAAAAGAAAAGAGCTGAAAGAGAGAATACCAAAATTGCCCTTTTCCAAAACGCCGTCAGTAAGTTTAAGCAGAAATACCAGTCTTCTGTTTCGGATACGCAAAAGAAGCTGTCAACATACAATGAGAACGTTGACAACGCAGCCGAAGCGATTGCTGCAATCATCAGGCGGAGAGAGAAGCTTACGGTGCCGGATTTCCGCATCGAGAAGGAAACGATTCAGATACAGACGGAACGTGTCCACGATTATGAATTTAATAGCAGGCTGGGCATAACAGAAATCGATGAAGAGTACGTCAAAGGTCTTTTCGCATCTGAAATGAAAAAGGGCACTAAGAAATCTGTTCTGGAAATGAGTCAGGATGAACTGTCAGAACGGCTTTCCTATTTTACCGGAGCTCCATCAGAAGCACTGAATGAGTTGAAATCAAAAATGCAGGAAAAGCTGGATGCCGATCTGGCGAATAAATTTACGATAACGCAGGCAGGAAAAGACCGGACACAGGAACTGTCATCTGGGCTGGATGCTCAAATATATTTTGACATTTTATCCTATGAAACGAGTCACGATGGTATGTATATCATCGATCAGCCGGAAGATAATATTTCACAGAAGGCTGTCCGGGATTATCTGCTTGACCGTTTTAAGATCATGGGTGAGCATCGTCAGGTTTTAATGGTGACTCACAGACCGCAGTTCATCGTAAATCTTGATGTTGATAATGTTATCTTTATCGGGAAGGATGATGACAAAATATATATTCAATCAGGGGCACTGGAATATCGGGATGCAGATTACAACATACTTGATATTATTTCTGACCACATCGAGGGCGGTCTGGATACACTGAGAAGGAGATGGAAACGTTATGAAAAGAATGCTTCAGTTTAAGAAGACGGATGCAGGTTATGCCTGTTTTGAAAATGATGAGAATGTCTTTGAGATAGCGAAGTCCAATCTCCAGTTTGATGTGAGGGCTTTCTATCAGGCTTTTTACAGCGAGGACAAGGACTTCGAGGACATTGAGGTGGAAAACTGCATTCCAGATGATAAGGACGGAAAGCGTGTTTATGATTGCATTGTCCTTCTGATGAGCAAGATAAAGGAAAAGCTTGCTGAACTGCCGCCAGAGGATAGTGATGAATCGTCACCGGAGGATGATGATCCTGCTGAGGAATAGCCGGATTATGAAATGATAACAGAATAGAAATTGATAACGACAGGGTGCGGAAATGATCTGCATCCTGTTTTTGTTTACAATAGGTACTTGACAAAAGCGATTGTTGCAGCTACACTGTTATCAATCGGTAAGATAAAGCAACGAATGTTTACAATCTCAAGTTTGTGAGATGAAATAGCGATTGATAACACGGAGGGATGAAATGGCGATGGATTTTGGACTGGTTACTTGGTTCGATGGAAAGGGATACAAAGTGTTTTTTGATGGGGGAATCTATGAATACCCTATCGGCGGTCTGGCCTGTGAGTATTCCAGATTTAAGCCCTATACGCTGAAGGACGTCATTATGAAGTGCCCTGTTTTTGGAGAAGCTCCGAGCGAGAGCACCATTGATGAATCGGCAAAATGGTTTTCAGACGTTTTGTTTAAGGAATATGACCTGGTAACAGCAATAATGATCCTGACGGATATGTCAAACCTTATACATGATTACCTTTGGGCAGAGGATAAGTATAAGAAGCAGTTTATGGACGATCTGAATGAAGGGCTCCAGGATGACAAGGTAAAGCAGTATATTCTTGAAAACAGCGGGATGGATAAGTTCAGCATAGATACGATGGGGGCTATTTATTTATCTGCTTATGCGAGTTTCGCCGGTTCGTATGTAGCTTTCCGGCATAGCCTGGATCTTCTTGCTAATGATGGCGGAGGTGATCAGGATGATGTGGATGCTTTCCTTAATTTCTTTGGGGATTACACGGAAATGCAGCATATCGATTACAGGCTGGCATTGATTGAGGGCAAGTTTGCTGATTCTGTTTGAAACTGCGCATGTTATGGACAGCGAGACGGCGATTATTAAGTGTAAGAACTGCGGACAGTATTTTGTTCCGACTGGAAGATCGGATTCGATTTACTGCTCATACCCGTCACCGCAGGATCCAGAGAAAACCTGCAAGGATATCGGTGCTCAGGTGAGCCGCAGTAACAAGGAAAAGACAGATGTGACTACCAAGGAATACCGGAAGGTGTATATGCGCTATAAGATGCTGATGCGCCGTCACCCGGAAGAAGAGAGCTATGAAGAGCAGTTTAACAGGCTGACGAGCGAGGTGAAGGAGTGGAGAAACAAGCTGGCGCATGGGATGGCAACAACGGAAGAGTTTCTGGCATGGCTCACGGAGTTCTCAGAGAATAATCCCAGGTAGTTGAAATTAAAATTGCAAGAAACTTGAAATTATCACTTGACATGGTTGGGATGTGGTGTTATACTCATCTCACAGAGTTGGGAAACAATCTCATGAAACATGAAATGAGGTATCGAGATGAGTGAAATTAGAGCAGAGGACTTCGTCCAAGTCAGACCTCCAATAAAGGAGATGATGACAAAAGCAATCAATGACATAAAAGGACCGAATAGATCAATGGCGGAGTTGGCAGAAGCCGCTGGGATAAGTACGTCTATGTTGTCAAGGATTGTAAACGGTAACTATACCAAGCCGATTTCTGTAGAGATACTTCAGAAGTTGGCCGCTTGTTCTCCAGAAGGCTGCCCTGTGGATCTTGAAATATTGTTTGATTGCAACGGTATGATGACCAAGGAAGATGCTGCCCGACGCAGTATGATGGAACGCAGGCACCAGAGAATTATGGAGCAGAGAAACCGCAGAAAGGACATGCGGGATATTATTACGGATGAATTATTTGCGCGAGGAATTGCTATAAAGAAGCTGGGGGTTCCTGAAAAATCGGAAGTGCACAATTCAAAGTTGTTTTCTGGGGTCAGAGTATGCGACATGGCGATTACACTTCCGGATAATAAGGAATACATTGAGTGGGGTTTTTCAATGTTATCTGCAGTTCACGAAGAAGATGACACCGACAGAGACGATGCATTCTATATTCGTAGAATAATTGATAATTATGCCGTGATCTTTTTGCAGGATGCTTGGGAGCCAGAGGACTCTAAGCATAATAAGTTTTCATTTGCTTTTGTAGATGAGAGATTTTATGAAATGTTTATCGATGCGTTACAGGTTGCAAAGCTGAATAACAGAATGTCAGCGATTCTGATTAATCTTAGTACAAGGAAGGTTGTTAAAGAGTATAACTTCCCCTGCACTAACTTCGCTGTTACGGAAAGCTTGTTTGAGATGCCGGTTCATCAGGAAGAGGAACATGGTAAAGGTGACTTCAGACAGATGACATTCTTTGACGGATTTAACGGGGAGGATACTGAATGATAAAAGACGAACGACAGCTGAGGACAACAAACAATGCGGGGCTGGTAGGCTACAGAGCCAAGTATCACGGAGATCGCGTCATAGCGATCATGAAAGGGAACGAAGACAAGCCCTGGCAATGTTTGGGGATCATACGTCCCGAAGAGCTGAGTCAAATGGTGAGTTCAGGATCATGTATCAACCTGGATAACTTATATAACCAATAACTACTGGAAGTGCCGATCATAGCGTATCAAAGCCGGGTAGTATCAATCAAAGCCGAGAAGTGGAAGTATTGATACCACCCGGCTATCACTGTCTAAAGGAGGGAATTGCCTATGGAAGAATTTAAGCGAGTTATCTGCACATGTGGTAAGGCGGAGTGCCCGTATCACAAGGACCATTGCTGTCTGGGTGAGATCGATGTACGAAGTCTGAACGGCAAAATACCGCTGAAGGAAAAGCACAAATGTAAGGTGAAGAACAGCAAGGAAGTTATAGGAGTGCTTGCAGCGTAATATATAGAAGTTACTCGCGAAAGATGCCTCTTGGAAGCGCATGAATCGCAGGACTTAATACCGTGTTAATACACGAGAGTTCTGTGATTCAGTGCGTCCAAGGGGCATTTTTTATGTCCAAAATCGGAAAATGGCTGGATCTCATACCTAATACGGCAGAGGGGTTTTAAGATCACAGAATTTCTTCGACTGGGATGTGAGGGCGGTTCCGGTCAACAGAATCACAAATGTCCTTAAAAATATGGGAGACAGGTCAGAAAAATGAGCCTGAAATCTCCTTTGTACATTAGATGAAGATCCGCGACGGCGGTGAATCATAGATTTACGTCCTGTAAGGGATGACGTTAAAAGACCTGCATCCGGAAAGATGAATGCCTATCGCGAGGGCATTGTCTGACTTGGAGTACGGGTGCTGTTGAAATTTCAATACAAGCCAGCCTTGCAGACGGGCGTGGTCAAACACTGAAACGGAGGATGTTTCAATGGATGATCGCCTTATAAAGCTGGGAATGTCATCGGATTTCTCCGGTTTCAGAGAAACGGAGAATGAAAATGACAAAAAGTGTAACACAGGCAACTAAGTCAACACAGGAAAAAAGAGAGAAGAAGACATACGACGGCACGCCGATCCCGGAGGGATATGTGCTGGCACCGGTATGGCTGAAGAGGGATTTTGTAAATGAAGCATCGTATATCAAGTCCGAGAACCTGACCACCAGAAAGTATGCGGGAATTACATTCCTGATCGGTTATGTGGCGGTTCCGCCGGAAAAGTACGAAGGGCTGAAGCAGGATTGCGATGAACAGATCAACGCTTACCTGAAGAAGCACCGTGCCGGTAGATGCATCATCGGAAAGAAGAAGGACGGATCACCGAAGCTTTGCCCGAAGAGCAACCGTTGTAAGGGCTGCATCCATAAGGGCGAGTATGAGCGTTATAATCCTGAGAAGGATAATAATCCGGAGATCATCTTTTCCGATCTGACTGAAGAAGTTGGTGTCTACGACCAGTATCCCTGCGAGCAGGATAATGAGCCTGACGAAGAGAAGCTGGCGCGTCTGCTTAAGCATCTGGAAACGATAGACAAGCGTTACTGTGATATCGTAACCATGAAGCTTGCAGGGGTGGAGATGGACGAGATCTTCGAGAAGCTTCAGCTGAAATCCAGTAGAGGGTATCAGGTTGTTGACGAATGTGAGCAGGCCTGCAGGAAGTTCTTTGGGCTGTACTGCGGCAAGAAGAAAAAGAAGAAGTAATAGCTTCTGAAAAAGAAAATGCCAGGGGCGGCAGCGGTGCCGTTCCTGGCTGATTTTCGTGTCAGTCGTCTTTCTTGTAAAAGAATGTCTCATAACCATCAGCCCGAAGAAGGATATCCGGCATCCAGTCCGGGGATCTTCCCATCTGCTGACAGACTACATTGAGGTCAACGCCAGGGCTGCATTCTATTATCAGTTCATCGTGGACGTGCCCGACGATAAAGCAATGTGAGAGGGTCCGCATGGCATAGCAGAGGATGTCCCTGCTGACCGCCTGGACGATATTCTCAACAAACTTCGGACCGTATGATTCGATGCGTTCCCATTTCTTGGTGGCACCGATACCTTCATAGGTGACGGATTCTCCGCCGAATTTGTTTTCCCCGATCTTAGGTTTCACATATGAGAGAAGCCTGCCTGAAGGAAGCTTGATAAAGAGCATTCCGCTTTTATACATGAACTTAATCCCGCGCACTTCGGTCTGGACGCGCTGGGTAATGGTTGTCTTTACTGCACGGTCTATATCCCACCAGAATTTCGTGATAAAGGGATTGGACATTCGCCAGGCATCAACAAGCGGCTGAAGATCGTCTTCGGTCAAGCCCATATCGAGAGCACCCATAGATTTTAAGGCACCGATGGATCCACCGTATCCGAGGGCGAGTTCCGCGATTTTGCCCTTCTGCCTGAGGTGGCTGTTAATCCCGTGCTTTTCGACAGGGACGCCGAACATCTGGCTGGCACTGGCGCAGTAGATGTCTTTTCCTTCTGCAAATACTTTGGAACGCCATTTTTCGCCTGCAAGGAAAGCAAGGACACGGGCTTCGATCGCCGAGAAGTCGGAGACAATGAACTTGTATCCGTCCCTGGCAACGAAGGCGGTTCTGATCAGCTGCGAAAGAGCGTCCGGGATATCATCGTATAAAAGTTCCATTGTCTCATAATCGCCGGATCTTACTATTTCCCTGACTTCCGCGAGATCCTTCATGTGGTTTTGCGGAAGGTTCTGTAATTGTATCAGCCTGCCGGCCCATCTGCCGGATCTGTTTGCTCCGTAGAACTGGAACATGCCGTGAGCCCTGCCGTCTTTACAGACTGCGTTCTGCATTGCCTGATATTTTTTGATGGATGATTTCGCAAGCTGGAGGCGGAGACGGAGTGCGTCTTCCACCTTACCGTCGGCATCTTCAATCAGTTTTGCGACATTCTTTTTGCCGAGGGATTCTGTTTCTATTCCGTTATCGGAAAGCCATTGCTTCATCTGGGCTACGCTGTTCGGGTTATCAACGCCGGTAATATCCTGCATGGAGGCTGTGAGATCAGCGCGGGAGCGTTCATCAAATAAGATCGCATTCTCCACCATGACCATATCAAGGGCAATGCCTCTGTCGTTTATTTCCTGATCGAGATGGTATTCATCCCATATCTGCTCAGGAACCGGATATTTCGCAAGGCGTTTCTGGATAGACATTTCCACTTCCACATCACGACGGTTGTATTCTTTGAACCTGATCCACTTTTCGCCGTCATGCTGGGGAAGGTTACGGGTGCGTCCGCCGTTTGCTTTCGTGGGCTTGCAGGGTACACAGAAATAGCGAATGAGGTCTTTGCCTTCTGTGAGCTTCTGTTCTTCGAGTCCGAGAATAGCACCGGCTCCTGCAAGTGA
>OASZ01001089.1_pt1 | contig 12550 bp, 7 predicted proteins | sample 1501241 | NCBI WGS metagenome assembly OASZ01 (sample SAMEA2579926, study PRJEB22360) | human gut metagenome | biome: human gut; feature: human-associated habitat; material: faeces | place: Denmark | collected 2008/2010 | reverse complement strand
CATGGATAGTTCCAACTGTGGCGGCAAGTTTGTATCTAAGAGCCCATTTTCTAAGCGAGTGGTTTTTTCCGGTTTTTTACCAAGAAATACTTTTGTCTCCATCGGTTCCCTCAAAGGGTCGATCGGCGGGTTTGTGACTTGGGAAGCGTTGAGCAGTAAGTGATCCCAGTAAACAGGGAGTTGTTTCGGAGTCCCCATAGAAGAAAGAAGAACTCCGCCGCTTTCCGATTGTTTATAAATCTCTTTGATCATTTGATTTGACCAATTGATATTTTCACGGTATGTACAGTCATTTTTTACAATTTTCAATGCATTAGTCGGACAGAAAGCAACGCAGCGATGGCAGTTCACGCAAAGCCGTTCGTCATGTGTCATACATTTGTGTTCTTTATCATAAATATGTACATGATTTGCACATTGTCGTTCGCAGATCCGGCAGGAGATGCATCGCTGCTCGTTTCTTACGACTTCAAATTCGGGATATAATAATGTGGCGTTCATTAAAATGCACCTTCCTTTACTTTGATGATTACAGGTTCACCGCCTGCCGGATACCAGATATTTTCAGCATTCGGTTCCATCGTCCGGATCGCTGCTTCTTCACTGGAAATGAAAACTTTGTCATCTTTTTCCCCAACAACCATGGAACGCAGTTTCAGCCGGTCGTTAAGCGCCATCAGTCCGCCGTTAAATCCAAAGACGATTGAGAATGGACCGGTTACGAGCAGACTTGGAAACATCGTCCGTAGGAAAATGTGTTTTTTCTTGTCTTCTAAATCTGATTTTGCAGAAATGGTACTCCAGAAAGGAGCTGCAATGACGCTGGCAGCTTCCTCTAAGGTAAGTTCCTGAACACGAAGCAGGTAGTCCATAATATAAGTAATTACTTCCGTATCGGTCTGGAGCGTACATTTATAACCGAACATCTCGACAAAACGGCGGTTTGCATCATAAGAAGAAATTTCTCCGTTATGTACGATGGAATAATCAAGTAGAGTAAACGGATGCGCACCGCCCCACCAGCCCGGCGTGTTGGTTGGATATCGTCCATGGGCGGTCCATGAATAACCTTTATAGTCTTCAAGTCTGTAAAAAAGACCGACATCTTCCGGATAACCGACCGCTTTGAATGTTCCCATATTTTTTCCGCTGGAAAATACATAAGCTCCGGGCATTTCATCATTGATCCGGATAACACATTTTGCAACAAATTCTTTTTCCTCTAATTGAAGAGAAGACATGACAGAGCGAAGGGGAGCAACAAAATATCTCCAGATAATCGGTTCGTTTTTGATTGCCGGAATTTTATAGGTTGGAATAATTTCAGATTGAACAATCTCAAATCGTTCTTTTAAAAATGCTTCACATGTTTTTCGGGTGTCGCGAGAGTTAAAAAACATATGTAATGCATAAAAATCTTTATAATCAGGATAAATTCCATATCCGGCAAAACCTCCGCCCAGTCCGTTGGAACGGTCGTGCATCGGTTTCATGGAATTTGTGATAATATCTCCGGATATTTTTTTCCCTTCTCTGGAAATAACTGCAGAAATTGCACATCCGGAAGGAATGCGTACTTGACCTTCCATTTTCATATGATCGCTACCTACCTTTCTGATAATAAAAAGAAAGGCACTCATTTTTAGGGCAGAAAATCTGCATTAAAAATGAACGCCTTTGCTCACTTGCATTTATTTATACAGCGAAAAATGTCGTTTGTCAATGATCGTATGAAATTGTATTAAAAATAAAACAATGCAAAAAAAGATTGACAATCCCTTTTTGCAAGTGTAATATTCAGCGAGTAAAGGCAAGGGCGTCTTTGAGATGGGATCTCAGAGGCGCTTTTTCTTTTAAAATAAAATACAATTTGATTAAAAGGCAAGGGCGTCTTTTCGGTACGAGAGTGGTATTAGGAAAGGAGTTCTTGCCTTTTTCAGATTGAAAGGAGTGACACGATGAAAAATGTATCAGAATTTTTTGGATGTAAGGTTTTTGACGATCGGGTAATGAAGGCGAATTTGTCAGCCAAGATTTATCAATCATTGAGAAAAACGATCGATGAGGGGGCAAAACTGGATATCAGTGTGGCCAATGCAGTTGCATCGGCGATGAAAGACTGGGCGGTTGCCAATGGAGCTACTCATTATACCCATTGGTTTCAGCCACTTACCGGGGTGACCGCTGAAAAACATGATAGTTTTATTTCTCCTTCACCGGATGGCGGAGTGATCATGGAGTTTTCAGGAAAAGAGTTGATCAAGGGAGAACCGGATGCTTCATCTTTTCCGTCAGGCGGACTTCGTGCAACATTTGAGGCGAGAGGATATACCGCATGGGATCCGACGTCGTATGCGTTTATTAAAGGAAAAACATTGTGCATTCCGACTGCATTCTGTTCCTACGGCAGCGAAGCGCTGGATAAAAAGACACCGCTTCTTCGGTCAATGGAAGCACTGAATAAACAGGCGCTTCGTATTCTTCGCCTTTTCGGAAATGTGGATGCAAAATGTGTCCGCACATCGGTTGGTCCGGAGCAAGAGTACTTTCTTATTACACAAGAAATGTATGAAAAGAGAAAAGACCTTCAATTTACCGGTCGTACGCTTTTCGGGGCCAAACCTCCAAAAGGGCAGGAAATGGACGATCATTATTTCGGAGTCATCAAACCGAGAGTTGCTGCTTATATGGAAGAATTAAATGAAGAACTATGGAAATTGGGGATTCTGGCGAAGACTGAGCATAATGAAGTAGCCCCGGCGCAGCATGAACTGGCTCCGATTTATACAACAACCAATATCGCGACAGATCATAACCAACTGACGATGGAAATCATGCAGAAAGTTGCCGCGAAAAATGGTCTTGTATGTCTTCTTCATGAGAAACCGTTTGCCGGAGTAAACGGAAGCGGAAAACATAACAACTGGTCACTGGCGACGGATAAAGGTGTGAACTTGCTTTCTCCCGGAGAAACCCCATATGAAAATGCACAGTTTTTATTGTTCTTATGTGCAGTCATTAAAGCGGTGGATGACTATCAAGATCTGCTCAGACTTTCTGTGGCAACCGCGGGGAATGATCATAGACTTGGAGCAAACGAAGCACCGCCGGCTGTTGTATCCATTTTCTTAGGCGATGAATTAAACGCGGTATTAGAAGCAATCGAGACAGATACTCCATATGAAGGCATGGAAAAAACGCAGATGAAATTAGGAGTAAACGTACTTCCGAAATTTAATCGTGACACGACAGATCGTAACCGGACATCACCATTTGCTTTTACGGGAAATAAATTTGAATTTCGTATGCTTGGTTCTTCTAACAGCATTGCCTGTGCCAATATTATGCTGAATAGTGCAGTTGCGGAAAGTTTGAAAATCTATGCAGATCGGTTGGAAAAAGCAGAAGATTTTGAAGAGACTTTGCATAAAATGATCCGAAAGACGATTAAAGATCATAAACATATCATTTTCAATGGAAATGGCTATGATGAAACATGGATCAAAGAAGCAACAGAAAAGCGAGGACTATTGAATTATCGTACGACGCCGGATTGCATGCCGCATCTTCTGGATAACAAAAACGTGAAAATGCTGACTTCACACAAAGTATTTTCGGAAGCAGAATTAAAATCAAGATGTGAGATCATGTTGGATAATTACTGCAAGACAGTTCTGATCGAAGCAAATACAATGATCGATATGGCGAAGACGGAAATTGCTCCGGCAATCAGTGCTTATGTTTTGGAACTGGCAAATACAGCATCTACAAAAAAAGCAGTAGATGAGTCGATTTCCTGTGGCTATGAAACAGAACTTCTGAAAAAATTATCCGGATTTGAAGAACAGATTTCCATTTATGCGGAAGAATTGGAAGAAGCGGTGATGAATCTGCAGGATATTGAAGACATCGAGACAAAAGCTTATGGAATCCGTGATCGGGTATTGAATAAAATGAGCGAGCTAAGGGTTGTCTGTGACGAAGCGGAAAAAGTGACTGCGAAAAAATATTGGCCATTTCCGACTTATGGGGAACTGCTTTTCGGGGTGAGATAAGGCGAAATTCAGAGAGTTTACAGAAAGAAGGAATGTATATGAGTTATAGTGCAGTGAATACAATCTGGGTACTAGTTGGAGCGGCATTGGTATTTTTCATGCAGGCGGGATTTTCCATGTGTGAGGCAGGATTTACAAGAGCGAAAAATACCGGAAATATTCTGATGAAAAACTTGATGGACTTTTGTATTGGAACACCGGCATTTTGGCTTGTAGGATTCGGGCTGATGTTTGGAAGCGGTTCTGCGATCTTTGGAACATTTGACCCAATGATACGTGGTGATTATAGTCATATTTTACCGGCAGGAGTTCCACTTTGGGCATTTACAATCTTTCAAACCGTCTTTTGTGCAACGTCAGCGACAATCGTATCCGGCGCTATGGCGGAAAGAACGAAATTCAGTGCATACTGTATTTATTCGGCAGCAATTTCACTCTTGATCTATCCGATTTCCGGACATTGGGTATGGGGCGGAGGCTGGATTTCCCAGTTGGGATTTCATGATTTTGCAGGCTCTACAGCGGTACATATGGTTGGCGGAATCTGCGCACTGATCGGAGCAAAGATCCTAGGACCTCGTATCGGAAAATATGATAAAGATGGAAAACCACGTGCAATTCTCGGACATAACCTGACATTTGCGGCTCTTGGAGTCTTCATCCTCTGGTTCTGTTGGTTTGGGTTTAACGGAGCGTCAACAGTGGGAATGGATAGCGATGCTTTAGTAGAAACAGCAGGAAGAGTATTTTTTAATACAAACATGGCGGCGGCAGTTGCGTGCTGTACTACTTTGATCTTTACATGGATCCGATATAAAAAGCCAGATGTTTCTATGACTTACAATGCAGCGCTGGCCGGACTGGTCGGTATTACTGCCGGATGTGATGCGGTCGATGCCGTCGGAGCGGTTGTGATCGGTATAGTCTGTGGAGTTTTAGTAGTCCTTTCCGTAGAATTCTTTGATAAGGTTGCGAAAATCGATGATCCGGTTGGAGCAATTTCTGTACACTGTGTATGCGGAGCAGTCGGAACAATTCTTACCGGCTTGTTTGCGACCGGCGTGACAACGGAGGCAGGACTCTTTTATGGTGGTGGAATTTATTTTCTTACGGTTCAGATAATTGGAGTTGTTTCTGTTGCAGTTTATGTGGCGATCGTAATCACAATTGTATTTTTAGCAATCAAACATACGATCGGTCTTCGCGCGGATGCAGAAGATGAGATTGCCGGATTGGATGTTTCAGAGCACGGTTTATTGACAGCCTATGCAGGATTTTCGATGGTTCCGGATACGGCGACAGCAGACGAAGCCGATACAGTTCCGGTGATGGTGACAGGAGAAACACCGGTTGCGGAAGCGGTTCCGGTTAAGAAAGTTCCAAGTTTTGAAGAAGGAACACCGAAATTTACAAAAATTGAAATTGTATGTAAAGAATCCAGATTTGAAGCGCTCAAGAGCGCAATGATGAAACTTGGTATCACAGGTATGACGGTCTCCCATGTATTAGGATGTGGGGTTCAAAAAGGAAAACCGGAATATTATCGTGGAGTACAGGTGGAGGCAAATCTTCTTCCGAAAGTACAAATTGAAATGGTAGTAAGCGCCGTACCGGTTCGGAAAGTAATTGAAACCGCAAAGAAAGTACTTTACACAGGGCATATCGGAGATGGAAAAATCTTTGTTTACGATGTAGAAAATGTTGTAAAAGTAAGGACGGGAGAAGAAGGTTTTGACGCGCTTCAAGATGTAGAATAAATCGGAAAATTTTATATAAGAGCCGGCATTCAGAAAGATTTTTCTTTCCGAATGCCGGATTTATATAGAGCGAAGGAGGAACATGTTATGTGTTCGATTATGGGATACTGCAGTCCAAGTGCAGTGTATGAGGTTTTTATGAGAGGATTTCAAAGAACAATCTCAAGGGGACCGGATGCGAGTAAAGTGGTTGATACCGGAGAAGGGTATCTTGGATTTCATAGACTGGCGATCATGGGAATGACAACGTCCGGGATGCAGCCGTTTCAGTTGGATGACAGTTACGTTGTATGCAACGGAGAAATTTACGGCTTTGAAAAATGGAAAGAAGAGCTGAAGGAAAAATATGTATTTAAAAGTGAATCAGATTGTGAGGTTCTCTTACCTTTGTATCAGGAGTACGGTGTAGAAATGTTTGCTATGCTGGATGCAGAATTTGCCTGCATTATTTATGATGGAAAGACAAGAGAATTTATTGCTGCAAGAGATCCGATTGGAATCCGTCCTCTATTTTACGGATATGATAAAGACCATGCGATCATTTTTGCAAGCGAAGCGAAAAACCTGGTAGGTTTGACAGATAAGATCATGCCATTCCCACCGGGATATTATTATAAAAACGGAACATTTATTTGTTATTGCGACATTGCAAAAACAGAAAATGTTTGTCAGGATGATTTAGAAACTGTATGCGGGAAGATTCATGATAAATTGACAGCAGGAGTAGAAAAACGTCTTGTAGCGGATGCAAAGATCGGTTTTTTACTTTCCGGAGGTCTGGATTCTTCTCTTGTGTGTGCAATTGCGGCTAAGAAAAGCAGTCGACCGATCAGGACATTTGCGATCGGAATGAGTGAAGATGCGATCGATCTAAAATATGCAAAACAGGTTGCAGATTATATAGGAAGCGACCATACAGAGATCTATATGACTCCGGATGATGTGATCGGATCTTTGGATACGGTTATTCATTTGCTTGGAACTTATGATATCACGACGATTCGTGCATCTATTGGAATGTATTTCGTATGCAAAGCAATCCACGAACAGACCGACATCCGGGTCTTGCTGACCGGTGAAATCTCCGATGAGTTGTTTGGGTATAAGTATACAGATTTTGCGCCGGATGCGGAGGCATTTCAAAAAGAATCTCAGAAGAGAGTCCGGGAGCTTTATATGTATGATGTCCTTCGGGCAGACCGCTGTATCTCTGTAAATTCATTGGAAGCCCGTGTCCCATTTGGAGATCTGGATTTTGTAAAATATGTGATGGCAGTGGATCCGAAACTGAAGATCAATACATATGGAAAAGGAAAATATTTACTTCGTCACGCATTTGAAAAAGAGGATTATCTGCCAAAAGAAATTCTTTGGAGAGAAAAAGCGGCATTTTCGGATGCAGTAGGTCATTCAATGGTTGATTATTTGAAAGAGTATGCAGAAAAAATATATACAGATGAGGAGTTTGAACATTTGCGGAAAACGTATACCTTTGCACGTCCATTTACGAAAGAATCTTTGCTGTATAGAAGTATTTTTGAAAAATATTATCCGGGACAGGCTGAGATGGTTGTTGATTTTTGGATGCCAAACAAAGAATGGAGCGGATGTAATGTGAAAGATCCGTCTGCCCGGGTACTTTCCAATTATGGAGATAGCGGAAAATGAGTAGGAAGTGATAAAGAATGTCTAAATATATATTTGTAACAGGCGGCGTAGTGTCGGGGCTGGGAAAAGGGATTACGGCAGCATCACTCGGGCGCCTTTTAAAAGCAAGAGGATTGAAAGTAGCGGCTCAGAAGCTGGATCCTTATATCAATGTGGATCCGGGAACAATGAGCCCTTATCAGCATGGAGAAGTGTATGTAACAGAGGATGGAGCGGAAACAGATCTGGATCTGGGACATTATGAACGATTTATTGATGAAGACTTAAATAAATATTCCAATCTGACAACGGGAAAAGTTTATTGGAATGTATTAAATAAAGAGAGAAGGGGAGAATATCTCGGTTCGACGGTACAGGTAATCCCGCATATCACAAATGAGATCAAAGAATTTGTATATCGTGTCGGAAAACAGACAGATGCAGATGTGGTGATTACAGAGATCGGCGGAACGATCGGAGATATCGAGTCACAGCCATTTTTAGAAGCGGTACGTCAGATTTCTTTGGAAGTAGGAAAAGAAAACAGCTTGTTTATCCATGTGACACTTGTTCCATATTTGAGCGGATCCGAAGAACATAAGTCCAAGCCGACGCAGCATTCGGTAAAAGAATTAAGAGGGATGGGAATCAATCCGGATCTGATCGTATTGCGTGCAGATATGCCGTTGGAAGAATCTATTTTTCAGAAAATTGCATTATTTTGTAATGTGAAAGCCGATTGTGTGATTGAAAACAGAACATTAAATAATCTGTATGAAGCGCCATTGATGTTGGAAGAATCCGGATTTTCCGATGTGGTTTGCAGAGAACTTCATATAGATGCAGCGAAACCGGATCTCGAGGAATGGAAGCAGATGGTAGAACGGATCCATAACCGCGCGGAGGAAGTGCAGATCGGATTGGTGGGAAAGTATGTGAAGCTGCATGATGCTTACCTTTCCATTGCAGAAGCACTGCAGCACGCAGGTTATGAGAAAAATACATTTATCAAAATCCATTGGATCGATTCCGAGGAGATTACGAAACAGAATGTCGGACGGATATTGGGAGGACTTCATGGTGTGATTATCCCGGGAGGCTTTGGAAATCGTGGGATCGAGGGGATGATCGTGGCAGCGCAATATGCCCGTGAAAAGAAATTGCCTTATTTGGGAATTTGTCTGGGAATGCAGATCGCAGTAATCGAATTTGCAAGAAACGTGATCGGATATACAGATGCCGGATCCGGAGAATTTGAAGAACAGTGCCCGCATAAGGTGATCGATTTTATGCCGGGACAGAGCGAAGAAGTTGCAAAAGGCGGAACCTTGCGTCTGGGAAGCTATCCTTGTAGGATCACGGCAGGCACAATGATGGAGAAATGTTATGAAAAACAGATGATACAGGAGCGGCATCGGCATCGTTATGAATTTAATAATGAATATCGAGAAACATTAATACAGCATGGGTTGGTGATCAGTGGGACGTCTCCGGATGACCGCTTGGTTGAAGCGGTTGAGTTGGGGAATCATCCGTTTTTTGTAGGGGTACAGTTCCATCCGGAATTTAAGAGCCGTCCGAATCAGGCGCATCCGTTATTCAAAGGATTTGTTTCCGCTTCTTTGGAGCAGAAAAAAAGATTGACAGAATGATAAAACCGGATGAGGAAAATTGGAAAAATATAGAGCACAGGAGGAAGAAAGGCGATGGCAATCCATGAAGAATGTGGAGTGTTTGGCATGATAAGCTCTAAGAGAGAAAATATTGCAAGCTATGTATATTACGGACTCTATGCGCTTCAGCACAGGGGGCAGGAAAGCTGTGGAATTGTTGTAAACGACGATGGTGTGTTTTCTTCTTATAAAGATCTGGGACTTGTAAGTGATGTTTTCTCTAAAGATACAATGTTGAATTTGTCAGAAGGAACGATGGCAATAGGACATGTTCGATATGGTACAACCGGTGGGACGACCCGAAATAACTGTCAGCCGATTGAAGTCAATCATCAGAAAGGAAAAATGGCGTTGGCACATAACGGTAATTTGAGTAATGCCTTGGAATTGCGGGATAAACTTGAATTGTCAGGAGCTATTTTTCATACAAGCAGTGATACGGAGACGATTGCCTATGTCATTACAAGAGAAAGACTGATGACTCCAAGTATTGAAGAAGCGGTCAGTAATACAATGAATTTGTTAGAGGGAGCGTATTCTCTGATTTTAATGTCTTCTACAAAAATGATCGCAGCTAGAGATCCTTATGGATTCCGCCCGCTTTGTTATGGAAAACGGAAGGACGGAAGTTATGTAGTGGCATCCGAGAGCTGTGCATTGTCTGTGGTTGGCGCGGAGTTTATACGGGATATTTTGCCGGGAGAAATTCTGGTGTTTAGTGATAATGGGATTGAGTCGAGAAGAGAACATTGTGAGAGGCAAAAAAAGCGAACCTGCATTTTTGAATATATTTATTTTGCGAGACCGGATTCCGTGATCGATGAGATTTCTGTACATGAAGCAAGGATGAAAGCGGGAGCATTATTGGCGGAAAGTTATCCGGTGGATGCGGATATTGTGATCGGAGTACCGGACAGTGGATTGGATGCAGCATTAGGATATGCATACGCGGCAAAGATTCCATATGGAATCGGATTGATTAAGAATAAATATATTGGACGGACGTTTATTTCACCGGAGCAAGAAGATCGGCTGGACAAAGTAAGGATCAAGTTGAGTCCGGTAAAAAGTGTCATTGATGGAAAAAGAGTGATATTGATCGATGATTCGATCGTACGAGGAACGACAAGTAAACAGATTGTGAAATTGCTGCGTGACGCAGGCGCGAAAGAAATTCATATGAGGATTTCTTCGCCGCCGTTTTTGCATCCATGTTATTACGGAACAGATATAGATTCCGAAGAAAATCTGATTGCCTGTCATTATACCGAAAAGAAAATTTCGGAGATCATAGGTGCAGATTCTTTGGGGTATTTGCCAATAGAAAAACTTGGACAATTGATTGACAGTGAAAATTATTGCTCAGCATGTTTTGATGGGGCGTATCCGACGAAAGTTCCGACAGATCTTCGGAAAGACCGTTTTGAGAGAAAAATATCGGAACGGTTTTTAGAAAAAAGAAAGCGTGGAAAAGAATGAAAAAATTTGACAGAAAACTGATCCTGGAAGATGGGAGCGAGTATTACGGATATGGTTTTGGCGCTGAAATTGAAAGCATCACAGAAATTGTATTCAATACAGCGCCTGTCGGCTATCAGGAAATTATTTCAGATCCTTCGTATACGTATCAGACGGTTGTAATGGCTTATCCGCTGATCGGAAATTATGGGATTGCAGAAGATGATTTTGAGACGGAAGTGCCGACAATCGGTGGAATCGTGGTGAGAGATTATAATGATCAGCCATCGAATTTCCGAAGTAAATATACGTTAGCAGAGAGTTTGAGAAAATATGGGATTCCGGGGATTTCCGGAATCGATACAAGAAAATTGGTTCGCTCAATCCGAAATCTGGGTAGCAGAAAAGTATTGATTACTGATGTGGAAACTTCTTTGGAAGAAGGACTGGATAAATTAGCAAATTATGATATTCCGGAAAATGCGGTTGCTGTTGTCAGCAGAAAGAAGAAGCAGGAATATCGGGTTTTAGATGCAAAATATCAGGTCGCGGCAATCGACTGCGGCATGAAACAAAATATTATCCGGTGTTTGAACCGGCTGGGATGTAATGTGACGGTCTTCCCGTGGAATACGTCGCTGGAGGCGATTGAACGACTGGAACCGGATGGTATCTTTTTTTCGAATGGTCCGGGAAATCCGACAGATGTTCCATCGGTGATCGAGCTGGTCAAACAGTTACGTGGAAAATATCCGATTTTCGGGATCTGTCTTGGACATCAGATTATTGCATTGGCATATGGGGCAAAGACTTATAAATTAAAGTTTGGACACAGAGGAGGAAACCATCCGGTGAAAAATCTGCGTACCGGAAAGGTTGAGATCACCTCGCAAAACCATTCTTATGCCGTGGATAAAGATAGTATTCTGGATACACGTCTTGAAATTACGCACTTGAATTTGCTAGATCAGACTGTGGAAGGCGTTGCCTGCGAAGAAGAGAAAGTGTTTTGCGTGCAGTACCATCCGGAAAGTGCGCCGGGACCACAGGACAGCAGCTATTTATTTGAACAATTTATAGAACAGATGGAGGGAACGAGAAATGGCAAAAAGGACTGATTTGAAAAAAATACTTGTCATTGGTTCCGGTCCGATTGTGATTGGGCAGGCAGCAGAGTTTGATTATGCAGGAACTCAGGCATGTTTGGCATTAAAAGAAGAAGGGTACGAGGTCGTATTGTGCAATTCCAATCCGGCAACGATTATGACAGATACAACGATTGCAGATAAAATTTATATGGAACCATTGACATTGGAATATATTGCAAAGATTGTCAGGTACGAACGTCCGGATGCAATCGTACCGGGGATCGGAGGACAAACAGGATTGAATCTGGCAATGCAGCTTGAAAAAAAAGGAATATTAAAAGAATGTCAGACAGAACTGTTGGGAACGAGCAGAAGAAGTATCGAACGAGCGGAAGACCGGGAATTGTTCAAAGAGTTATGTGAAGAATTAGGAGAACCGGTCTTACCGTCAGCGATTGCGAACACAGTAGAGGATGCGGTGAAAGAGGCGGGGGAAATCGGGTATCCGGTCGTTTTGCGTCCGGCATTTACGCTGGGAGGAACAGGCGGCGGATTTGCGGATAATGAAAAAGAATTGTTAGAGCTGATCAAAAATGCGCTGCAATTATCTCCGGTTCATCAGGTGTTGATAGAGAAAAGCATTAAAGGTTTCAAAGAAATCGAGTATGAGGTTATCCGTGATGCAAACGATACAGCTATCACGGTATGTAATATGGAAAATCTCGATCCGGTCGGAATCCATACCGGAGACTCAATTGTCGTATGTCCGTCTCAGACATTGACGAATAAAGAATATCAGATGCTCCGTGACAGTGCGTTGAAGATCATCAGGGCACTGGAAGTGGAGGGCGGATGCAACGTACAGTTTGCAT
>OASZ01001082.1_pt1 | contig 12676 bp, 11 predicted proteins | sample 1501241 | NCBI WGS metagenome assembly OASZ01 (sample SAMEA2579926, study PRJEB22360) | human gut metagenome | biome: human gut; feature: human-associated habitat; material: faeces | place: Denmark | collected 2008/2010 | reverse complement strand
CGCCGGCGCCTGGCTCCAGAATAAACAGCCCTTCACCCTTTTGATCCGCCAGATCAAGCCAGCCCTCTTTCTTTAAAAAATCCCAGGTATTCACGCCGTCGGGTACGGCAACTACGGTAAAATAGGAACGTATGGATGCCTCTGGCGCGATATACACACCGGCAGTGCGGGCGTCGTCCGCAATTCCGTTGCCGTTTACGTCAATATTCTTCATGAAGCACCCGGTTAACGGCAGGCGGGCGGCCTGGGAGAAATCCTTCTTAAGGTCCGTTATACTGTCAAAATCAGTAACTGCCGTTGAATAAACGGTGGGTACTGCAGTTGTCTCCTGAACGGGTGCACCTTTAAGCGCCCACTCCTGATAAAGATCATCGTATATGGTATAGCGGTAGCCTTCTTTGCTGCTTCCTGAGGCTTTACCGCGGCACTTCAGTTCATAAGACGCGCCGTCGTTCAGCTTAGTATGCCAGGTGAGTTTTCCTGTAGCCGGATCAATCCGGAAATCAGGGCCATAAAATGCGGAGTCACTGAAATACCAAGCGTTAAGCCGTGTAGTGGAATGATCGCTCTCGCCCCAGTAGGCATATAACTCGGAAGGATAGCCGGTAAGGCGTACGTTCTCAGCGGCCCAGTCAGCGCCTTTCAAAGAAGTCATGAGGGCTTTGTATTTCGCGATGCTGCCGATATTATCCGTGTCCTGTTCTCCGTCAAAAGCCCATACTTTCAAGCCGGTCTCTGCTACGGCTGCCCAGTCGGCGTCGTCATAGCCATAGCCAAAGGTGCCGTTCTGACAGATATACGAATCAATAGTAAAATTGTAAGCGCCGGCAGGCAGCCCATAAGTTTCCTGTACATTATTTCCGTTTTTCTGATTCTGGGGATGATAGGGTTGTCCGGCCAGCGCCTTGATAATGAGGGCAGAGGCCATGGTTCCCCGCGAATTCCCCTGAAGAACAACATTTCCGGTGACTCCGTATGCATCGATAAAATATTTCATCACATTGACGTCGTCAGCTACAAAATCATAAATGTCATAATATTTTCCGGGACCGGCGCTGGAGCGGTCATGGATGTTGACCACGATGGCGCCTTTGTCAATCCAGGAAGTGGTGGCGGAGTCGTACATAATGCCGGTGCCGTCGTTATCACATCCGTCCGCCAGCTTCCAGTAGGAGATACCCTGTCCCTGAAGCGTAAATACAATGCCTGCCGCGGGATCGTAATGTTCCGGAACATAGAAATAACCGCGGACATAATCATCACCGGTACCGTCGGACGCTCTTCCTGCTGTGCTGCTTACGCGGATTCCGGCCTGCTCAAAGGAACGGAACCCGTTTTCTCCGAATTGCAGGTCAATCGTCCTTGCCCATGGCCCGCCGTCCTTGTATCTGCCGGCATTATGGACCTTTTTCCTGCCGTCGGCCTCGCCGGCCAGGCAGACGGCAGCGGAAGGCTCCTCCCACGCATGGCGCAGTTTCAGCTCCAGACAGGCCCTGGCCTGGTACCCCATTCCCGTCGTATTTGCCAGGTACCCTTTATCCGCGTCGCCGCTGCCGTAATGAATCGCGCCGTTTTCATCCCGGTACCAGGCGCCGGTGCAGTAAACGCCAAAGGCGTTCCTCACGCGTGGTCCCTGCGCGCTTTCTCCGGTATAGATGAGAGCATTATTTTCGGCAGCTGCGGTGCCTTTGTCCATGGTCAGGGTGACAACCTGACCGTCCACAACGGCTTTGGCAATTTTAACCTTACCATAATCGGGTGACAGCGTTCCCCGGTCTTCCAGAATATAACTGTCCGCATTAATCCCCGTCAGACTGACACCGTTATTATAGGTTACTTCCACCTTCACCAGTCCGGTACCGTAGACGGTTTCATCCGTATAAGCCTGAATACGCCTTATATCTCCCATAGCAGGCCGATTTCCCTCCTGTGCTGCCAGCGTACCGGCGCTCACCGCTGAGGCAAGCGCAAATCCTGTCAGAACTGCAGCCAGAATTTTCCCCGAACATTTACGCATAGTTACCCTTCTCCTTTCACATACCTTGATTTTTAGTTTTTTATATTTGATTTCCTCCTTCTCACGCTCACTCTAATCTGACATTATCTTGAAGGGCAACAGCCCCCCATTTCCGGGCAGATCCGATTTTACTTATGGATATATTTACTATATTTTCGCAGAAAAAAAGACTTGAACTATACAAAAAGTATAACATTTGTAAAAATTCAATTCCAATGTATAAAATTCATCCAATTATCTATAAATTTCATGAATTTAATGGCGATGTGCCGTTATTGACAGCTTTATTGGGGAGAGATGAAGAACATATATTGGTCCGTTTCAGGAAAGACAAACCGGCACGCCTCATATCAATTATGATATCTGATTAAGAGGGAGGCATGCCGGAGATAAGGTGTTTTCGCAGCGCGGCGGGGGTTATGCCGAGCTTTTTCTTAAAAAGCTTTGAGAATGCGCCGACATCCTGATAACCGCAGGCATGGCAGATTTCTTCCACAGAAAGCGAGGTGGTGCGGAGAAGTTCAACAGCTTTGTCGATGCGGCAGGAGGTTAAATATTGCTGCGGGCTTTGAAATAAATATTTTTTAAAAATGGAAAACAGATAGCTTCTGTCAATGTATACAAAATGTGATATATCATTTACTTTAATATTTTTACTGAAATTATCCTCGATGTATGTAACCGCCTGCCTGAGATACTTTTGCTCCTGACTGCTGAATTCTGCATAAGCAGTCTGCCGTATTATTTCAGAGAGCAGAAGCAGATAAAGGCCGTTTAACCGTATGATGTCACTTGAAGCGGCGAGGCGCTGCTCCTGAACCGTCATAATTTCCTGGGTGTAATATTTCAAATGCGAGTTCTGCTTACAATGGAATACAGGGTTTGCAGACGACAGCTTCATGGAATACAGGAGCTGACGGACCATAGGCCCCCGCAGTTCCAGCCAGGCATATTCCCAAGGCGAGATTTTTTCCGCCTGACACGAGATGATGACATCCGGTTCGATTAAGAAGCCCTGTCCCTTTGATAAAGAATAATAATGGCTGCCGTATTGAAAACTGCCCTTCCCCTCCAGGATATAACACAGGTAATACCCTTTATGGATAACCGGCCCATATTTGAACAGCGGTTCAGGGCACCGGTAGCCGAAAGAACCGATTTTTAGATTTTCAATTGGAGGAAGTGCGGAAATGTCAAGTGCACGCTTGCTTTTCATAGAATACTCCTTATTAAACTCGGCGTGGCAACCAGCTGTGTGGGCAATGTCGGCCACACATGGCAGATGACTGCACAGTCCTGCAGTTCCATCGCCCATAAAGGACTCCTTACAGCGGCCAAGGTAATGGCGCTGGCGGCGGTCCGGACCAGGGAGAGGCCGGATGTTATTGCTGCCGCAAAGGACGAGGTAACCAGACGAAACGGCGGCAGATATACTTGCCCTCTGCCGGATTATGTGAGTCCTCCGGTAAATACCGATTAAGCTTGATGGATAAGTGAAAACCGAACCGCTCTGTGGCACGCCGAAAGGCGTGCCTTTATTGATGGCGGTGAACCGTTTCCCTGGGGAAATCAAACCGTATCCCATCTTTCGGGACCTGTAAAGAAAGAGTAAAGAATTGCCATAAATACTGTACGTACGGCGTAAAACTATTATAATTAACTGGCAAAGCATGGAACAATACTTGTTAATACACGTAAAAGTGAGGATAACTATGACAATTTCATTAGCGGATTTTCTTTCGCAAATTACGGTAAATCCTATGCTGGCCGTTACCGTGATTCTGACACTTGGGGTCATTTTGGTCAACGGATGGACCGATGCCCCCAACGCGATCGCAACCTGTGTGTCCACACAGGCGATTCATCCCAGAGCTGCAATCATAATGGCAGCGGTTTTCAACTTCCTGGGTGTTCTCGTTATGACAATATTCAATGCCGGGGTGGCCTCGACAATATACAACATGGTGGATTTCGGAGGTGATCCGCACGAGTCCCTAATCGCGCTGTGCGCCGCTCTCCTTGCTATTGTGGTTTGGGCGACGGCTGCCTGGTGGTTCGGTATTCCCACGAGTGAAAGCCATGCCCTTATTGCAGGTGTGTCGGGAGCAGCTATTGCGCTTCACGGAGGCATGGATGGAATCAACGCGTCGGAGTGGATTAAGGTAATCTATGGTCTGCTTCTGTCTACGGTTCTGGGATTTGTCATGGGCTGGCTGACGGCCAAGACGGTACAGTATCTGTGCAGGGGCATGGATCGCGGAAAGACACGGGGAGTTTTTAATAAAGCACAGATTGCCGGGGGCGCGGCCATGGCCTTCATGCACGGAGCCCAGGACGGCCAGAAATTTATGGGAGTTTTCATGCTGGGAATTTTTCTGGCAAAGGGAAATGCGGCCGTCGGAGAGTTCAGTATTCCGGTTTGGCTGATGATACTCTGCTCCGCCGTGATGGGACTGGGAACTTCGATTGGCGGATACCGGATCATCAAGGCAGTGGGAATGGATATGGTGAAGCTGGAACGCTACCAGGGCTTTTCCGCAGATCTGGCCGGCGCCGGATGCCTGCTTTTGTCTTCTCTGACGGGAATTCCGGTTTCCACGACGCACACAAAGACAACGGCCATCATGGGCGTCGGGGCGGCCAGACGCGTCTCCTCTGTGAACTGGGGCGTGGTGAAGGAAATGGTGCTGACCTGGGTGCTGACCTTTCCCGGGTGCGGTGTAATCGGATTTTTGACTGCAAAGTTGTTTATATGGGTATTTTAATATAAGGATTTGAAAGGAGTGCGGCAATGGCACAGAAAAAAGGAAATGACTATTTTACAATGCTCGTCGATAATGTAAAGTGTTCCTGTGAGGCGGCAGAGCTGTTATGGGAGAACATGAATGAATATGATTATGTAAACCTACCTGAAAAAATTCAGGATATTCATGAGGTGGAGCATCGTGGTGATCTGGGCAAACACAGCCTGATGGAGAAGCTGATGAAGGAATTTCTTCCTCCGATCGAGAGGGAAGATATCATGGCGCTGACCAATATTATCGATGATGTGACGGACGTGCTGGATGAGGTTCTGACAAATCTTTATATGTATAATATCAGATCCCTGCGGCCCGAAGCATTGGAGTTTGCCGCGCTGATCCGGAAGTGCTGCGCCGCAATGAAAGAAATGCTGGAGGATTTCCGTAATTTCCGGCGATCTCCGACCCTGAAAGAGAAAATCATTACTCTGAACCGTCTGGAAGAGGAAGGAGATCAGCTTTATACGAGGGCAGTCCACCGTCTGTACACGGAAGAAAATGATGCGGTGCAAATCCTTGTCTGGACAACAATCTACAATTGTCTGGAAGAGTGCTGTGACTGCTGCGAGCATGTGGCCGATTCTGTAGAGATGGCAATAATGAAAAATACATGACGCTCCGCAAAAGGGATTTTACATATTCATGACGTAAATTTCCCATATCCGTGATATCAGACTGTTTCTTCTCCTGATAAGATAGGTGACGTACCGCAAAAGCGGAAATAAGAACAAGGAGGAAGCAGTTGGAACAAGTAACATTTAAAGACATTAAGAAATCAAAAGAGGTTAATGCATATATTTACAAAGGCAACAGCACGCTGGGGGTGCTGGGTTATACGGATCATTCCGCAGAACATGCAGTTAAGGTCTCTTCGATGGCCGGGAAAATTCTGGAGTGCCTGGGATACAGCGGCCATACCGTCGAACTGGCAAAAATAGCAGGCTACATGCATGATATCGGAAATTGTGTGAACCGTTTGGATCACCCGCATTCGGGAGCTTTAATGGCCCATCAGATACTGCGTGACATGAAGATGGATTATGAAGACATCGCAGTAATTATCAATGCCATTGGCATGCATGACGAGAAATCGGGCGGAGCCGTGGATACAGTCTCAGCCGCATTGATTCTGGCTGACAAAACGGATGTCCGCAGAGACAGGGTCAGAAACCAAAATAAGGCGGCATTCGATAAACATGACCGTGTGAACTATGCGGTAGTATCTTCTTCACTCGATATTCAGAAAGAGAAAAAGGTGATCAAACTGGATCTTCAGCTTGATGAAAACATCTGCTCCATGATGGATTACTTCGAAATATTTCTTCAGAGGATGCTGATGTGCAGAAGAGCCGCATCTGTGCTGGGCACAACCTTCAAACTAAACGCGAATGGTAATAAAATTTGTTAAAAGACGCCAGGAACCGGCTGTGAAACCGGAATCTGACGTCTTATTTGATCTCATAATAAAATTACGTTTCGAATCAGCATTCGGAAAGCGCTTCTTCGTCTGCTATAACAATTACATCCGGATGGAACTGGAGGATAGAAGCCGGAACCTCCGGTGTAACAGGGCCATAAAGCGCTTTCTTTAAAATTGCCGCTTTATCTTTGCCGCTGACTGCAAAAATAATCTTTCTGCTTCTCATAATCGTACCGATACCCATCGTAAAAGCCTGGCGCGGAACATCGTCAGCCGATGCAAAGAAACGTTTATTTGCTTCAATTGTCATCTCCGTCAAATCCACACAGTGGGTCGGGCCTTCAAATATATCGGCAGGCTCATTAAAACCAATATGACCGTCATGACCAAGACCGAGTACCTGGAGGTCTACGCCGCCCAGAGAACGGATCACATCTTCATAGCGGCGGCACTCCGCATCGGCATCATCAGCCATGCCATTTGGAATGTTCGTATTGTCCATATTAATATTTACGTGCTGAAAAAGGTTACTGTACATAAAATAGTAGTAGCTCTGCTCGCTTTCCCTTGTAAGTCCCTTGTATTCATCGAGATTTGCCGTTTTAACCTCAGAAAAATCCAAATCTCCGTTGTTGTATTTTTCAACAAGATATTTGTAAGTGCCGACGGGGGTGGAACCGGTAGCCAGACCGAGAACGGAATCCGGTTTTGTGATGATCTGGGCAGCAATCAGATTTGCGGCCTTTCTGCTCATTTCGTCATAATTTTTTACTTTGTAAACTCTCATTCAATTACCCTCCATACAATTTTATAGCTCTTTCAAGTTAAGAATACCATTTTTGAGTCATAGTTTCAATGCATAACAGCATAAAATAGATAGCAAAGGAGTGATAGCATGTCTAACTATCAGAGACTAATTTCATATATCTATACATACGAAGGAGGGATACGCGGAAAGAACATCGGATTTGCAAAACTGGAAACAAGAGGAAGCCAGTGCAGAATTACGGTAAATGTCAAAAAGATATTTGTCGGAGGGAATCCGGTAGGAGTATACCTGCTCTCAGGGCAGGATGAAGTGAAAATAGGTACTTTGTTTGCCAGGAACGGCGCCGGGGAATTCAGAACGATGGTTAATTCGGCGGATGTGGAAAATTCGGGGCACAGTCTGGAAGAATTTTATGGGCTGAGCGTTCACGATGTGGAAAGCGCATGGAGATCCTACACGACTATCTGGGAAGATGCGGTAGCGCATGCGGCCGAAGTGGAGCTGGCCGATGTAACATCGGAAAAAGTTGCGATGAAACATGACAATACTGCAAAAGTACAGAGCGCTTTGCAGACGGAGGAAAAGGAACAGGAGCTTCTGCCTATTTCCAGGGAGATAGAAGAGCAGGTCGAAAAGGAAGCGGTATTGCAGGAGGAGAGCGTCTGTGAGGCAACAGACCGGAAACAGGCTGAAACCGGCAGCAGGGTATACGATGCGGAACAGGGAAAGATTGTACATCTGAGCTCCGAGATTCCCAAGGTATCACGCAATACGGCGCAGACGGCGGAGGGCAGGGCTTTTACATCAGCACTGAGAGAGAAAATCGTTTCGCAGATACGGCAGAATGAGGCGGCGGTTCCGGACGAAAAAGCATGGAGGGATCCGGCGCTTCCGGACGCAGCAGATGCAGAAGCGGTGAAGAAGGAAGAAGTAAACGCGGATGAGACGAACAGAGACGGGGTAATGGCACCGGAAGTCAATCCGGCAGAATTTAGTTCATCGGAAGTTAGCTCATCAGAAGTTAACTCAACAGAAGCTAACTCATCAGAAGTTAACTCAACAGAAGTCAATTCATCGGAAGCTGATTTGCCTGAAGCGGAGCCGGAAGAATTGAAGCCGGCAGCGGAAATTATAAGGGGGGCCGACATACAGGAAGCAGATAAGACGGAAGGCGGAACCGGGATATTTGCGCAATCGGCAGCTCAGGAAACACTGCCAATAAGGCAGTCTGCAGTGGAAACTGTAAAAAGGAGAATGCCCGTCTGGAGGATGCCCGAACCAGAACCTGTAAATGGCAGCGATCCTGTGACGGAAGAACCTTTACAGGAAATGGAAATACCAAAAGCGGAGACGGCTCTGCCGCAGCAGGAAGATGCCGGCGAGGATGAAGCAATTCAGGGGCTGGATTCTACCGTAACATCTGAGGTGGAATACATAGCGCCCGGCCTGGCGAAGACCAATAGACAGCCGGAATTTCAGCCTAATAATGCGGCGCCCGGAATGAGTGGACCGGCGGTGCATTCGTCAGGGATGCTGCTGCAGGAATCTTCCGGCCGTCAGCAGCCGGAGCAGCTGCGTCAGGGTCAGATGCCGACAACGCAGAGGGCACAGAACCAGATGCAGCCGGGGCAGATAAGGCAGAGTCAGATGCAGCCGTCCCAGGGGCAGGCCGCAGATCAGGCAAGAGCAGATGCAGGCAATGCAGCAGATGCTGCGGGGGCAGATGCAGTCGGCCCAGATGAGGCAAAACCAGCTTCGCCAGGGTCAGATGCAGCAGAGCCGGAGCCAGCAGAGCCAAACTCAGCAGAGCCAGACTCAGCAGAGCCAGACCCAGCAAAACCAGATCCAGCAAAACCAGACCCGCCAGAGCCAGACCCAGCCGGGGCAGATGCAGCAGCAAAACCCGATGAATCAGAGCCAGGTGCAGCAGCCCCAAATGCAGGCAGCTCAGATGAAGATGTCACAGGATAGGGGAGGCGGAGTTTCACAGCGGTACGGTACACCCCGGAGAGGAATGCAGTCGGGAGCGCTTCGGAATGAGACTTTAAAGCCCGAATCTCTGGGGCCGGCTCAGGAAGAGCGGACGGATGATAGAAAGGAAAATCAGGCCGACATGTGTGAGACGAGTCCGCCGTCTGGCGTGACCGCACCTTTTAAAGACTTGAGTGACATATGTGATGAGCAGGAAGTTTGGGAAATGATGAGAAAGAAATATCCGAAAATTCTTGCATTTGATTATGCGGACGGCTGTGAAGTGCTGACAATCAAACCGCAGGATATCGGCCTGCTTCCGCGTGAAGAATGGGTATATGGCAGCAACAGCTTTCTGCTGCACGGCTATTATAATTACCGCTATCTCATTCTTGCAAGACTGAATAACCCGGAGGGAAAAGCCAGATATCTGCTGGGAGTTCCGGGGCATTACCTGAGCAATGAAAAGTATATGGCGTCCATGTTCGGTTTTTCTAACTTTGTGCTGGCGAAAAAACAGCCGCCCAGAGACAGCCGTTTTGGATATTGGTACACCGATGTGAAGATAGGCGATTAGGTGCAGGCGTCAATAGTCTATACCCCTGAGCGCTGCAGAGGGAACCAACGGAACAAGAACGTCACGAAAATGCAGAAGTTCCTCCTTGCTATAGGATGAAAATCCCGGGACGAGGACATTTTCAGAATCCTTATAGCTTTGAAGAAAATAGGCGGAAGCTCCTGCGAGCCATGAGCCAATCTCACGAAAATCGTCTTCCCTGTGAAGTTCCCTCACGACCGTTGTGCGGAATTCACAGGGAACCGTATTTTTCATCAGGAAATCAACACTCTCTTCTATATGTGACAGGTCGAGACCCGGGACGCCGGCTGCTTTGGCGTACCCGGTCCGGCCTGACTTAATATCCATTGCCACATAATCCAGCAGATTTTTATTGCATAGATCCTTTAATACATCCGGCCGGTATCCGTTGGTATCCAGTTTAACCAGAAGACCGAGACTGCGGATTTCCCTGATAAAAGGTTCCAGATCGCGGTGCAGGGTCGGTTCGCCTCCCGTGATGCAGACCCCCTCCAGGATACCGGCTCTTTTTTTCAGGAATGTCAGAACCTCCTCTTTTGAGAACAGTCCGTCCATCCCCTCCAGCAGATCACTGTTATGACAGAAGGGACAGCGGAAATTGCATCCGCCCAGGAAAATGGTAGCGGCAACGTGCTGAGGATAATCTAACAGAGTGGTTTTCAAAAGTCCGGAAATAATCATAAGTTTGAGTCCTTTCATGGGCTGAAGGCAAAACAGTAACATATAGAGAATATTATAGTACGAAATTCGCGCAGGTGCAACTTGCCAAAGCGGGAGTTGATTTGTATACTTGTATAAGGGTAAACAGAAATATAAAAGTCAGATGGAGCAGAATAATGAAAATGACCGATGATGAAAAATATATGAGAGCGGCAATCCGTGAAGCGAAAAAAGCGTATGCGCTGGGGGAAGTGCCGATAGGATGTGTTATTGTCTTTGAGGGGAAAATAATCGGGAGAGGGTATAACAGGAGAATCGCAGACAAGAATGTTCTGTCACACGCTGAAATAAATGCGATAAAAAAGGCATGTAAAAAAATGGGAGACTGGAGGCTGGAGGGCTGTACGATGTATATCACTCTGGAGCCGTGTCCCATGTGCGCCGGGGCCATTGTACAGGCACGCATTCCCAAAGTTCTGATTGGCTCGATGAACCCAAAGGCCGGCTGTGCCGGTTCGGTTATGAATCTGCTGGATGAGAAGGGATTTAATCATCAGGTGGAGACGGAGATCGGGATTTTAGGCGAGGAATGTTCCGGGATGCTGAAGGAGTTTTTCAGGGAATTGAGGAAGAAGGCCAAAGAACATTAATTTGAAAATCCGAAATGCCGTCCGGAGGCAGGTATGCAGTTAAGGCCCGGGATAAAAGTCCCGGGCCTTGTCATGTATTTATTATTTAATAACCTTGATCCATCCTTCAGGCGCTTTGATTTTACCCATCTGGATGCCGGTCAGCGTGTCGTAAATCTTCTGGGTGGCCGGACCCATCTGCTCCATTCCGCTTGGGAAGCAGATCTCTTTACCGTGATCTACAATCTTTCCGACCGGTGAGATTACGGCTGGCGCTTCCCCGAGGGCGCCCTCTCACAAAAAGGTGAGATTACGGCTGCCGTGCCGCAGAGGCCGCACTCGGCAAAGTCTTTAACTTCATCCAGGAACACTTCCCTCTCCTCAGTCTCCATACCCAGATATTCACTGGCAACGTGGAGGATAGAGCGGCGTGTGATGGATGGGAGAATGCTGGAGGATTTTGGTGTGACCAGTTTATTGTCTTTTGTGACAAAGATCAGGTTGGCGCCGCCTGTTTCCTCAATTTTCGTTCTAGTCTGCGGATCCAGGTAAACGTTCTCGTCAAATCCCTTTTTGTGAGCATCGACAATCGCATGAAGGCTCATGGCATAGTTCAGCCCGGCTTTGATATGACCTGTTCCATGTGGAGCAGCCCGGTCAAAGTCACTGACACGGATGGTGATCGGTTTGGCGCCGCCCTTGAAATATGGGCCTACCGGAGTAGTAAAAATACGGAACTGGTATTCACTGGCCGGCTTAACTCCGATAACGGAGTCAAAACCAAACATATAGGGGCGGATATAAAGGCTGGCACCTGAGCCGTAAGGGGGCACATAAGCGGCGTTGGCCTCTACCACTTTGGCAACGGCTTCGACAAAGCGCTCCTTCGGAAATGCCGGCATCTCAAGACCTCTGGCGGAATTTTCCATGCGCTCACCGTTTAAGTCGGGACGGAAAGTTACGATATGTCCGTCTTCGGTTGTATAAGCTTTTAAACCTTCAAAGCATGTCTGCGCATACTGAAGCACGCCGGCACATTCATTCAATACAATATTTGCATCCGTAGTCAGTGCGCCTTCGTCCCATGCACCGTTTTTGTACTGTGAAACAAAGCGGTAATCGGTCTGCATATAACCAAAGCCGATATTTGCCCAATCAATATTTTTCTTTTCCATAGCGATACTCCATTCTTGTTTATAGTTCTGCTGTTAACGTGTTACAGTGGTAAATGATGTATTGCCCCTATTATAATAACATCCGGTCCGTGTTGCAAGATTATGTGCGAAAAAACTGAAAATTACTTGTCTTGCGGCAGCAGCGGGGAGCTTTGGCGCTTCTGTTCAGCGATAAAGACGGACAGCGCTGGGGCAGGATTTTTTCTTATCCTTATTATAAAGGTTTTTCAGCAGAATATAAAATGAAATCTGAGCATATTTCCCATATTTTTTTGTTATATCTCGCAGATGCCGGAACAATCATGCTTCAAAAAGCAGCGAGAACACCTCGCGGAATACATTATGGCAGAACTGTTCCCTGAATTGAGGCAAATGCGCTATCTCCGGCTTGACAAAAAGGCGGCATCCATGTATACTTAACTGGCTGAAGATTACTTATCATCAGCCATAATCAAGTTATAAAGTTTCCGCACAGCCGGGGAGTTAGCGGTGCCCTGTACCTGCAATCCGCTACAGCAGGGGTGATGTCCTTGCCGAGGGCGTTATGTTGCAGAGCTGCCCCTTGAAAGTGGCGTTGAAGTCTGGGTCTTACGCAACAGGAATCTGTGAACCGTGTCAGGGCAGGAATGCAGCAGC
>OASZ01001066.1_pt1 | contig 12972 bp, 10 predicted proteins | sample 1501241 | NCBI WGS metagenome assembly OASZ01 (sample SAMEA2579926, study PRJEB22360) | human gut metagenome | biome: human gut; feature: human-associated habitat; material: faeces | place: Denmark | collected 2008/2010 | reverse complement strand
GCCTAATATCCGCCCTTGCTGTTGCGTGAGCAGTGCATTGACAAGGAGCGTTCCGAAGACACTTTGCCCAACTTGTTAAGGAACGTAAACAGGAGTGCCTCTGCACGAGTGTTTCCACGTTCCTGTTACAAGTTGTCAACGGGCTGAGGTAAAGCGGGTCCTGCACTGCGATGCAACAGCAAGGGCGGATATGGATGCTCTTCTATTAAAATCTTTCTGACTGCCGAAATATTTTCACCCCAACAACTACAAATTTACACTTACTTCGACTTAATCTCTCTCCAGAGTCTGTTATACAACGCATCATTATCATCCCCTAAGAACCGGAATGTCTCGCAGTTCTCAAGCTTTGAGTCATCAGGGAATGCGATCGGACTGTTACGCAGGGACTCGTCCTCAATGAGATCGCGGCCGGCTGTATTTGGAATGGAATAGGTAATATAATCAAAGTTCATTTTGGCAATATCAGGTCTGCAAAGGAAATTAATGAAAGCCTCTGCATTTTCTACATTCTTTGCATTTTTAGGAATTACCCAGGAGTCAATCCAGATATTTGTTCCCTCTTTTGGAATTACATAATCCAGATCAGGGTTTTCCTGCTGGCAATAGAGGGCTTCACCTGAATAGATTACACCAAGAGCTGCCTCGCCGCCAATCATTTTATCGCGAACTTGGTCAATGACATAGGCCTGAACCAGAGGTTTCTGCTCGATCAGCAGATTTTTCGCCGCTTCCAGTTCGTCAAGGTCGGTGGAATTCAGTGAATATCCGAGATATTTTAATGCAACGGCAAAGGCATCGCGGACGCTGTCCTGCATGAGGATACTGTCTTCGTATTTTTTATCCCAGAGGATTCCCCAACTGTCAACAGGTTCATCAACCATTTTTTTATTATAAAGGATACCGACCGTTCCCCAGAGATATGGAACAGAGTATTTGTTTTCCGGATCGAACTGGCGGGACATTTTCATGTAATTGTCACCGATATACTTCAGGTTTGGAATGTGATCATAGTTGATCTCTGCAAGCAGATCATTTTCAATCATTCGCTGAATCATGTAATCTGACGGGCAGACAACATCATAGGCGATCGCACCGGACTGAATTTTCGGGTACATGATTTCATTGGTTTCAAATTCTTCATATATAACATCAATTCCGGTTTCTTCTTCAAAAAGATCTATGATCTCAGGATCAATATATTCTCCCCAGTTGTATACGATCACCTGTCCATTCTTTGAGGTTCCGTCTTTTTGTCCGTAGATAAACCCACCAATCACGATCAGAACTGCCATTGCTACCGGAATCAGCTTCTGGAAGAAGAAACGTCCGATTTTTCTTGCACGTCCAAACCGTACAGGTACATTTTTTTTGCGTTTATCTGCCGGTGAGAGATTGATCAGGATCAGTAAGATCAGAACCGTAACAAACATCAAAGTTGAAAGTGCATACATTTCCGGTTTGATCCCTTTTCGGACTTCACTGTAGATTTTTGTGGAAAGAGTATCGACTCCAGGCCCCTTGGTAAAGTGGGTGATAACAAAATCATCCAGTGACATTGTGAATGCCAAAAGAAATCCTGAAAAAATTCCCGGCATGATGTCAGGCAGGACAACCTTGACAAAAGCATAGAGCGGAGAAGCACCGAGGTCCAGTGCTGCTTCATAAGTGCGTTTGTTTGTCTGCTTTAATTTCGGCATGACACTCAGAATCACATAAGGGATATTGAATGTAATGTGAGCCAGCAGGATCGTCTTAAAGCCAAGGGTAAGCCGGAAGGCAATAAAAAGCAGCATCAGGGAAACACCGGTGACGATATCTGCATTCAGCATGGGAATATTTGTGATCCCCATAAAAAGTGTTCTTGTCCGGGAACGCATAACCTGCATTCCAAGTGCTGCCAGAGTTCCGATCAGAGTTGCGATCAGGGCTGAGAGCAACGCAATGATCAGCGTGGTATAAAGTGCATTCATGATCTCTTTATTCTGGAAAAGAGAGACATACCATTTGCCTGTAAAGCCACCCCAGCGGGAACGGGTTTTTGTATTATTAAAAGAAAGTACCATCAACGTTACGATCGGAGCATACAGGATCAGACAGATCAGTACCAGGTAGATTCTTTTTGCTGCGTTCTTTATCAAAATGCTGTTCCCTCCCCATTTTTATCGTATTTTGCAATCAGTGCCATACTTGCAATAATGAAGATCATCAGGACCAGTGAAAGTCCTGAGCCTGTATGCCAGTTACTTCCCTGCTTAAATTCCTGTTCGATGACATTTCCGATCAGAAGGATCTTACTTCCGCCAAGGAGATCCGAGATGACAAAGGTTGTCAGAGATGGTACAAAAACCATCGTGATCCCGCTGATGACACCCGGGACACTCAGAGGCAGAATGATTTTGAAAAAAGTCTGCATATTATTTGCACCAAGATCTCTTGCAGCATAAAGTACATCGCGGTCAATTTTTGCAAGTACATTGTAAATTGGCAGGATCATAAATGGAAGAAAGTTGTAAATCATTCCAAGTACGATCGCTCCGGGAGTATTGATCAGCGACTGCTCCGGCAGATGAAGAAAATGCAGTATGTTATTGATGACACCGTTCTTTTCAAGCAGTGTCTGCCATGCCAGTGTACGGAGCAGGAAATTCATCCACATCGGGAGAATAAAGATCAATACGATAAAACTCGTCTGATTCATATTCTTTTCTGAAAGGATCATTGCCAGCGGATAGGCAAGAACCAGACAGATCAGTGTGCTGATCAGGGAAAGAAGCAACGCAAGCCCAAGTGCTTTCAAATTTTCCTGCGATGTCATCATTCCCAGATTGGAAAATGTAAAATGACCCTCTTTATCTGTCAGACCGTAATATACGATCATGAGCAGCGGGATGATTACGAAAGAAACTGCCCAGAAAAGGTATGGGCCGGCAAGTAATTTTCTATGCTTCAAGTGCAGGAGCCTCCTCATCTTCAGATTCCGGTTTTTTCATGATCTGGATATCAAAAGGATCGACCTGGATACCGACTTCTGTACCGACAGGGAAGAGATCTGTGCTGTGGACAAGCAGCTCGTAGTTATTGGCAAGCACTTCCATCTCATAATGAACCCCTTTAAAGATCAGGTTCGTAACAACACCGTCGATCACCCCTTCTCCGGGTTTCACAAGGTCGATATCTTCCGGGCGGATGACCGCGTCAACCGGTTTGTTGCGGCCAAATCCCACATCTACACATTTCCAGACTGCCCCAAGCATTTTTACAACTTTATCCTCTACCATGGTAGCGGGCAGAATATTACTGTCACCGATGAAATCAGCTACAAAAGCATTCTGTGGTTCATTGTAAATGTCTTCCGGTGTGCCGATCTGCTGGATATATCCCTGGTTCATGACAACAATGGTATCGGACATGGTGAGGGCTTCTTCCTGGTCATGGGTAACATAGACAAATGTGATCCCAAGTTCATTTTTTAAGCGGATCAGCTCATACTGCATATCCTGACGCAGCTTCAGATCGAGGGCACCGAGCGGTTCATCCAGAAGAAGAACTTTTGGCTCATTTACGATAGCACGTGCAATGGCAATCCGCTGCTGCTGTCCGCCACTGAGGGAGTCCGGGGTACGGTCACCGTAACCCTCCAGGTTTACCAGTTTTAAGGCATAGTGGATCTTATCCCGGATATAGCCTTTAGATTTCCCCTTGATCTTAAGTCCGAATGCGATATTCTCAGCGATGGACATATGGGAAAAAAGTGCATATTTCTGAAATACAGTATTTAACTGTCTGCGGTTTGGCGGCAGATTGTTGATATTTTTTCCATCAAAAATGATATCACCGGAATCGGGAGTCTCAAATCCTCCGAGAATCCGGAGCAGGGTAGTCTTTCCGCATCCGCTGGGACCAAGAAGTGTCAAAAATTCATTTTCCCGGATGTAAAGATTTAACTGATCGAGAATCACGTTCTCGTCATAAGATTTTGTGATATTAATGATATCGATTAGTTTGTTGGGCATCTCAGTCTTCCTCGTATACTTTTTTAATTTTATCAATGGTTGAAACAGTGTTGCAAAGCAGCAGGTCTGCCAGCGTCAGGGCAGTCATGGCTTCAACAACCACAACCGCACGAGGGACGATGACAGGATCATGTCTTCCGTGGATGGAAATGTCAATCTCTTCTCCGGCCTCATTCACGGTATGCTGCGTGGCGGCAATGGAAGGAGTCGGTTTAACGGCTGCACGCAATATAAGATCAGAACCATCACTCATGCCGCCTAAAGTACCACCAGAATGGTTGGTTTTTTTCACCGTCTTTCCATCTCTGATGCAGAAAGGATCGTTGTTGGTGCTTCCGACAGAGTGGGAAACAGCAAAACCATCACCGATTTCTACACCTTTTACAGCACCAATGGACATTATTGCGTGAGAAAGAAGGGCATCCAGTTTATTGAAGACCGGTTCGCCCAGCCCGACCGGAAGTCCTGAGGCGATACATTCAATCATACCACCGGAAGAATCACAGTCTGCCATAAGATCAGAGAGATACTGACCGGCCTTTTCGGCAATGGTCTGGTCTGGCATATAAAGAGGATTCTGGTTGATGGTATTAAAATCATAATCTTTTTCATCGATAGTATAAGGACCGATGGATTTGGTATAGGCACAGACGGAAATTCCAAGTTCTTTCAGGAGAAGGGAAGCAACTGCACCCGCAGCAACCCGTCCGATGGTTTCACGGCCGGAAGAACGTCCACCCCCACGGTAATCCCTGAAACCGTATTTCTCACGGAAACAGAAATCCGCGTGACCCGGACGGTAGGAAACGGCAATATCACCGTAGTCCCTTGAACGCTGATCCTGGTTACGGACCATCAGAGAAATCGGTGTACCGGTAGTACGTCCCTCAAATACACCTGAAAGGATCTCGACGGTATCGGATTCGTTTCTCTTTGTTGTATATTTGCTCTGTCCCGGTTTTCTCCGGTCAAGAAATGTCTGAATATCTTTCTCCGTAAGAGAGATGCCTGCAGGACAGCCGTCGATGACGACTCCGACACCCGGTCCGTGGGATTCTCCCCATGTAGTGACCTGAAATAATGTTCCAAATGATGAACCGCTCATATTAAGTAACTCCTTCCTGCGTCCTCCCCGGAACTCCTGCAAAGCATTGTGCAGACAGGGGGAAAAGAACGTGCAATAAAACTCAATTCTGAATCATACCCCCAGTACAGTCCATAACACGCAGAACTGCACTGAGGGCATAGTGATATTATATAGGAAGAAAGGTCCGGGTGCAAGAATATTTAAGATGCCAGGGTCAAAAGGTCTAAGCCCACATGAGCTTGCACATAGGTGGGTGAAAGACCTTAGACCCCCGACATCTATTTAAGATTCAATGAAGAAAAAAAGAAGGTCTGTACTTTTGAATCTTTTCGTAATATAATAGCTTAGTGGAAAAAGAGAAAAGGGAGGAAATAATGGCAGATGAGTAAAAAGAAAAAAGATATTTCCGAGGCGGTTACTCTTGAAAGTATGGATGAAAATATAGTAGTAGCAGATACAGAGGCAGAGGGAGAGCCATCTGTGTCAGAAGAGAAAGAAGAAAAGAAAAAGAAGCATAAGGAAAAGAATGGCGACAGAAAGCGGAAAAGACGTAAAAGAAGGAAGAAAAAAGAAAGAAAGAAGCTTGGAAAGAAGGGATGGATGATCATCGGTGGCGTGATTGCCGGTATCGTGCTGATTTATCTTGGCATTTCAGCTTATTTCATAGGGCATTTTTATGTGAATACGCAAATCAACGGAAAAGATTTTTCGGGAAAGAATGCTGAAGCTGTGAAAAAATACATCAAAGAGCAGGTGGACGGTTATGAACTTAAGATCATAGAGCAGAACCAGCAGACGGATGTGATTCGCGGAACGGATATTTCTTTGGAATATAAAGAGAATGGATCCATCCAGAAAGCACTGGACGGACAGAATCCGCTGCTCTGGCCGAAAGCATTTTTCTCCAAGAGTTCAACGGATGTTACTGTGGAGGTAGGTTTTGACGAGAACGCTTTGGAAAGTGAAATCCAGTCCATCCAGGCGGTGACGCAGGATCAGACCGAGCCACAGTCTGCCCATCCGCAGTTTGATGGTACTTCTTTTGTTGTAGAACCGGAAGTGTATGGTACGCAGGTAGATACAGAAGTGCTGGAAAAGAAAGTTGAGGAATACATAACAGAGTTCAAAGACGAACTGAATATGCTGGATGAAGGTTGTTATACACTGCCAAAGTATACTTCAGATTCACCGGAAGTCCAGGCGGCCTGTGATACGATGAATGAGTATCTGAAAGCCAGTATCACTTATAAGATGAAAGAAAATGTCGTAGTCGACAAGACTCTGATCTCAGAGTGGCTGTCTTATGATGAAAATATGAATGTTACCTTTGATGAGGATAAGGTAAAAGAGTGGATGCGGGAATTTGGCAAGACTTATGATACAGTCGGTTCGACAAGAACGATCACGACACCTACCGGCAAGACGGTGAATGTTTCCGGTGGAACTTACGGATGGTCGGTGGATGAGGCAACAGAAGCCACAGCATTGATCGAGAGCATAAAAAAGGGAGAAGTGATCGAGAAAGAACCAACTTATGTCCAGACGGCAGCTACCCATGATGCACAGGACTGGGGAAGTACTTATGCAGAAGTAGATGTTACAACCCAGCATATGTGGTATATTGTAAATGGAGCAGTTGTTCTTGAGACAGATGTGGTAACAGGAAAACCAACACCGGACCGTGTGACACCGACAGGTGTATATTCAATTCTGGAACTTAAGAGAAATAAAACTCTGACGGGTACGATCAACCCGGCTACAGGTAAACCGATCTATCAGACCCCGGTTGATTACTGGATGCGTGTGACATGGACCGGAGTAGGCTTTCATGATGCAACCTGGCAGTCGGCTTTCGGCGGTACGATCTATCAGACGAATAAGGGATCACATGGATGCATCAATATGCCTCTGAATATGGCAGCAAGTCTGTATGATCAACTGAGTGTCGGAACACCGGTCATCATCCATGAGTAATAGAATAAATGAGGTTTAATTATGTACGAACTAATAAAAAGAGACGGGATGGCAAAACGTGGACGTCTGACGACCGTGCATGGCACGATCGAGACTCCGGTATTTATGAATGTTGGTACTGCCGCTGCAATCAAAGGCGGAGTATCAACGGATGATCTGCGACAGATCAAGACGCAGGTAGAGCTTTCCAACACTTATCATCTTCATGTGAGACCGGGGGATGAGGTAGTAAAAAAATTGGGAGGACTTCATAAGTTTATGAACTGGGATAAGCCGATCCTTACGGACTCGGGCGGATTTCAGGTCTTTTCACTTGCATCATTAAGAAAAATCAAAGAGGAAGGCGTTCATTTTAATTCCCATATTGATGGAAGAAAGATCTTTATGGGACCGGAGCAGAGTATGCAGATCCAGTCCAATCTGGCTTCTACGATTGCCATGGCATTTGATGAGTGTCCATCCAGTGTGGCTGATAAGAAGTATATGGCAAATTCTGTGGCACGTACCACTCGCTGGCTGAAACGCTGTAAAGATGAGATGGCAAGACTGAATGCACTGCCGGATACGATCAACCCACAGCAGATGTTGTTTGGCATCAACCAGGGAGGTGTTTACGAAGATATCCGTATTGAACATGCACAGCAGATTTCAGAACTGGATCTGGATGGTTATGCGGTCGGTGGTCTGGCAGTAGGAGAAAGCCATGAAGAAATGTACCGCATTCTGGATGAAGTTGTACCGCATCTTCCGACGAATAAGCCGACTTATCTGATGGGAGTTGGAACACCGGCGAATATTCTTGAAGCGGTTGACCGTGGAGTAGATTTCTTTGACTGTGTTTATCCATCAAGAAATGGAAGACATGGACATGTCTATACGAACCATGGAAAGATGAATCTTTTCAATGCAAAATATGAACTGGATGACCGTCCGATCGAAGAGGGGTGTGGCTGCCCTGCATGCAGAAGCTACAGCCGTGCTTATATCCGTCACTTGCTGAAAGCAAAAGAGATGCTGGGTATGAGATTATGTGTTCTCCATAATCTGTATTTCTATAATACAATGATGGAAGAAATCCGGGATGCGATTGATGCCGGGGAATATAAGGCATATAAGAAACGGAAACTGGAAGGAATGGAGCAAAAATAGGAAAAAATTATAGAATCTTGTAAAAATGCTTGAAGAAATAATTTTTTTTGTGTATAGTAGATTTATTGTGTATCAAAAGTAGTTAGGAGGAGCAAAAATGTCATCAATCGGATTGATTCTATTTTATGTTGTATTGATCGCAGGTATGTGGTTCTTACTGATGCGTCCACAGAAGAAAGAACAGAAGAGAGTGCAGGCGATGCTCGCAGATATGGCGATTGGCGATACAGCACTGACAACCAGCGGATTTTACGGAGTTATCATTGATATTACAGATGATGATGTGATCGTAGAATTTGGTAATAATAAGAACTGCAGAATCCCGATGCAGAAATCAGCGATCGCTCAGATCGAAAAGCCGGGAGCAGAATAAGCAGACCGGATTAAGTCAGGTCAGAAAAGAACAGAGGCATGTGAAAATGTAAATTCATTTTCACATGCCTTTTTGCGATGCAATAAGCGAAAGACAGAATATGAAAAATATTAGAGCGTCCTCGGTTTTTTGAGCGAAAGACTTGAAAGACATACAAAAATGCGGTATGATTAGAATTAGTATTTTTACATTTGGAAGGATGAGTGAGACATGGATATGAATATCGGAGTAATCAAGGGTGATGGAATCGGACCGGAAATCGTAGATGAAGCGATGAAGGTTCTTGATCAGGTCGCAAAAGTGTACGGACATACTATTTCCTACACGCAGCTTCTGATGGGAGGAGCATCCATTGATGTAGCAGGAGTACCGTTGACTGAAGCGACACTTGCGGCAGCAAAGGCAAGTGATGCAGTACTGATGGGATCCATCGGTGGAGATGCAAAGACATCCCCATGGTATCAGTTAGAGCCGTCCAGGCGTCCGGAGGCAGGTCTTTTGCAGTTGAGAAAGGGTCTGAACTTATTCGCAAACCTAAGACCGGCAGTTCTTTATGAAGAACTGAAAGGGGCATGCCCTCTGAAAGAGGAGATTGCAGACCGTGGATTTGATTTGATGATCATGAGAGAACTGACGGGAGGTCTGTATTTCGGAAAGAGAAGTACGGAAGAGATCGACGGAGTTGTGACAGCAAAGGATGAGCTGACTTATAATGAGAACGAGATCCGCAGAATCGCAAGACGCGGATTTGATATTGCAATGAAGAGAAGAAAAAAGGTGACCAGCGTAGATAAAGCGAATGTCCTTGACTCATCCAGATTATGGCGTAAGATCGTAGAGGAAGTTGCAGCAGATTATCCGGAGGTAGAGTTAGAGCATATGCTGGTTGATAACTGTGCAATGCAGCTTGTAAAAGATCCGGCACAGTTTGACGTTATCCTCACAGAAAATATGTTCGGAGATATTCTGTCAGATGAAGCGAGCATGGTAACGGGTTCGATCGGAATGCTGGCGAGTGCAAGTCTGAATGATACGAAGTTCGGTCTGTATGAGCCAAGCGGCGGTTCTGCACCGGATATTGCAGGCCAGGGTATTGCCAATCCGATCGCAACGATCCTGTCCGCAGCAATGATGCTGAGATTTTCTTTTGATCTTGACAAAGAGGCTGATGCGATTGAGGCAGCGGTGGCAGCAGTATTGAAAGATGGTTACCGTACGATCGATATCATGTCAGATGGCAGGAAGCAGATCGGTACAGCAGAGATGGGTGACAGGATCTGCTCCTATATTCAATGATAAATGGTGATTTCTATATATAAAGAGAGGATAAGAAAATGAGAAGTGATACAGTAAAAAAAGGCATTCAGCAGGCACCGCACCGTTCCCTTTTCAATGCACTGGGACTGACGGAGGAGGAGCTTCAGAAGCCATTGATCGGAGTCGTAAGTTCTTATAATGAGATCGTTCCGGGGCATATGAACCTGGATAAGATCACAGAGGCAGTCAAGATGGGAGTGGCAATGGCAGGAGGAGTACCGATCATGGTTCCGGCAATCGCAGTTTGTGACGGAATCGCCATGGGACATATTGGTATGAAGTATTCTCTTGTAACAAGAGATCTGATCGCAGATTCTACAGAAGCCCTGGCAATGGCACATCAGTTTGACGGACTGGTTATGATTCCGAACTGTGACAAGAACGTGCCGGGTCTTCTGATGGCAGCAGCCCGTGTGAACATCCCGACAATCTTTGTCAGTGGCGGACCAATGCTTGCAGGACATGTAAAGGGAAGTAAGACGAGTCTTTCCAGTATGTTCGAGGCAGTAGGTTCTTATGCTGCAGGAAAGATGGATGATGCAGATATCTGTGAATTTGAAAATAAAGCATGTCCTACCTGTGGTTCCTGTTCAGGTATGTATACAGCCAACAGCATGAACTGCCTGACTGAGGCACTTGGTATGGGACTGAAAGGAAATGGTACGATTCCGGCAGTATATTCCGCAAGGATTCAGCTTGCAAAGCATGCAGGTATGCAGGTGATGGAACTGGTGAGAAAGAATATCCGTCCGAGAGATATCATGACAGAAGATGCAATTCTGAATGCACTGACAGTAGATATGGCACTGGGATGTTCTACGAACAGTATGCTTCATCTTCCGGCAATCGCTCATGAGATCGGAATGGATTTTGAGATTGATTTTGCAAATGGAATCAGTGAGAAGACACCAAATCTGTGCCACCTTGCTCCGGCAGGACACACTTATATGGAAGACCTGAACGAGGCAGGTGGAGTTTACGCAGTTATGAATGAGCTGAACAAGAAAGGTCTGCTCCATACAGACTGCCTGACTGTAACAGGAAAGACAGTGGGTGAGAATATTGAAGGGTGCGTGAACAAGAATCCTGAAGTTATCAGACCGATCGACAATCCGTATTCTCAGACAGGCGGACTTGCAGTACTCAAGGGAAATCTTGCACCGGACGGAAGCGTTGTAAAGCGTTCTGCAGTCTGCGATGAAATGCTGGTTCATGAGGGACCTGCAAGAATCTTTGAGAGTGATGAAGAAGCCACAGAGGCGATCAAGACCGGAAAGATCAATCCGGGAGATGTCATCGTGATCCGTTATGAGGGACCAAAGGGTGGACCGGGAATGAGAGAAATGCTCAATCCTACTTCAGCCATTGCAGGATATGGACTGGGCTCAACAGTTGCCCTGATTACAGACGGACGTTTCAGCGGAGCTTCCAGAGGAGCATCTATTGGCCATGTATCACCGGAGGCAGCCGTGGGCGGCCCGATCGCACTGGTGGAAGAAGGGGATATCATCAAGATCAATATTCCGGAACTGAAGTTGGAACTGGATGTATCCGATGAAGAACTGGCAGCAAGAAAAGCAAAATGGCAGCCGAGAGAACCAAAAGTAAAGACTGGATATCTTGCAAGATATGCTTCTATGGTTACTTCAGGAAACCGTGGTGCAATTTTGGAAGTACCGAAAGCAAAATAAAGAAAGTACCAGGAGGAAAGCACCATGCAGTTAAATGGAGCAGAGATAGTAATAGAATGCCTGAAAGAACAGGGCGTGGATACTGTATTTGGATACCCGGGCGGAGCAATCCTGAATGTATATGATGAATTATACAAGCATCGTGATGAGATCAGACATATCCTGACCTCCCATGAACAGGGAGCAGCCCATGCAGCAGACGGATATGCGAGAGCAACAGGAAAAGTAGGCGTATGTCTGGCAACCAGCGGTCCGGGAGCAACTAACCTTGTGACGGGAATTGCCACAGCTTATATGGATTCGATTCCGGTTGTCGCAATCACCTGTAATGTAGGAGTACCGCTTCTTGGAAAGGACAGCTTTCAGGAGATTGATATCGCCGGAGTGACAATGCCGATCACGAAGTACAGCTTTATCGTTAAAGATGTAAACCAGCTTGCAGATACGATCCGTAAGGCATTCCGTATTGCGAAGATGGGAAGACCGGGTCCGGTTCTGATCGATATTCCGAAGGATGTAACTGCGAAGAAGGCAGAATATGAAAAAGAAAATCCGGGAGTTTATAATCGTGAATTTACGCATATAGATGAAAAAGAGGTTGCTGCGGCAGCAGAAATGATCCAGGCATCTGAAAAGCCATTTATTTTTGTAGGTGGCGGAGCAATTCTCTCCGGAGCAAGTAAAGAACTGAAAGAGTTTGTTGAGAAGGCGGATGCACCGGTTACGGATTCACTGATGGGAAAAGGAGCATTTCCGGGAACCGATCCAAGATATACAGGAATGCTGGGAATGCACGGAACGAAGGCATCCAATTATGGAGTCAGCGAGTGCGACCTGTTAGTGGTAGTAGGTGCAAGATTCAGTGATCGTGTCACCGGAAATACGGCGACATTTGCAAAGAATGCAAAAATTCTTCAGATTGATATCGATCCTGCGGAGATGAATAAGAATATTATCATTGACCAGGGTGTTGTCGGTGATATCAAGGCAGTTCTCAGGAAATTAAATGAAGTTCTGCCTCAGCAGGATCATGCAGAATGGATGAAAAAGATACAGGATTATAAGGAAAAGTATCCACTGAAATATCATGAAGGTGTCCTGACGGGACCGTTTGTTGTAGAAGAAATCTACCGTCAGACCAAAGGAGATGCCATTATCACAACAGAGGTCGGACAGCATCAGATGTGGGCGGCACAGTATTTCAAATATACAAAGCCGAGAACACTTCTGACATCCGGCGGACTTGGAACGATGGGATATGGACTGGGAGCAGCCATCGGTGCAAAGACAGGATGCCCGGATAAGACGGTGATCAATGTGGCGGGGGGCGGCCGTTTTCCCCTGGATATGAAATGAACCGGACGT
>OASZ01001062.1_pt1 | contig 12994 bp, 9 predicted proteins | sample 1501241 | NCBI WGS metagenome assembly OASZ01 (sample SAMEA2579926, study PRJEB22360) | human gut metagenome | biome: human gut; feature: human-associated habitat; material: faeces | place: Denmark | collected 2008/2010 | reverse complement strand
GGTGTTCGAGGATTGCGGGAATTGCATAGCAATGGAGCAATCCGGTTACATCAGTGAGTGGCAAAATTTAACAGGAGAAAGGGGATTACAGATGGGAACTGATTTAAAGGAAGCAACAGAACAAAAATTAGGATATGGGGAGCTGCACCTTCATTTAGACGGTGCCATTACACCTGATATCGCAAAGAAGCTGGCAGTGCTTCAGGGAATCAGACTGCCATATGAAGGGGAACAGTTAAGTCAGATGCTGTCTGTGGGAGAAGACTGCCAGAGTTTAAATGAGTTTTTACAGTGCTTTCATTTGCCCTTAAAGTTACTGCAGACAAAGGAAGGAATCAGTGAGGCAGTATATCTGGTGCAGGAAGAGTTAAAGGCAGAAGGGCTTTCTTATGCTGAGCTGCGTTTTGCACCTCAGTTACACTGTCAGGACGGATTATCCCAGGCACAGGTAATAGAAGCGGCTTTAGAGGGGCTTAAACGCTCCACACAGCCATGTAATCTGATCCTCTGCTGTATGCGCGGCACCGGAAATGAAAAGGAAAATGAAGAGACCATGGAGCTGGCCGGGGAATATATAAAGAAGCGTATTCTGCCAGAGGGAAAGAAAGGCTATGGCGTAGTGGCTATGGATCTGGCGGGGGCAGAGGCACTTTATCCTACCTATAAATATAAAGAACTGTTTAAGAAAGCGGCGGATAAGGAGATCCCGTTTACTATTCATGCGGGAGAGGCCGGTGGCGCGGCAGAGGTGGCCTGTGCCATTGAAATGGGAGCAGCAAGGATCGGACATGGGGTAAGAAGCTATGAGGATCCGGCGGTGGTGCGCATGATCTGCGAGAAGGGCATTTTCCTTGAAATGTGTCCGACCAGCAATCGTATCACCAAAGCGGTACAGGATATGAAAGCATATCCGTTGAGAGAATATTTAAGCCAGGGGATCAGGGTAGCCGTATGTACGGATGATATGGCGATCTGCCGTACAGAGCTTAAGAAGGAATTTGATTATCTGAAAAAGCTGATGGGGCTGACAGAAGAAGAAAAAGTGCAGATCCTTAAAAATACAAGTGATGGTGCTTTTTCATAACCCAGAGTTATGTTTTTTATTAGGATTTTCATATATGCCCTATATATAATTGTTTCTTGACTTTAACAAATTAACTTGCTATACTTTTCCTAAAGTGCCTGCTTAATAAAGCAAGTATCCCCTGGGAAAGCCGGACCCCCATAGAGCCGGTATTCCAAAAAATTAATAAAAACCAAGGAGGGTATTCAAATGTCTTATGTTGATGAAATTTACGAGAGAGTAGTTGCACAGAATCCAGGTGAGCCTGAATTCCACCAGGCCGTAAAAGAGGTTCTGGATTCTTTAAGATTGGTTATTGATGCAAACGAGGATAAGTACCGCAAGGCTGGTATCCTGGAGCGTTTCACTGAGCCAGAGCGTATTGTTTCTTTCCGTGTACCGTGGGTAGATGACAATGGAAAGGTTCAGGTAAATAAGGGTTACAGAGTACAGTTCAACAGTGCTATCGGACCGTACAAGGGCGGACTTCGTTTCCATCCATCTGTAAACCAGGGTATCTTAAAATTCTTAGGTTTCGAGCAGACTTTGAAGAACTCTCTTACCGGACTTCCTATGGGCGGCGGTAAAGGTGGTTCTAACTTTGATCCTAAGGGCAAATCTGACCGTGAAGTTATGGCATTCTGCCAGAGCTTTATGACAGAGCTGTACCGTCACATTGGAAAGGATACAGACGTTCCTGCAGGTGATATTGGTGTAGGCGGCAGAGAAGTAGGTTATCTGTTTGGACAGTACAAGAGACTGACTGGTTTATATGAAGGCGTTTTAACCGGTAAGGGCTTAACCTTTGGTGGTTCTTTAGCAAGAACCCAGGCAACAGGATATGGCCTTGTATACATGTTAGACGAGATGTTAAAGCACAACGGCAAGGAGATCGCAGGAAAGACTGTTCTGGTTTCCGGTTCCGGTAATGTTGCTATTTACGCAGTTGAGAAGGCTCAGCAGTACGGCGCTAAGGTTGTAGCAATGAGCGATTCCAACGGCTATATCTACGATGCAGACGGCATTAAGTTAGATGTTGTTAAGGAGATCAAGGAAGTACGCAGAGGACGTATCAAAGAGTACGCAGAGGCTGTTCCTACCGCTGTTTATACAGAAGGTAAGGGAATCTGGACCATTCCTTGCGATATCGCACTTCCATGTGCAACCCAGAACGAACTGAACTTAGATGATGCTAAGACTCTTTTAGCAAATGGCTGCTTCGCAGTTGCTGAAGGTGCTAACATGCCTTCTACAAGAGAAGCTACAGACCTGTTTGTTGAGAAGAAGATCCTGTTCATGCCAGGTAAGGCAGCTAACGCAGGCGGCGTTGCTACTTCCGGTCTGGAGCAGAGCCAGAACTCCTTAAGACTGTCCTGGACCTTTGAAGAAGTTGATGAGAGACTGCACAAGATCATGATCGACATCTTCGCAAAGGCAGCAGATGCAGCTGAAAGATACGGAGTACCTGGAAACTATGTAGCAGGTGCAAATATTGCCGGATTTGAGAAGGTAGTAGATGCTATGATCGCTCAGGGTATTGTATAATAAATAATTATTCAAAATAAGAAACTCCCACATATTGCAGAAGACCGCAAAATATGTGGGAGTTTTATGTTTTGCCACTTGTACAAAAAGATCCCGAGAGTACATAAATGAAGTAACAGGGGATTTAACAAGCCAAAAGTGTTACAGGTTAAGTTGATATATGGTGGATCTACCAGGCTTTTTGTTTTCATGAATATGGAAACAAGAAGCTGTAATGGCTGAAATGTAACAATATAAAGCTGAATTTTACCACGACTTGTTTCATGTTCCCAGCGGTTTTGTCCATTATTTCAAATCGATGATTGCCGCTTGATGATTTCAATCCGGTGATTTTTTTCGATCGGTTTGCACCGCACCGGACTGACGGCCGGATAATGTTCCTCCGCCGTGCCCGTCCCAAGGCAGCGCCCGGATTTTCAGTTCAATCATGGTCCCGCGACCCGGGCGGCTTAGGAGGCGTATTTTGTAATCCCCTCCGTAGATTAATTCCAGGCGTTTATGGGTGTTCAGCAGGCCGATGTGCACGCCTTCCTGGGTGTCCTCTCCCTCCAGCCGCTTTTTCAGCTGTTCCAGCCGTTTCTGATCCATGCCCAGGCCGTTGTCCAGCACGGTGATCGTCACCCAGCCGTCTCTGGCGCCGATCTTGATCTTGATGGTGGAATAGCCCGCCTTGTCCCGGATGCCGTGGTAGATGCTGTTCTCAATCAGGGGCTGGATGATTAGCTTTGGCACCATCACCGTCTCCATAGGCGCCCACACGTCCCAGATCACGTCGAACTGGTTTTTGTAGCGCTGCACCTGTATGTCCAGGTAACACCGGGTGATATTCACTTCCTCCTTGAGCGGAACGAGCTCCTGGCTGGATTCCAGGGAATAGTGGAGGATTTCAGACAGGTTTTCCAGCATCTCCGTGGCCGGATTGGGGCCCTGGGTCAGGGAAATGCACCGCCAGTACACGGTCTGCAGTGTGTTCATGAGAAAATGGGGGTTGATCTGGGACTGCAGGGCCATCAGCTCCATGGCCTTTAACTTGTATCTGCGCTCCGAGAGCTGGACCTGCAGGAAATCATTTTGCAGGAAGGTTTCCACGATATTGTAGAGAATGTAATTATAGACGTCGGTGATCCGCTGCGACAGCGCCGGAAGTTCCTGGCCGTGGGTCGCCTTGTCGAAAATGTCCACGATCCCCATCAGGGACTTATAATTCTTGCGGGCAAAAAAATAGGACGTGGCCGTGCTTAAAAAAAGCGCAAGGCAGATCAGCCCGGCGGCCATGCGGGTCAGCCGGTTGGGAACCTGGTAGGCCATCTCGTCGGGGACCGCCAGGCAGTAGTTCCACTCCAGATTCCTAGACTCCTGCCGGTAGACCCGGTAGGTTCCCTGCCCTGTAATATGGGCCTCCTGCACGTTTCCGGCCGCCAGAATGGACTCAGCGTGCTCTGACTCCGACTGCCGGTTGCGGAAAATCACGCGTCCTTCCCTGTCCGTGACGAAAAACAGGTGGTTCTCCTCGCCCACCAGTTCGTTTAGGGTGCGGTTGACATGATCGCCCCGCACGTTCAGCACAATCACACCCTCTGGGGTCTGTTTCCCCGGAGAGAATATCTTGCGGTAGATGGTGAATATCTCCCGGGTGGAGCCTGCGAAATTGTAGGGATCAATCTGCCGGAATTCGCTCCACGTCTGTTCCGGGCCGCCGATGTGGGTCTGGTAGCTGTCGTACCAGTCCTGGTCGAAGAAATAGTCCAGGTTGGTAATGCGGTTGGTGCTGCTGATAAACTGGCGGCCCGCATTGTTAAAATAGATGTAAATGGACTCCACCGCCGTGTTGGCGTTATAGGAGCCGTACAACAGGTCCATGATGGTGTTGATCTCGTCGTAAGTGTTGGCCGGAATCCCGTCCTTGCATTTGCTGATTATATTTTTTAGGCGGAACTGGATGCTGGGGTTGTTGCTGAGATTCATGTTCAGCCAGTCCAGCTCGCTCATCATGGCGTCGATTCTGGTCCGGTGGCTCTCCAGTCGGTCCTCGTAGCGCGCGTCGATGCCCTGGCGCATGTAGCGGTTCAGGGTGATGCCCGAGAGCATGCCCAGAATCAGGATCGGGATCATTACCGGCACGATGAAAAAGGACAGGGTCTTGCGGAAAAATTTCATTTTCATGGCAATGTCCTCCCTGTCCTGATTACAGTCCCTGCTTCATGCGCCGGTAGTCCTTTGGGTTGCACTGGTAATACTGCCGGAACGCCCGGGTGAAGCTGTTGGGATTGGTGTAACCCACCGCCTCCGCCACCTCCTTCACGTTCTGGCTACCGCGCTCCAGCAGGCTGGCGGCGACTTCCATTTTCACCCGCTGCACATAGTCGGAAAATTTTTCTCCGGTCTGCTGTTTGAAAAATGTGCTCAGATAGTAGGGATTCAGGTGGACGTACTCCGCCACCCCGTCCAGCGTGACCTCCGCATAGTGGGCGCGGATATATTTCTTCACGCTGGAAATCACGGACCGCTCGGCGTCCGGCAGATTTTCCTCCCGCCGCTCGGCTGCCGCGCTGTGATCCAGCTCCGCAGTGATGCGAGAAAATACTTCGTAAATCTGGGAATATTTGGTAGGTTTCAAAATATAGTCCTTTACCCCAAAAAGCAGGCCCTTCTTGGCGTACTCGAATTCCCGATAGCCGCTGAGGATCACGTAACAGGTGGACGGGGACACCGCCTTGGCCTTCTCAATCAGCTCCAGACCGTCTATAAACGGCATGCGGATGTCCGTTAGCACGATGTCCACCGGATGGGCCTTCAGATAGGCAAAGGCCGTCCGCCCGTTCTCAAAGATTCCGGTTACCCGAATGTTTAAGCTCTCCCAGGGGAAATAGTTGCTGATTCCCTCCCGAAGCTCCGCCTCGTCGTCCACCACAATCATCTGATACATACGCCCACTCCTTTATCCTATGTCATGAGACTATTATATACCTGCTCTTTGCCGCGCGCAAGCTTTCATGTTTTACATCATTTTCCATTAATGCCGTCCGCGGTTATTTTGCAGTTTTCCCCCCATCCACCACCAGGAGCGTGCCGGTTACGAAGTCCGAGGCCGCGGAGGAGAGGTACAGAGCCGTGCCCATGTAGTCCTCCGCCCGGCCTAGCCGACCCAGGGGGTGGTTGGCCCGCGCCCGCTCCCTGGCCTGGGGATTCTCCCGGTAATAGTCAGCCGTGAAACGTGTCTCCGTGGCCGTGGGTGCGATGGCGTTCACGTTAATCCCCCAGGGCGCAAGCTCCAGGGCTAGGGTTTTCATCATCATTACCACCCCCGCCTTACTGGCGCTGTAGGCCCCGAAGTTGACGCCCGCCCGGTAAGCGCCGGTGGACACGATAAAGGTCATTTTCCCGCCGCGTCCCTGCCGGGTCATCAGCTCCCCCACCTGCTTTCCCATGTGGTAGGCTCCGTTTAGGTTTACGGTGAGAATGTGGTTCCACTCCTCCTCGGTCATGTCCAACAGCTGTTTACGGTTGGTGACGGCCGCGCTGTGGATCAGAATATCCACACCGCCGTTATCCCGGGTCTGCTCCAAAAGTTTTTCCACAGACTGCAGATCTGCCACGTCGCAGACCGCTGTGACACAGCGTCCCCCGGACGGTTCGTTTTCCCGCCGGATCTCCTCCGCCGCCTCGTCCAGCCGCCCGCTGTCGATATCTGACAAAATCAGGTTCGCCCCTGCGGCCGCTAGAGCTTTGGCGCAGGCCAGGCCGATTCCCCCGGCGCCGCCGGTGACCAGGGCGTTTTTTCCGTCCACTCGAAACATTTCCTCAATCGTCCTCATCTGTTTCCTCCTCTCTCAAATCCCGGTACAGGCAGCGCATCCGGTCCCCGTCCATCAGCGTGTACACCGTGTGAGGCATGTAATCCGTCTCCACTGCCATCCGGCGCAGCCTGATCTCCCAGTCTGCCAGGGCTTCCACCGCCTGGCGGCGCTTCCAACAGATTACCCGGTAATCTTCGGAGTTCCGGTCCTCCTCCGTCTCCCGCACGTACCGGGTAAGCATCAGGGCGTTCACTGCGGCCGCGTACATTTTTGCGTATTCGTAGTAGATTGTAAACCGCTGTGCCAGTTCTCTGGCTTTTTCGGGCCGGATCCCCGCCGGAGACTTCTGGGAAATGGCGCACAGGGCGGCAATGCGCTCCACTGCGTCCTTTTTCTCTTCCAGGGCCGCCTCCAGGTGTTCCCGGTCCGGCGCCAGGGCGTCCGCCTTGGAGGGATCCCAGGCCTTCAGCGAGTTTTTCTCCTCCGCCAGCCAGAACGCGTGGGCGAAAGAAACGGGCATCAGGCTGGAATCTGAGAACACGCAGTCCTGCACGTACAGCATCCGTCTGGTGGCCTCCCAGGTCCCGCCCATGAGACGGCCGAACCACCGGGCGGCTTCGTCGGTTTCCGCCGGCGTAAGGTCGTCCTTCAGCCAGTTTTCAGACCGCAGAAACCGCAGATAAATGTCCCAATCCAACACGCCGGGATCAGCTGCCAGCATGGCTCCGGCGTAGAGGTTGATCCGGTTGGGCGTTCCAAAGACTGTGTGGCCGTCCAGGCTCTCCCAGTCCGTGCGGATCACCGCGCCGGTGGCGCCCTTTTGCATGGCGTAGCCCATTCTTCGACGGTAATCTCTGGTTAAGTCCGCTATGGCTACGCCCCAGCCGAAATACTGGCCCATGGCGTCGTACTCAATCCACTGCCGGTGATTTCCCACATTCCCGATCCGGCTGTTGTCCGGGAACGTGGGGTAATAGTCGTGGGGGGTATTTTTCAGGGAAATGACCACGTCCTCCGGAAGCCGCTCCATCACCTCCGCAATCTCGCCGTGGGCCTGAGAATCGAACACGAAGTCCCGCACCACCAGGGTTTTCCCCGCCTCGTGGATGGGGGCGTACATGGCCCGCAGCACATTGTCGAACCATTCCTCCTTCCGGGTGCTACGGCAGCGCTCACACTGGCAGCGGTTGGATTTGATGGAAACGCGGCTCTCGCCGGTGGCCGGGGCGGTGATGATTCCCGCCACCTCGGGAAATTCCCGAAAAAAGTCGCGGTATTTCACTCGGAGAAATTCCAGCCAGAAGGGGTCTGTGGCGCAAATGTGGCCGTTGTGGACCAGATTGGGATAAAATTCCAGAAGAATGTCGGGGAAATAAAGCTCCTTATTCTCGATGTACACGTCGATGCCCCGGCGTTTGGCCTGCTCCAGCACCCGTTTTAAGAATGCCCGGCGCTGGTAGGGGCCGGAACGTCTGGTGGGGGTATATTGGTAGAGCTTGCGGAATATGTGGCTGTAGGTCTCAAAGATTGTGTCCCCAGCATTTTCCTCGTACCCGAAGTATTTTCCCGGGTAAATGATCAGGTCGATAAAATCATTGCGGTGGAGAACCAGGGTGTTGAAGTCCAGATTCTTCATAAAATCCATAGTTTTGATGATCCAGTTGTAATCCCAGGCGTACTGGCTGTGCAGCTCCAGCGCCCGCACCTCAAAGCTTCGATTTTGTCCGTCCATTTCCATTATCCTTTCAGTCCCGTGCTGGCCACGCCTTCCACAAAGTATTTCTGGCAAAGGAAGAACAGGGCCACCGGGGGAACCATAGCCAGAACCGACATTGCCATGGTCTGGTTCCAGCTCACCGTGTCCGTCACGTCCAGAGCCATGCGCAGGGCCAGGGACAGGGGGTATTTTTTCACGCTGCTGATGTAGATCAGGGGATTTAAAAAGTCGTTCCAGCGCCACACAAACTGGAAAATCACGCAGGAGACCAGGGCGGGCTTACACAGGGGCAGAATGATGTTCACCAAGGTGCTCCAGGGGCCGCAGCCGTCGATGCGCGCTGCCTCGTCCAGCTCTCTGGGAATCCCGCGGATAAACTGAACCAGCATAAATATAAAGAAAGAATAGGTGGCAAATGCCGCCGGCACGATGAATGGCAGGTAGGTGTTCAGCCAGTCCAGCTTGTTGAACAGCATGTACCGCGGAATAATAATCACTTCCGTAGGTAGCATGAGGGAGGCAATCACCAGGGCGAACAGCAGGCCCTTGCCTTTGAACCGAAACCGGGCAAATCCGTAGGCCACCGGCAGGCTGGAGGCCACCGTCAGAAGTACGGTGGGGATCACCATAACAAAGGTGTTGGCGAAGTAGGTGGCAAAGGTGTACTGGCCGCTGCTCTGCCAGCCTTTGGAGTATCCGTCCCACAGAATCTCGGTGGGCAACAGGGACAGGGAGCTGAAAATCTCCCGGTTGGTCTTAAAGGACGCGGAGATCATCCAAAGCAGGGGGTAGACCATTACGATACCGATGATGGTCAGCAGGCCGTAAGTAATCACAAGTCTGTGTGCGTGTTTCATCAGAATTCACCTCCGTCATCGTAGAACGTCCAGTAGGGGGATGATTTAAATGTGAGGGCCGTGAACACCAGAATGATCATGAATAGTACCCAGGACTGGGCTGACGCATAGCCCATTTTGGAGTGCTGGAAGGCGTTTTCGTAGACCATCATGCCGTACAGGTAGGTGGAGTTTAAGGGTCCGCCCTTGGTGATCAGAAACGGGGCGTTAAACTCCTTGAAGGCGTTGATCATCTGCATGATTAGGTTAAAAAAGATGGTGGGCGTGAGCAGCGGCAGGGTGATGGTAAAAAATGTGCGGATCCGCCCCGCTCCGTCCACCCTAGCCGCCTCGCAGAGCTCCGCGGGCACGTTTTTTAACGCCGCCAGAAAAAGCACCATGGAGGAGCCGAACTGCCAGACTACTAGAAGCCCCATGGTCACCAACGCCAGGTTGGGGCTGCCCAGCCAGTCCAGGGCCGGGATGTGCAGGTGGGCCAGAAAGGTGTTCACGGTTCCGTTTTTGCTGAACAGGAACTTCCACAGAATCGAGATAGCCACGGAGCCTCCCAGAATGGAGGGCAGGTAGTAGACGGTCCGATAGAAATTGATGCATTTTAGTTTCATATTTAAGATCATGGCGATGATCAGGGCAAATATCAGCTTGCCCGGTACCGCGATCAGCACGTATTTCATCGTGGCCCAGAGGGACTTGTAGAACACCCGGTCTCGGGTGAACATCTGGATGTAATTTTTAAAACCCACGAATTTCATGGACTTTAACAGCGAGAAATCCGTGAAAGAATACACAAAGGACGCCACAAAGGGATACAGTTGGAATATAAGAAATCCAATAATCCAGGGTAGTATAAACAGGTACGCCACAGGCTGGTGGTCTGTCCGTTTCATCTTATCATCTCCTAATCATCGGGGTGGTGCGGTTGAATGATTGGTTTACAAGGGATAGCCCGCTGGGGGCCGTCCCGGCAACATGTCTCGTTCAACAGGAAGGGGAATTGCGTCCGTTTGATCGATCCGGCAATACCCCTTGGCAATTTTGTCTCTATTTTATAGGTTACGCACTGCGGGACCGCGGCTTCAGCCTCACGGTTTGATGGTTTCCAACAGCACTTCCAGCTCGGACCGAAATTCGGCCGCCGCTTCCTCCGGGGGCATCTGCTGGTAGCCGACCTCCTGGATGTAGTCTTTTAAGAGCAGCAGAACCTCCGAATTCAAGCTGGGTCCGTTCTCCGCCGTTCCGGCTCCGCTGAGGGCTTGGGCCACCATGGTGGAGACCTTTCCGTCAATAACGCCTTCCTTCACCAGCTGCTCCTTGGCCGTCTTGTTGGCCGGAATTCCACGTGTATCCTTGAGAACGGAGATGGCTTCGGGATCATTCAGCATATAGTTGATAAAGTCCGCTGCCACATCTGGGTGCTTGCTGTTGGCCGAGATGGTGAGGAACACCGACGGGGTCACCAGGATTCCGGGATTCACGGCATCCTTTGCCACCGGGTAGCGCATGGTCGCCAGCTCGAAGTCGCTGGCCTTGGCGATGCCGGGCACCAGGGAGGAAGAAGTGGGGAAAATTCCCAGATCCTGGTTCAGCCAGTTGGGATTCTGATCCGCATACACGGTCTCATAGAGGACGCCCTCTGCAAAAGGAGGCACGGTCCCGGTCTCCACCAGCTGTCTCTCATAGTCAAATATCTTCGCCATCTCATCGGCGGTAAAGCCCGGGGTGTAGTCGTCCTTCACCAGGTTCTGGCCGTTCATCTGTTTTAAGATCGCCTTGACCATGTAGACCCAGTGATCCGCGTGATTGTACATGAGGTGCTTGGAGGGATCCTGTTCCTGCACCTTTTTTCCGTTCTCCAGCACAGTTTCCCAGGTCCAGTCGTCGCCTGGCTCAATGCCGTACTGTTTTAAAAATTCCACATTGTACAGATATCCCATGCCGTTGAGTCCCACCGGAAGGCCGATCAGGTAATCGCCTTTTGCACCGTATATTTTCGCAAAATCCATGTCAAATCCGCTCATGTCGATCTGATCCGTCAGGCTGTTCATGTCCACGAACAGTTCGCCCTGGGCGGTGAGGTCGCTGACCCATTTATAGTCCACGGAAATGATGTCCGGCTCCGTTCCTCCGCCCAACTGGGTCTGAAGCTTCTGATAAAATGAGTCAAACGACCCGTATTCCCCTTCAATGGTAACGTTTGGGTGCTTTTCCATGTACATGTTCATCACCTTTAAGGTCGCTTCGTGGCGGGTATCGGCTCCCCACCAGGAAAAACGGATCGTCACCTTCTCATCGGAGGCGGTTTTCGCTGCCTCCTCCTTACCCGGGGCGGACTCAGCCGCGGGTAAGGAGGTCCCGGAATCTGCAGCCTGTGTCCCGGAAGGCGCTTTTGTTTCCCCGTCTCCGCCGGAAGAACAGGCCGACAGACCCGCCGCCATGGCTGCCACAATCAAAAACGCAGTTGCCTTTTTCATATTTTTTCTCATCTGATACCTCTCCCTGTCTGTTTTTGTGGAGGCCGGCACACTCTCATACCGGCCGGTTGTGATTCACGTTGGCCTCGGTGAAATGTTCTGTTACGTTCTGCTTTTATTTTATAATTTGCCGCCCGGGCTTGTAAATCGACATGTTTTTAGATTGTATGCATTTGTTGGGGCAGGGCCCGCTTTGTTTTTAGATTTCCATAATAATTGACTGTTTGTCTTTCATGATTTCCTAATAATTTTGGCTTTTCATTAGGATATGCGGTATAGAAAATCGGCTAAAAGTCGCATAAAACTTGAAAATGCATATGGGCTCTATTATGATTTTTTGTCTAAAAAAATCATAATAGAGCCCATATGCTCAATAAAAAGTCTATTAAATCTATCCTAAATGTCAAGCATACTTGTATTGATAACATTAGTAAAAAATGTTTATACTAGGGCTAGCCGTTGCGCTAGAAACTTGGTATAATTCATTAGGAAAGTATCAGATTCAGAGCAAACAAAAAGAGCAGTTCTGAGAAAAACTAGAACGGCTCTGAATGTGATTTTTTCCAAGTGTACCAAACTGCGAACCTATTTTCTGATAATTTGCTATATAGTTTGAATTAGAAAAAAGAAACAATTTTACAAATTGGCAGAAAATTATGATGCAATTTCCCTATATGAAAAATGTATCATAAAAAGAGTCAATTGGCAAGTCGCTGCGTAGCAGCTTGGTACAATAGGCTTATCTATAAAGACACTGAACCATTATAAAGGAATAGTGTCATGGACTTAAAGATGCGAATACCAAGGAGGATGATAGTTCATGAAAAAAGGAAAACTTATAGCAATAGCTGGAATGGTGCTTGTAATGGGAAGTGCGTTTCCGGTGAGCGCTGCGGAGTGTCTGGCTGATTTTGATTATCGGACTTATGCGGATACCTATCCTGATCTGAAAGCAGCATTTGGATATGATGCGGCCGCTCTTTATAACCATTATGAAACCAATGGAAAGGCAGAGGGCAGAGTTGCTGTCTTTACAGAAGCTGCAACAACACAGACGGCTACAACAACAGAAACTACCGCCAGTGAAAAACTCGATCCCCTTCCACCTCTGAACCCCAGCAAGATACCGGATTGGTTTGACGCACGGACTCCGGTGGAGAGTATGACAAATGCCCGTCTTGTAGCAGAATATAATGCACTGGTTCCTTATATGGAAGAGCATGATTTGTCCTTTGAGGGTCCTTTGTCTCGTAAGGAAGAGCTGCTCTCCGAAATGAATATCCGCCTGACAAGATATGATTATTATGAGGATTATAAAGATGCATTTGGAGAAGCGGCAGCCGCAGGAATAAAGAATGACCCGGCATACCAGAGAGCCGTAGCATCTGATATTACACCTTTACGGGAGTTCATGGGTTAAAATTTACAGAAAGATCCGTATTAAAAGAAGAAAAAAGGTTGTCCGAAAGGGCAATGTCATTAAGTTAAGATGACAAATCAAGATCTCAGTATTAGAAAATAATACTGGGGTCTTTTTTTATCAA
>OASZ01001041.1_pt1 | contig 13314 bp, 8 predicted proteins | sample 1501241 | NCBI WGS metagenome assembly OASZ01 (sample SAMEA2579926, study PRJEB22360) | human gut metagenome | biome: human gut; feature: human-associated habitat; material: faeces | place: Denmark | collected 2008/2010 | reverse complement strand
ACTGGCGGAAAATCGGCCGCAAAGGCAAGTGCATGAAAGACTCCGAGAGTACATATAAAGTGTACAGGAGGGAAGTTTATGAACGTATATGGTACTGAACAGATCCGCAACGTTGTATTGCTTGGGCATGGAGGTGCTGGTAAGACAACAGTTGCGGAGGCAATGGCTTTGATCACAGGTGTTACCAAGCGTATGGGCAAGGTTGCTGACGGAAATACCATTAGTGATTACGACAAAGAAGAAATCAAGAGACAGTTTTCCATTTCCACCACACTGATTCCTCTGGAATACCAGGGAGAGAACGGACCGGTTAAGATCAACTTACTGGATACTCCCGGATTTTTTGACTTCGTAGGTGAAGTAGAAGAAGCTATCAGCGTTGCTGATGCAGCCATTATCGTTGTAAACTGTAAAGCAGGTATTGAGCCTGGTACAGAAAGAGCATGGGAGATGTGCGAAAAGTACAATCTGCCAAGACTGATCTTCGTTACCAATATGGATGATGATCATGCCAGCTATCGTGAGCTGGTTGTAAAGCTGGAGAAAAAGTTCGGAAGAAAGATCGCTCCTTTCCAGCTTCCAATCCGTGAAAATGAAAAATTCGTAGGTTTCGTAAACGTAGTAAAGATGGCAGGCCGCCGCTTTACAAATCTCAGTGATTATGTTGAGTGTGAGATCCCTGATTATGTTCAGAAGAACTTAACCATCGCAAGAGATGCTCTCATTGAGGCAGTTGCAGAAACCAGTGAAGAATATATGGAACGTTATTTCCTGGGAGAAGAATTTACACAGGAAGAAATATCCGGTGCATTAAGAGCACATGTTATCGAAGGCGACATCGTACCTGTTATGATGGGCTCCGGAATCAACTGCCAGGGATTTAAGGTTCTCCTTCAGGTTATTGATAAATACTTCCCGGCACCAAATCACTTTGAGTGTATCGGTGTAGACGTTTCCACAGGTGAGCGTTTCACCGCTAAATATAATGATGATGTATCTCTTTCTGCAAGAGTATTTAAGACCATCGTAGATCCATTTATTGGAAAATATTCTCTGATGAAGATCTGTACAGGTACCTTAAAAGGTGATACTGTTGTATACAATGTAAACAAAGATGCAGAAGAGAAGATCGGTAAAGTTTATATAATGCGCGGTAAGGAAGTCATTGAAGTTCCGGAGTTAAAAGCCGGTGATATCGGCGCAGTTGCAAAACTTACTGTAACAGGAACTGGGGATACCATGGCAGTCCGTACAGCACCGATCGTTTACCACAAACCACAGATTTCCACACCATATACATACATGGCTTACAAGGCGGCCAATAAGGGTGAAGATGACAAGGTTTCCACCGCATTAGCACGTATGATGGAAGAAGATCTGACCTTACAGGTTAAAAATGATCCTGAAAACCGCCAGTCTCTGATTTATGGTATTGGCGATCAGCAGTTAGATGTTGTGATCAGCAAGCTGCAGACCCGCTACAAAGTAGATGTAGTTTTGTCAAAGCCTAAATTTGCTTTCCGTGAGACCTTAAGAAAGAAAGTTAAAGTACAGGGCAAACATAAGAAACAGTCCGGTGGACATGGCCAGTACGGTGATGTTATCATGGAATTTGAGCCATCAGGCGATTTAGAGACACCATACATCTTTGAAGAGAAGGTGTTCGGCGGCTCCGTACCGAAGAACTACTTCCCGGCAGTTGAAAAGGGATTGCAGGAATGCGTTCTTAAGGGCCCGCTGGCTGGATATCCGGTTGTTGGCTTAAAAGCTACGCTGTTAGATGGTTCCTACCATCCGGTAGACTCTTCAGAAATGGCATTTAAGATGGCTACCATCCTGGCATTTAAGCAGGGCTTCATGGATGCAAATCCAGTGCTCTTAGAGCCGATCGCTTCCTTAAAGGTTATTGCTCCTGACCGCTTTACCGGCGATATTATGGGTGACTTAAACCGCAGAAGAGGACGCGTATTAGGTATGGAATCCGATCATCATGGTAAACAGGTCATCGAAGCAGACGTTCCAATGTCTGAGCTGTTCGGCTACAACACCGATCTTCGTTCCATGACTGGTGGTTTAGGAGACTTTTCCTATGAATTCAGCCGCTACGAGCAGGCTCCTGGAGATGTACAGAAGCACGAAGTAGAAGCAAGGGCTGCTGCGAAGGAAGAATAATTAAAGTTACAGTTCATCAAAATCAGTATATGATGGCTGAACTGTAACTAATTCAAGAAAGATATGTTTAAAGAAAAAAGCAGATAATATATGGGAAATCCCGCTTTCTGGAATTTCTGAAGGGTGAACCTTTGGAAACCAGAAAGTGGGATTTTTTTAATTATCACACGTTAAAGCGATACAATACAACAGTAAAAATCCCCTTCTTGCACACTCAACCACAACTAAAAAGCTGTTACAATTACAATATATAGACTGGACAAATCAAAATAATTGGTTTATAGTAAGAACCAACGACGAAATGAGCCATAAAGAAGGCAGATGAGAATGACAAAGCCCCTTTGTGAGCGGAAATCAGGAGGTAAAAAATGGTATCATTATATGATGGTGGGATTTATCTTGTAAATGGAAAAGAAATCATCCCAGAGCAGGAAAGCGCAAAGGTAGAATCCCTTACAGGAAAGAAAGCAGATAAAGAAGCCGCTAAAAAGGGAACGATTGCTTATTCTATTTTAAGTGCCCACAATACAGCTGATAACATGGAACATTTAAAGCTCCGTTTTGACAGCATGACATCCCATGATATTACATTTGTAGGGATTGTCCAGACTGCTAAGGCATCCGGTATGGAAAAGTTCCCGATCCCCTATGTCCTGACTAACTGCCACAATACACTTTGTGCAGTAGGCGGAACCATCAATGAAGATGATCACATGTTTGGTCTTTCCGCTGCAAAGAAATACGGCGGCATCTACGTTCCGCCACATATCGCAGTGATCCATCAGTATATGAGAGAAATGATGGCAGGCTGCGGAAAGATGATACTTGGATCTGACAGCCACACCAGATACGGTGCATTAGGAACCATGGCTATTGGTGAAGGCGGCGGAGAACTGGTAAAACAGCTGCTTCGTGATACATATGATGTAGCTTATCCGGGAGTTATTGCAGTTTACTTAGACGGATGTCCGAAACCTGGTACCGGCCCTCAGGATATTGCCCTGGCGATCATTCGCGCGGTATTTAAAAATGGCTATGTAAAGAATAAGGTAATGGAATTTGTTGGTCCTGGTGTTGCTTCTATGACTACTGATTACAGAAACGGCGTAGATGTAATGACAACAGAGACTACCTGTTTAACATCTATCTGGAGAACAGATGAGGATACCAGAAAATACCTGGCAGAGCATCACAGAGAAGAAGATTACAAGAAACTGGATCCTGCAGATGTAGCTTACTATGATGGCTGTGTCTATGTAGATTTAAGCACAGTAAAACCAATGATCGCTCTTCCGTTCCATCCAAGCAATGCCTTTGAAATTGATGAATTAAAGGCAAATATGAAGGATATCCTTCATATGGTAGAAAAGGATGCTGAAAGAGTATCCGGAGGAAAAGCGCATTTTACACTCCTTGATAAAATAGCTGGAAATGACCTGATGGTACAGCAGGGGATCATCGCAGGCTGTGCAGGCGGAACTTACACCAATGTGATGGAAGCAGCACATGCACTTCGCGGAAAGAACTGTGGCTGTGATGAATTTTCACTGGCTGTTTATCCTTCTTCCCAGCCTGTATTCTCAGACCTGGTTAAGAAGGGGGCTATTTCGGATCTTATGGATGCAGGTGCGATCATCCGTACTGCTTTCTGCGGACCTTGCTTTGGTGCAGGAGATACACCTTGCAACAACGGTTTAAGTATCCGTCATACCACCAGAAACTTCCCTAACCGTGAAGGAAGCAAGCCAGGAAACGGACAGATGGCAGCCGTAGCATTAATGGATGCACGTTCTATTGCAGCAACAGCGGCAAATGGCGGAAAGCTTACTTCTGCATGGGAGTTAGACTGCTGGAATGATATTCCGGAATATAACTTTGATGATAAGTCTTATAAGAACCGTGTATACCAGGGATTTGGAAAAGCAGAAGAGGAGAAATCCCTTGTATATGGTCCAAATATTAAAGACTGGCCGGAAATGAGCCCGTTAACAGATAATATCCTCTTAAAGGTATGCTCAAAGATCATGGATTCGGTAACTACTACGGATGAACTGATCCCGTCTGGTGAAACATCTTCCTACCGTTCCAATCCACTGGGACTGGCAGAATTTACTTTATCCAGAAGAGATCCAGAGTATGTAGGGCGGACGAAAGAAGTAGATAAGTTAGAAAAAGCAAGAGTTGCTGATGGCGAAGAAAAAGAACTGGCATTAGAACCGGATCTTGCAAATGTATTTGCAGCTATCAGAACGATTGCAGGAAATGATAATATTTCTGTAAAAGATACGGAAGTAGGAAGCATGGTATATGCAGTAAAGCCTGGTGACGGCTCTGCAAGAGAGCAGGCAGCCAGCTGCCAGAGAGTGATCGGCGGACTTGCAAATATCTGTAAAGAATATGCAACCAAGAGATATCGTTCCAATGTAATGAACTGGGGCATGCTGCCATTCCAGATGGAAGCAGAACCTGATTTTGAAGTAGGCGATTATATCTACGTTCCAGGCGTGAGAAAAGCACTGGACGGTGATTTAAGTTCTATTAAGGCCTATGTTCTTGGAAATGGAAAAGATGTAAAGGCCCAGATTAAAGAATTAGACCTTTATATTACAGATATGACACCGGAAGAAAGAGCCATTGTTAAGGCGGGATGCCTGATCAATTACAACAGAAACAGACATTAAGCTGACGGCGAAGATTAGCAGCACGAAGAATATGCCGGAGAGGAGAGCAGATCATGAAAGACAGTTATCTTGCACAATTTTATGGAAAATCCCAGAATTATACAGATATCCCTAATAAGTGGTATAAAGAATATAATGTAAAAAAAGGTCTTCGAAATGAAGACGGCACTGGCGTAAGAGTAGGACTTACCCGGGTGGCAGATGTTGTAGGTTATGAGGAGACCCCGGAAGGCGGGATCAAGGCTATTCCAGGAAAGCTGTATTATAGAGGTTATGATGTGGAAGACCTGGTAAAGGGCAAACAAGACAGTCATTTTGGTTATGAGGAAATTTGTTTCCTTCTGCTCTTTGGCTACCTGCCAAAGAAAGCAGAACTGGAGCATTTCCGTAATATCCTGACTGACTGTTATGAGATCCCGGATGAGTTCGTGGAAATGAACCTGCTGCGTATGCCGGGTAAAAACCTGATGAACAAGCTTCAGGATGCAGTTCTTACTTTATATAATTACGATGATGACCCGGACAATATTGATGTGTATGAAACTCTGGTAAAGGGTATTAACTTAATGGCAAAGCTTCCATCTATTGCCTGCTATGCATATCAGAGCAAGGTACATTATTACAACAGGGACAGCCTGTTTATTCATTATGCGAACCCGAATTATTCTATTGCAGAAAATTTCTTAAGCCTTTTAAGAAAGGACCAGAAGTTTTCCGATAAAGAGGCAAGACTGTTAGATACAATCCTCATCCTTCATGCAGATCATGGCGGCGGCAACAACTCTACATTTACTAATGTAGTGATCGCTTCTACAGGTACTGATATTTATTCTACAGTTTCCGGAAGCATTGGTTCCATGAAGGGACCAAGGCACGGCGGTGCAAACATTAAGGTTGCTGAAATGATGGATGCAGTATTAGAAGAGACTGGCGGATATGCAGCAGATGACAAGAAGATAAAGGCTGCAGTAAACAAGCTGATGGATGGTGAGTTATATGACCGTTCCGGTCTTGTGTATGGATTTGGCCATGCAGTTTATACCATTTCCGATCCTCGTGCAGAAATGTTAAGGGCACGCTGCTTGGAAGTAGCAAAGGAAAAGAAGATGATGACGGAATTTGATTTCCGTCAGAGGTTTGAACGTATTGCCTTAGAGACTATGAAAGAGCGCAAGGGAGTTGCACTTCCTACTAATGTAGATTATTACAGCGGTTTTGCTTATGAAATGTTAGGTATCCCGAGAGATCTTTACACACCATTATTTGTGTGCAGCCGTATGGTCGGCTGGGTTGCCCATAACATTGAAAATAAGCTTTATGATGGAAGGATCATGCGTCCTGCAACCAAGTATGTAGGTGATAATAAAGAATACACAGCAATGGAGGAGAGATAGAGATGGCAGACACAATTACAGTATTTAAAGGCGATGGAATCGGACCAGAGATCACAGACAGCGTTTTAAGAATTTTAGACGCTGCAGGAGCAGATTTAAACTACGAAGTATTTAACGTAGGCGCTGCAGAATATGAAGCACATGGCGAGCTGATCCCAAAAGAGGGCTATGCTTCTATGGAAAAGACCCACATTTTATTAAAGTCCCCTATTACAACTCCTTTAGGAAAGGGCTTCCGTTCTTTAAATGTTACTTTAAGAAAGAAATATGATCTTTACGCAAATATCCGTCCTGCAAAGACCAACTCTGCTGTAAAGACTGCATTTGAAAATGTAGATATCGTGATCTTCCGTGAAAATACAGAAGACCTGTACGCAGGCGTAGAAGAGATGATCGACAAGGATACGGTTCACTCCATTAAGATCATTACCAGAAAATGCTCCGAGCGTATCATCCGTGCTGCTTTCGACTATGCAGTAAGCCATGGACGCAAGAAAGTGACCTGCGTTCATAAGGCAAATATCATGAAAATGGCAGACGGAATGTTCCGCGATATCTTCTATGATATCAGCAAGGAATATCCGGATATTGAAGCAGATGATAAGATTGTAGACAATGTGGCTATGCAGCTGGTTATGCATCCGGAAAAATTTGATATTATCGTAACAGAAAACCTGTATGGTGATGTTTTATCTGATCTGGTCAGCGGCCTCATTGGAGGTCTGGGACTTCTTCCATCCAGCAACCTGGGTAAAGATTTCGCCATGTTCGAGGCAGTTCACGGCAGTGCCCCTGATATTGCAGGACAGGGAATTGCAAACCCAACTGCGTTCTTATGGTCTGCATGTATGCTGTTAGAGCATATCGGAAAGAAAGACGTTGCTGCCAAGATCCGCAAGGCAGTAGACCTGGTACTGGAGGACGGAAGTGTTCTTACACCAGATATTGGCGGAACTGCTACAACCATTGAATATGAGAAGGCTATTATTGCACATCTGTAAACAGAAGCGGTGTGTTGCCCTTTTAGAATTTTCCCCCTGCAAACACAGGGGGATTTTTTGCTTACATGAAAGATCATTTATGGTGCCAGTTGAATAAAAAATGAGCCGGTGAAGATTTTTTATGTAAAATCCCGGACAATTTTGATATATTTCTGTGCATGATAAGACAGGTAGCTTCCCTTCCTGAAGGCTGCAACAAAATCTACAGTTGTATTCGGGGTGCCTACAGAAAAAAGAGCAGGTTTTTTCTTGAAAGGAATATGTTTTAAATGGGTTTCTGTTACAAAGCAGGCTCCGTATCCCTGGGAGGCAAGCTCCGCAGCAGCGGGAATATTGCTGGTCTGAAGGCATATTTTCGGGTGGATATGATAGGATTTAAATAATTGATCCACTGTCTGCCGGGTTCTTTGATCGGGCGGCTGCAGGATAAAAGATTCATTTTCTAAAAGATCCAGATCAAGCCAGGGGTATTTGCAGCCTTCTTTTTTTATACCTTTATTTTTTAAAGGGTGGTCATTGCCAAGAACGAGAACAACTTCTTCATGGCTGATGATCTGATAGTCAATATCCGGGCTTTTTACTGGCAGGTTAAAAAATGCAAGGTCAGCGTCTCCGTTTAAAAGCATTCCTTCTAAAAGACTGGAGTGTGCTTCCCGGATCTCCAGGCGTACATTGGGATACAGACTACGGAAAATAGGAAGTGTACAGGGAAGCATATAGGTTCCACGCATAGTTGGAAAAGCGATTTTTAAAAGACCGGCATTCTGTCGTATAATATCTCCCATTTCCTGGTCTAATTCTTTCTTTAAATTCAATATTTCGGTTGCTTTTGCCACATAACGCTCTCCGGCATATGTTAAAACAAAGCGGTTCCCTAATTTTTTAAATAATTTCTGCCCCATCTCCCGTTCAAGATTTTGAAGGAATTTGGTAAGAGTCGGCTGAGTCACATAAAGCATATCAGCGGCTTTTGTAATATTTTGTGTTTTTGCAATGGCTATTACATAGGACAGATCTTTAAAATCCATATGTTGTCTGTTCCTTTCTGTGTTGTCTGGGTTTTCTTGCTTTCTTATCATACCAAAAACTATTGATAAAATGAATAGTTTTAATGAAAATAATGAATTTCTATTCCTGGCCGCGGTGTGATATGCTGAAATCATCAAAAGGTACGGTACCAGAAATAGCAGTAAGGCCAGCTGTTTAATATTACTGGGTATAAGGAGATTGAATGATGCAGGAGAAGGAAAATCATATTTTAAAGCTTCCCGTAACGATTATGAGAGGCGGAACAAGTAAAGGTGTATATATTCTGGAAGAAGATCTTCCAAAAGACCATAGTGAATGGGATAAGATATTACTGCGTTTAATGGGAAGTCCGGATCAGAAACAGATTGATGGATTAGGCGGTTCACAATCTGTTACAAGTAAAGTAGCAATCATAAAGAAATCAGAACGGGCAGATGCAGATGTAGATTATACCTTTGCCCAGGTGTCTGTGGATAAACCGGTGGTAAGCTATAAAGGAAATTGCGGAAATATTTCTTCAGGAGTAGGCCCCTTTGCTATTGAAAAAGGTTTGGTAACTGTAAAGGAAGGTATGACTACAGTCAGGATCTATAATACAAATACAGATAAAGTCATTGCTGCTGATGTAAAAACAGAGGAAGGAAGAGTTATATACCAGGGGGATTTTAAGATCGCAGGAGTACCGACACCAGCTTCACCTATAAAGTTAAAATTTATAGATCCGGCAGGAACCCTTAAAATGGGACTTCTTCCAACAGGAAAAGCAGTAGATGTTTTGGAAGTACCTGGAATGGGATCCATAGAAGTGTCCATTATTGACGCAGCGAATCCGCTTGTATTTGTAAAGGCAGAGAATCTGGGGCTTAGCGGAAAGGAACTTCCTGAAGAAATAAATGCAAATGAGGAAAAGCTGGAACTTTTAGAAACAGTAAGAGGTCTTGCTGCTGTTAAGCTGGGACTGATCAGTGACTATAAAAAATCTGCATGGGAAACGCCGGGGATCCCTAAGATGACTTTCGTAGCTGAGGCAGATGATTATATTACTTCCGATGGGAAAATGATAAAAAAAGAGGAGATCGATCTTCTTTCCCGTATGATGTCTATGCAGAAAGCACATCCAAGTTATGCTATGACCGGTGCCATGTGTACAGCTGCAGCGGCAGTAGTGCCGGGAAGTATAGTGGAACAGGTTTTGAGAAAAGAAGCAGATACACAGTATCTGCGTATTGGTCATGCAGGCGGAACCCTTGAATGTGGCGTGGATTACAGAGAAGAAAGTGGCAAAACATTAGTGATCGAAGACACATTTGGGTTTTGCACGGCAAATCTTTTACTGGATGGCGTGGCGTTAGTCAGAATTTAACTGGCGAAAAGGATGTACCAGCTCCATAGTGCCAAACTGCCCGTCAAAGCCGGGATTCCAGTGGACTTTTCCATCACGCAGGCAGGCAATAGCATCTGCAATATTTTCAGATGAAACAGCTGCAATGTCGGAGATTTTTGATTCTCTTAATAAGAAAAATTCATTTCCAAGTTCGTTTAATAGTGTTTCATAAATCCTGGAAACCTTTACGCTGGAAGATGAGAGGCCTTTGGCAGCGGCAATCAGCTCCGGCAGCGGGGAGATGCTTTCAAAGGGGCGGCGGATGGCAGGAATGCTGACAGTTGTCTTTGAAGTTGAAAAAGCATTTTCAAACTGCAATTTTCCAGAGGATATCTGGATATTGCCAGACGGGTCAGGTACAGAAAGTGCCGCCAGATCCTGTACCCGGTGCAATACTCCAGTGGTAAGCTTTTTGCCGCAGACCGGACAGATCCCTTTTAATTTCACAGCTTCCTCTGGTGTTAAACATACCCCGCATTTTCTGTGACCGTCCATGAAATATTTCCCCTCCTGGGGGAAGAATTCCAGTGTACCGGCAAGTCCGTTTCCAGTCTGGATGGCAGTGTAAATATCTTTATAAGAAAGCTCGGTATTAAGCAAGGTAGCTTCCCGTCCAAGTTTTGAGGGAGAGTGGGCATCTGAGTTGGAGATCAGCTGATACCGGCTTAAAGATGGCACACTCCAGTTCATAGGCGGGTCAGAGGAAAGGCCGGTCTCTACAGCATGGATATGAGGCGTTAATTTTTCAAAGCATTCTTCCATACTGTCAAATCCGGAAAATGCCCCGAATACAGAAAAATGGGGAGTCCAGATGTGGGCTGGAATGTACATGGCTTCCGGGCATATAGTGAGAGACATATCTAACAGGTCATGGCAGTCCAGTCCTAAAATAGGGCGGCCGTCAGAATGGATATTTCCGATTTTTTCCAATTCTTCGGAAAGACGATCTGCAACGTCAAGACCTGGAAGAAGGATCAGGCTGTGCACTTTCCGTGTACGGCCATTTTTCTTATAAATGGTACTAATCTCTCCGCTGACTATAAAACGGGGATCAAAGGAACCGGAAGGAATCTCAGAAAGGCGTAATTCTGGTTTCAGCTTGTAAAGCCCAGGTTCAGCCGGTTCTAATTTTTCTTTTAATTCTTCTCTCCATAATGGGTGTGTAAAATCCCCGGTCCCCAGAATATGGATGCCCTTTTTTCTGGCCCACAGATCCAGGTATTCCGGTGTGAGGAACTTGCTGGTAGCCATGGAGTAACGGGAATGTATGTGAAGGTCTGCGATGTACATGATAAAAATCCTCCTGTTTTTCTTTTGGACCAATACATTATACCATTGCCTTTCAAAGTGGAATAGGTTAAAATAATTTTCGAAAGTATTATGGTGTATTTTACAGGAGGATGAGAACATGACACTTTATAATAAAAAGGGAAAAGCAGCTGCCTATATTGAAAACGATGTGATCTGGACCTTTGATGGAAGAGCTGTCGCTTATCTGTTCCAGGAGGCAGTATACAATTTTCCGGGAAAACAATTAGGCTGGTTTGAAAAGGGATGGCTTCGCGACATGGCTGGTTATTGTGTTTTATTCACCCCTCAGGCATTTGCCGGTCCTGCAAGACCATCTATGGAAACAACTCCTGCAAAGTATGCAAAAAAGGCTCTTCCATCTAAGGGTTCAAGGGAAATGAGGAAGGCGAAAATGGCTTACCAGGCTCATTGGAGCGAAAAAGAGGGTATTGACACTGATGTGTAAATATGCTAAATTATGGTTTAGTGCAAATGCATTGATATGGAAGTAGTAAACACTTTTTAAGCCCCACAGAGAGCCGGGAAAAGATGAGAACCGGTGACTGGGAAGCGTTGAACTGATCCATGAGCAGCTTTTCCGAACAGTATGGAAAAACATGAAACTTCAGAAAATTCTTTTTTCATGTATTTTATTATCCAGTAAGAAAAGACGGAGACCTTACCGTTATAAGAGGAATTGAGTGCATGCGACTTTGCATGAATCAGAGTGGTACCGCGTGGAAATGATATCTGCGTCTCTTGGAAACAGGAGACGCAGTTTTTTTATTTTATTGCGTCACCCACGGTAATATTTACGGAGGAATGAATTATGGCATCACAGTATAATCACTCCGCCATTGAGAAAAAATGGCGTGAGAACTGGGAAAAGAACCCCATCAATGTGAATGATGGAAAGAAAGAGAAATATTACTGCCTGGATATGTTCCCATATCCGTCAGGAAATGGTCTTCATGTAGGACATTGGAGAGGCTATGTTATCTCTGATGTATGGAGCAGATATCAGCTGTTAAAGGGCAAATATGTGATCCATCCAATGGGCTGGGACGCATTTGGTCTGCCTGCAGAAAATTACGCTATTAAGATGGGCGTACATCCTGCAAAATCTACAGCAGCAAATATTGCAAACATCAAGCGCCAGATCAAGCAGATCGCTGCTATCTATGACTGGGATATGGAAGTAAATACTACTGATCCTGAATTTTACAAGTGGACCCAGTGGATCTTCGTTCAGATGTTCAAGAAAGGTCTTGCATATGAGAAGGAATTCCCGATCAACTGGTGTCCTTCCTGTAAGACAGGTCTGGCTAACGAGGAAGTTGTAAACGGCTGCTGCGAGCGCTGCGGAACTCCTGTTACAAAGAAGAACCTGCGCCAGTGGATGTTAAAGATCACTGCATATGCAGAGAGACTGTTAAATGACCTGGATAAGCTTGACTGGCCTGAAAAGGTTAAGAAGATGCAGACTGACTGGATCGGAAAATCCTACGGTGCAGAGGTTGAGTTCCCGATCGAAGGCAGAGATGAAAAAATCACTGTTTACACCACAAGACCTGATACTCTGTATGGCGCAACCTTTATGGTACTGGCTCCAGAGCATAAGCTGGCTAAGAGCCTTGCTACAGATGAGACCAGGGAAGAAGTTGAAAAATACATTTTCGATGCTTCCATGCGTTCCAATGTAGACCGTATGCAGGCAAAGGAAAAGACCGGCGTATTTACCGGAAGCTATGCCATCAACCCGTTAAACGGTGCAAAAACACCGATCTGGCTGTCTGATTATGTATTAGCTGATTATGGTACCGGTGCTATCATGTGCGTACCTGCCCATGATGACAGAGACTTTGAATTTGCTAAGAAATTTAATCTTCCGATCATTCAGGTTATTGCCAAGGATGGTAAGGAAATCGAAAATATGACAGAAGCTTATACAGAAGCAAGCGGAACCATGATCAACTCCGGTGACTGGAATGGCATGGAATCTTCTGTATTAAAGAAGGAAGCTCCACATATTATTGAAGAAAAAGGCTTTGGACGCAAGACTGTTAATTACAAGCTGCGTGACTGGGTATTCTCCCGCCAGCGTTACTGGGGTGAGCCGATCCCGATCATCCACTGCCCGAAGTGTGGCTGTGTACCGGTGCCGGAAGATCAGCTTCCATTAAAGCTGCCTGAGGTAGAAAGCTATCAGCCTACAGGAACCGGCGAATCACCACTGGCTGCTATTGACGAGTGGGTAAATACCACCTGTCCAGTCTGCGGTGCTCCTTCTAAGAGAGAGACCAACACTATGCCTCAGTGGGCTGGTTCTTCCTGGTACTTCCTGCGTTATGTGGACAGCCACA
>OASZ01001028.1_pt1 | contig 13525 bp, 11 predicted proteins | sample 1501241 | NCBI WGS metagenome assembly OASZ01 (sample SAMEA2579926, study PRJEB22360) | human gut metagenome | biome: human gut; feature: human-associated habitat; material: faeces | place: Denmark | collected 2008/2010 | reverse complement strand
ATTCCAACCTCATCTTCTACTACGACCGGAAGCTGCGGGACATTTAAATTTCCCTTCGCCACTTCATGTGCCGTATTGGACAGTGCGGTAAGCGGACGGATCATATTGCGTACCAGCAGTGTCGTTACGACAAGTCCAAGTGCATAAACCACCAGCATGACCGCGATACACAGTTTGTACAATACATTCATCGCCGATAAAAGGAGCTGATAGTTTGCAGAGTTCATCTTGAACCGCAGATTATTCAGGTTATAGCTATACGAATTGATATATTCATACAGTTTATGTTCATCCTCATAGGAGGTCTTGTACTTCTCAACATTTCTGCCGCGCTTTGCCTGTACCGTTTCATTTGTCTGATCCAGATAAGTTTCTGACATCCTTCGGATATTTTTTTCAAGCATTTTTGCTTCATTATCCAGATTCCGGTCATTCAGATCTTCGAGCAAATTCCTGTAATTCTGTTCATAGCGGTAATAATTTTCCAACGCCTGCGAACTGTTTGTATTCAGATATTCATAAACGGTACTTTCCACCTGTTCAATTGAATCTGAAAGCTCATTTATAGCCGTATTGCTGGAAAAAACCGCATCAATTCTTCCCACCGCTGTACGGATCTGGGCAAAAATAAACACATTGATACCAAGCGCAAAAACCAGGACCAGAAGCATAACACCACTCAGTCTGGTCTGTATGGAATTTTTTACAGCGGAGAATTCTTTTGCATCTTTCATTTTTCATCCTCCGTCCTGTATTCCCTGGTGTTGTCCTTCGTGATCACATGCTGATCAACACTATAATAGTTATTACTATGTCCAAAAGATATATATTCGTCCAGCGCATTGACACTGTACCTTCCAATTTCTTCCATATCAAGAGCAATTGCAGAAGAAATAATTCCCTTATCGATCGCATTCAGGGTTACATTAGAATAATAATATCCGATTACTTTTACATTACCAACCTGATTATAGTCTACCAGTGCCTGACAGACACATTCTGTTACAACCTCATCCATACAGACAATCACGTCCGGAAGGCTTTCATCACTGACAAACATATCCCGCACAAATTCTTCTGTATCAAAGTCTGCGCTGCTGTCCACACAGTATTCCGTCAGATCTATCGACTGTCCTGTTTTTTTCCGGGATTCCAGTTCTTTTTTGACCTGCGAATAAACAAGATTTGTTTCCTGCGTTTTTGAGCTGGATGTCGATAAAAACATCACACTTGTGGAACCTTTTTCTTTCAGCATCCCCTGAATCTGTTCTGTATAGGCACTTCCCATCTGATAACTGTTCAGTCCTACAAAGCTGATGCGGCTCGTCGCAGTATCATCTGTCATAACTGTAACAACCGGTATTCCATCCTTCAATGCCTCTGTGATCAGATGCTGTTCTTCTTTACTTCCGTCCGCTTCCAGAATGATTCCATCCACTTTTGAGGCAATCCCGATCTTAAGGCAATCCGCCTGCGAGTATCCATTCATCTGTTCCGGAGAGAGCAGTTCCACATATGCATCTTTGCTTTCTGCTTCTTTTGAGGCACTTTCATAGACTGACTGCCACATGCCGGTATCCTTATCGTTGGCAATCATCAGATAATGCCGCTGATAGGCTGTAGCGCGCTCTCCTTCTCCCAGTTCGACCCGGTCCAGATTTTTCTGAAAATAGATCCAGATCCCCGAGAGAAAAAAGATACACCCAGCCAATATGCAAAAGATTGTCAGTGTAGATTTCCATTCTTTCTGATTATTTTTCTTTCTATCAGTGTATCACATTTTTTCTGATACTTCAAAAGGGCCATTGCGTCACACGCAATGACCCTTACTATTCATCTGATTTTCATTATCCGTTCTTTCTGTTGGATAATACATCGAATACAACTGCGATCAGAAGTACGGCACCTTTTACTACGTACTGCCAGGAATCACCGATACCCATGATTGACATACCCATGTTGATAACACCAAGGAGAAGGGCACCGATTACTACACCACCTACAGTACCGCTGCCGCCGTATGCGGAAGCACCACCGATGAAACAGGAACCGATTGCATCCATCTCGAAAGAGGTACCTGTACTACCGTTTACAGAACCTACACGTGCTGCACAGAGAAGACCTGCAAGACCTGCAAGAAGTCCCATGTTTACATATGCAATAAAGTAAACTTTGTTTGTATCAATACCGGAAAGCTGTGTAGCTTTCTCATTACCACCGATTGCGTAGAAATAACGTCCGAATGCTGTTTTGGATGTAATGAAACTGTAAATCAGGCAGATTGCAACTACCCAGATGAACATAACGGAGATACCTTTGTACTGGAACAGTTTGTAGCAGTACCACAGGATAACAGCTGCAATGATCACTGCTTTGCTGTAATCAGAAAATGCTGTATTCTGACGATAACCTTTTTTCGCTTTGTTTGCTCTGGAACGAATAACATTAAAGATTACATAAACAGCTACTACAACACCAACGATCAGTGCGGAATAGTTTGCAGTATCATCAAGTCCAGGAATATTGATATAGGATGTAAATACTTTCAGGAAATCTTGGCTCTGGATAGATACAGTCTTGTTATCCAGGATCAGACGTCCGAATCCACGGAAGATGAACATACCTGCAAGTGTTGTGATAAATGGAGGAATACGTTTGTAACCGATCCAGTAACCCTGCCAGATACCTACCAGAAGACCAACAACCAGGCAGATGATGATGGTCAGATATGGGTTCATTCCCTTGTTGCTGATAAGTACTGCTGCAAGACCACCAACCAGGCAGATTACAGCACCAACAGAAAGGTCGATGTTACCACCTGTTAAGATACATAATAACATACCACAGGCAAGGACGAGAACATAACCATTCTGAAGCATTAAGTTTGACATGTTCTGTGCATACAGGAGTCTTCCGTTTGTCAATCCACAGAACAGGATAAATACGATCACCAGTGCAATGACCATTGTATACTTTCTTAAGAAATCTTTTACATTAAATTTCATTTTTTTACCCCTTTCCCAGTAACTGTTCAGTCACTATTTCTTATTTTTTATTCTGTTCCTGCATGATCGAAGCCATAATACGTTCCTGAGTTGCCTCTTCCGCTGTAAATTCACCAGCCAGACGGCCTTCACTCATAACATAGATCCGGTCACACATACCGAGAAGTTCCGGCATTTCAGAAGAAATCATAATGACTGATTTTCCATCTTCTACCATCTTATTGATCAGGCAGTAGATATCATATTTTGCACCTACATCGATACCTCGTGTAGGTTCATCCAGAATCAGGATATCCGGTTCTGTAAACATCCACTTACCAAGCAGAGCTTTCTGCTGGTTACCACCGGAAAGGTTACCGATTTTCTGCTCATTGGAAGGAGTCTTGGTTCCCATTTCCTATCTCATCGGCCAGATGGACTTCCATATCTGTATTGATGACACCTTTCTCGCAGACTTTGGAAAGTCGTGCAAGTGTTGTATTAAATCGAATAGATTCTCCGAGGATCAGTCCGTTCGTCTTACGGTCTTCTGTTACATATGCAAGACCATGGCGAATTGCATCATGCGGATTCTTGAGATTGACTTTTTCTCCTTTGATATAGAGATCACCGGAGATATTGCTTCCATAACTCTTACCAAATACGGACATTGCGAATTCAGTACGTCCTGCACCCTGCAGTCCTGAGAAACCGACAACCTCACCTTTATGTACTTTACAGTTGATTTTATTATCTACGATCTTCTCAGGATAGAGTGGATGATGAACGGTCCAGTCTTTTACTTCCAGCATAACCTCTTTGCTGACATTATGTTTTCTGGTAGGATAACGGTCATCCATAGAACGGCCAACCATACCTTTGATGATACGGTCTTCACTTAAATCATCTACACCCTTGGTCAGTGTCTCGATCGTTGTACCATCTCGGATGATCGTACAGCGGTCTGCACAGTAGATGATCTCATTCAGTTTATGAGTGATGATGATAGAGGTCAGTCCGTTCTTCTTGAATTCCATCAGAAGATCCAGAAGCATCTTTGCATCTTCATCATTCAGAGATGAAGTAGGCTCATCCAGGATCAGAAGTTTAACCTTCTTGGAGAATGCCTTTGCGATCTCTACCAGCTGCTGTTTACCTGTTCCGATCAGTGTCTGCGCAGATTCATTAAGGCCAACCTGTGCCATATGTTTTTCTGCTTCACTGTATGTTCTGTCCCAGTCAATGCTGCCGCTTTTATTTTTAATCTCGTTTCCGAGAAACATATTCTCGCCAATAGAAAGTAACGGAATCAGTGCAAGTTCCTGATGAATGATAACGATACCTTTCGCTTCACTGTCATTCAGGTTTTTAAACTTACATTCCTCACCTTCATAGGTAACTGTACCTGTATAACTTCCATATGGATACTGACCACTTAAAACGTTCATCAGTGTGGATTTTCCCGCACCGTTTTCACCGATCAGCGCGTGAATCTCTCCTCGCTGGACTTCAAGATTTACATTGTCCAGAGCTTTGACACCGGGGAACTCTTTTGTAATGTGATCCATTACTAAAATATTGTCTGCCAAAATGGCGCCCCCTTTCAAAAAACCGGGCGAGGCTCTTCACCCCGCCCTAAAATTTCAAATTACATGTTTTATTGGTTACTTAAGCAATTTTTCTGCTTACTGTGCTGGATGAAGATATCCGTCATCGTCCTGTGTATAGTATCCTGTGTCAACCAGTTCTTCTTTCATGTTGTCTTTAGTTACAACTGTAGGAACAAGCAGGAAGGATGGGCATTTATGTCCTTCGGATGTCTCATAGGATTCTGTATCATATGCACAATCGAAATCCCATTTGGAGTTTGTGATCAGAGAATCATCAATTGTGTCACCTTTCAGCATTGCTTCTGCAAGGTCAAGAGTAACAACTGCTTCGTTTGCAACTGCTTTGTAAACTGTCATGGACTGTTTTCCATCTACGATGTTTGCAAGGTTAGCTTCGTCACCATCCTGTCCTGTGATCAGAACGTCGTTTTTGCCTGCATAGTCAGATTCGATAGCCTGTGTAACACCAAGTGCTGTAGAGTCATTGGAGCAAAGAGCTACATCAAGCTGTGTTCCGTCTGCATAGTAAGAAGCGAGGATATTCTGCATTCTTTCCAGAGCTGTCTGTGTATCCCATGCTGCTGTTGCTACGGAATCGAAATCGGTCTGTCCGGAAACTACCTTTAATGTGCCGGCATCCAGATACGGTTTCAGAGTGTCATAAGCACCGTTGAAGAAGTATCCTGCATTGTTATCTGCCGGGTCACCTGCTGTGAACTCGATGTTATATGTTTTATCACCTGCATTGTCAAGATCCAGAGTATCGATTACGTACTGGCCCTGCAGAGTACCTACTGTATAGTTATCGAAGGAGATATAATAGGAAACTGCATCGGATTTGATCAGACGGTCATAAGCGATAACCGGGATTCCTGCATCTGCTGCTTCATCCATAACTGTATTAAGTGCTTCACCATCGATAGCTGCAACTACCAGGAGGTTAACTCCATCGGAGATCAGGTTCTGGATATCATTTACCTGACGGTCTGTTTCGTTATCGGAGTATGTCAGCTCCACATCATATCCAGCTGCTTTAAACTGTTCTTCCAGATAAGAACCATCTCTGTTCCAACGTTCCAGAGACTGTGTCGGCATGGAGATACCAATCTTTCCGCCTTCAGCTGCTGCATCATCTGCAAGTACCGGAACTGCACAAGATGTGATTGCCATTGTTGCTGCCATCGCTAAAACTAATTTTTTCTTCATAAAAGAAACCTCCCATTTTTGTTTTCGCTCTTTAGCTATTTCGTATAGCTTTTTGATGAAATTATAATATCATATAGATATTTTAAACAAAATGGACTGTTTTTTGATGCACCATTCAATTTTTGCGTTTAAAAAAAATCCAGACGACACGCATCTGGATTTTTTTGGACATCTGCTTTTTATTAAATTAAATTTGTGCTATTGACACTTCTCAGGATATTCTCAACCAATACATCTCAGTATGTTACTTACTGGTCACTCCTGCGCATCCAGTGCGCGAAGTCTGTGTACAAGCTCCTCACAGATTTCGAGCTTGTCTTTACCATCTGTCTCGATAACGATATCAGCTGCTGCCTGATATTTCTCACGACGTTTTTCCATAAGGTCGCCGATGAAAGACACATTCTTATTTCCCTCGAGAAGTGGTCTGTCATGGTTGTCTTTGACACGGTTTAAGATTGTCTCCGGTTTTGCGGTAAGAAGAACGACACGGCCGTTTTTCTTCATCTCAACTACATTGCGCTCTCTCATCGGTACACCACCGCCACAGGAGATGACCACATTGCTCTTGGACTGCATTTCAATAAGAAGTTCTGTCTCAAGATTACGGAAGTATTCTTCTCCGTAGGTCTCAAAGATATCGGAGATGGACATACCCTCTCTCTCTGCGATGATCTGATCCATCTCTACAACTTCCATTGCAAAAACAGTTCTCAGGAAATCAGAGATTGTAGATTTGCCGGCTCCCATAAATCCGATCAGGACGATATTGTAATCAAACAGCTTACGTGCCTGAATCTTCTTACTATTTCTTGTGATTTCTTCAAAAACAGCTGTTACCTCATCTTTATGGCGTTTGCCTTCCATTCTGCGGTTCAGCCATTCTCTCTGCTTCGCCTCCTGCTCCGGCTGCAGGATCGGAATATCATTTGCTTCTTTGTAAACCATGATGTCTTCTACGATTCTGTTACGCATAAGAAGTGCATCCAGAAGAATTTCATCACACTGTCCGAGACTTTCTCTGAGTATATCCAATTGATTCATATGTATCGTTCCCTCTCTATATAAACAAATTTATCGTTATTATAACAGCTATTTAGCGCGTTAACAATATAAAGTGGGAATTTTTCTGAAAAACCTGAATTTTATTCTGCATTCTTGAGTGCTTCACTCATCGGCACTTTACGTATCCTGCGATATTCCAGAAGTGCTACTACGGCATAAGTTACAAATCCAGTCCCAAACATCTTCACATAAATCATCGGATCGATCCACAGAGCAATCCATCCAGAAATACTCTGCAGCATCACTTCCCGGAACAGCACCTTCATGGCAGCAGCCTCAATAGGCATGCTGATAAGGAGACAGAGAACTACGACAATTGACGTTGACATAATATACAGCCTGCTGATCTCACCGTTTGTATACCCCAGAATCTTTGTCATTGAGATTGACTGTGCATTTTTTTCGATGATGATCTTGGACAACAGATAGATCAGGATCATGTAGATTGCAATTGCAAATCCATTGACCAGTCCCATCATACTTCCCATTGATACGTTGAGCTGTCTGGAAATCTTGGTCAGGGCATCCAGATCTATCACCGAACCGATATAACGGCTGTCAATATCCGTAATCTCGCTGTTGCTGAAATAACCACTGAAGTAATCATCTCCCAGATCAAATGTCTGGTTCAGATCCTCCTGCGGCATAAAGATACATAGTCCACCATTGTAATCATAGATCCCACCGATTTTAAATGTATACTCATCATCCTCATATTTTTCCTTAAGAATAATCACATCCCCGATTTTCAGCAAAAACTTATCCGCATATGCCTGCGAGATGTAAACACCATCTGAAAAATCTGCATCAATATACTTACTGTCGTCATGAATGCCGTACAGAGTAACTTCTTCGCTCTTGTATTTGCCCGGAAGTGTATTCAATGAATACGCACTGAACTCCTCCGCATCTTCATTATCCGTCTCTGTATCAAGAGAAAAAAGCAGCATATCAAGCATCCCTTCAAGCTTATTGCTGCCACCCATCACACTAACCGGAACAGAAAGCATATACTGATATTTTGCCAGCATATTATTCTGAATCTCCAGTTGATAGTGATCCAGTGCCGACGGAAGCAGAAGTCCGAACATCAGAAGCAGATTTGCAAAAACAATACCCACAAAGAGCACCAGATAATTACTGATATTCTGGAAGATCACACGCAGACGGAATCTGTGGAATATTTTCAGTTTCGGACTTAAATAAAGAGCACGTTTCTGCTTTCTTGTTGAAAGATCCCTTCGCAGGAATTTAAGCGGTGAAAGTTTCAGTTTTTGGTGCAAAATAGCATAATTGACTACAAACATAATGATAACCGGAACCACAGTCGTCAGAACAAACGCTTCTGCATTCCATATCGTCTTATATGTTGGCAGGCTGTAACTTCCATAATACATGTCAGCGCATATATATTTAAAAACTGTATAACCCAGAATATTTCCGATCAGCGCTCCTGCCAGTGTTACAAAAACCGGCAATGTCATATAATGACAAACCAGTTCTCCTCGGGTATATCCGGAAGCCCGGAGTGTTCCGATCACACCGGCTTCTTTTGCAATCGTGTTGCTTGTCGTGATTCCAAATACAAATGCCATGATTACAATAATGATATAAAGAAGCATTGCAATCATTGCTTTGTCACTTCCCATGTCATCACCGGTAAAGATGATCGCCTGGTTCTGATACTGTGGCACAAAGCTTTCCAGTGTAACAACTTTGCCCATTGCTTTCATCAGATCCTCGGAAACATCTTTTTCCTCTGCTTCTATCTCCGGTTTTTTATCATAGATCCACGCATAATTATACTGCAGCTTATCCTGATCCAGCGTATCAAATTCTTCTTCTGTCACCAGACCGACACCGAATTTTACAGCATCAAACATCGTATCGCTGTTGTTCTGAAACAGACAGCTGTAATCAGACAAAGCAACCAGACCGGTGATTTTCCAACTCTTCTTGCCGTCATCGATCGTGTCTCCGACTTTCAGATTATTATTATCCGCATACATACGGTCAATCGCGATCTCACCTGTTTTTTCCGCAAGCTTGCCTTCCATCAGGCAGACTTTGTTGACATCTGTACGGTTCTTAAAGAAACGCATCGTACTGCCATTTGAAAGAGAATCTACTATATAATAGTTCTCATAGACTTTAATGCCTTCATCTTCGATTGCCTCTTTCTGTCCACGATACAGACGCTCTCCGAGACGGAAATTGCCATCTTCGATGTTGTATTTCTCAAAGCCTTCATTGTATGCCTGAATCATACTTCCATCCGCAACAAGGAATCCGGAAACCAGTCCGATCGTCGCGACCATTAGGATAAAAACAACCAGATACTTTCCGATTTCTCCTTTGAGTTCACGGGGAATCCTTTTTCTGAGAGGACTTTTCATATTATCGCCCCCTTACCAGTCAAGATCCATCGCAGGAATCTTATGTTCGTTCTGATAATTCTTACGGATCATACCATCTCGAAGCTTGACTACACGATCCGCCATATCTTTGATTGCATCATTATGAGTAACCATGACGACCGTATTTCCATATTTCTGATTAACGGTTTCGATCAGTTTCAGAATCTCCTTGGATGTATTGTAATCAAGCGCACCCGTCGGTTCATCACAGAGCAGGATATCCGGATTCTTTACGATAGCACGACCAATTGCTGTTCTCTGCTGCTGGCCTCCGGACAGCTGATTCGGAAGTTTTCTCTGATGTTCAAAAAGTCCCAGTGTATGCAGAAGTTCATCCACATCCAGTGGACGGTCACTTAAATATGCCCCGACCTCGATATTTTCACGCACTGTAAGATTTGGGATCAGGTTGTACATCTGGAAGATATAGCCCAGATGCTTTCTGCGGTACTGTGACAGCTTCTTTTCTTTCATGTCGGCAAGACGTTCTCCCTCAATGGAGATGCTTCCATCATCGGCACTCTCAATTCCCCCGATAATATTTAAAAGTGTGGATTTACCGGAACCGGATGGTCCCAGAAGGACACAGAACTCTCCCTTCGCAATATCCAGATCCAGACCGCGCAGCACATCGACTTTGCTGTCGCCTGAACCAAATGATTTCTTGATTTCTCTTATTTCCAAAAACATACGTTTCTCCTTTTCCCCTCGATTTTTGACTAATGAGTTTAAGTTAGTCGCATCTATACTCATGTTAGTTCAGGCTATCTTATTTGTCAAGAATATTTGTTGAAACTAACTATTTTCGAAAAAGGAGTCCATTTTTTCGTACATAAACATTACAGAATAATTTCTTATAACGTAAAAATCCGGCTCTGCCAGAAGCAAAGCCGGAAGGCATTTCATATTATTTACATCAAAAATCCCATAATCCTCTCTACCACAAACACTGCTGCACACGCAAACAATGCAACCGTAAGAAGGCTCTTTTCGCGATAGGCTACGATCAGCGCCACGATCAGTCCTGCAGCACCGGAAATAATTCCCCCCGCCGTTGCGGTAAGGATCGCCGGAAATGTCATCGCCGCAAGACAGGCATACGGCACATAATATAAGAAAGATTTTACATAAGGACTGGTGATCTCTTTCTTAACAAGTACAAGTGGAAGCATACGTATCAGGTAAGTCACACCTGCCATCACCAGAATATAGATATATACATTCGGTTTCATATCAGTCTGCCTCCTCCTTTTCTTCGATCGGGCAGAAGTATGCTGCAATTCCTGCCACAAGTACGGTTGTGATAATAATCACAAAACCGGTTGATACTTTATTCAGTACAGGCACAGTCGCAAATAAAGTACTTACTGCCATAGCACCGATCACAACACCCAGCACGGCACGGTTCTTCTTTGCCGGCGGAATAATGACAGCAAGGAACATGCCATAGATTGCAACGCTCAGTGCACTGACCAGAAAATCCGGAAGCAGATTTCCCGATACGGCACCGGCAAGAGTTCCGAGTGTCCATCCTGGAATTGCCACACACATCACACCATAATTATACCATGGACTGATTCTTCCCTCCTGACTTGCACTGACGCCAAAGATCTCATCTGTCACACCAAACGCAACTGCCAGGCGATGGCCGTTTGACACACCCTTTTCCAGTTTCTGTGAAAGCGAAAAAGACATCAGACAATATCGAAGATTGATGACCAGCTGAGTCAGTGCCATCTCCCAGAGAGATCCGCCTGCTGCAATGATCCCGATACCTGCAAACTGACCTGCCGATGTCAGATTTGTCAGAGAGATCAATACAGCCTGCCATGCACTTAATCCCGCCTGTATTGCCATAATACCAAACGTAAAAGAGACTGCAAAATACCCGAGTCCGATCGGAATTCCGTCTTTCAGTCCCTTCTGAAAAGCGGATTTATTCATGATGGTTTCAGCCCTCCAGAGAATTTAATACACGGAATCCATTATTGCTCAGCACATTTTCGGTTACAAATACATCATCTGTCTGAAGAATCATGATCGGAAGGGCATTTCCTCTGTGATAAGATGTATAAATATAATCCAGATTTACATTACAGTTACCAAGTACCTGCAATACTGCGTTCAGTCCGCCGACTTCATCCTTAAGATCTACGGCGATAACTTCTGTCACACGGTTCATATATCCGTTCTCTGTAAGAATTTTTCCGGCCTCGTCTGCCTGGTTTGTCACCATACGAAAAAGCGCAAATTCCGGTGCATCAAAGCATGCAAATCCATAAATATCGATACCTGCTTCTGCCAGAAGACCGGTTACTTTCTGAAGACTTCCTGCTTTATTTTCAATAAATACGATATTCTGTTTAATCATTATTCTCTCTCCTCGTCCCTCGCATAAAAATTAGTCTATATTGCATAATATTCCAATGAATATCATTATACTCACGTTTTTTCTAAATGTAAACCTTTGCAGAAACATTACGGAGTAATTTCCTGTAACGTAAAAAGGTCCCCGTGAAGCACTCTTGCCCCACGAGGATTCATATTCTTTCATTAAGTATTATTTCCTTATACTTATCCACACAGCGGATCAGGCATCCAGCTCTTCATCCACATATTTCTGGATATTGGATGCATTTACATATTTCTTAAGGTGTTCACCATCGGTAATAACCAGCGTCGGTGCCTGCATGATTCCAAACTGGCGTGCCATATCAGGATTTTTCTCTGCATCGATGATCTCGAGGTCTTCGCCTTCCAGCATCTTCTTTGCCATGCGGCAGTTCGGACAGGTACTTGTAGTAAACAGATATTTATGCGTTTCCAACGGTTCGATCTTTACATCATCGTCAGTCAGTGTCACCATACTTGTATGAACTTTCTTAAGTTTGGAATGAAGCACATCATATAACGTACGGTTCTTGTACTCCTGTGCCTTACCGTCGTTCCAGTTCTGTACCGGGCGGTAATATCCGGTGATACGGCTGTAAACTTCTGCTTTTTTACCGCATTTCGGGCAGGTAAAATGCTCACCGCTTAAATAGCCATGCTCCTTACATACAGAGTAGGTCGGAGAAATCGTATAATACGGAAGCTTGTAGTTCTCTGCGATCTTACGTACAAGAGATGCAGCAGCTTTCCAGTCCGGAAGTTTCTCACCGAGGAACGCATGGAATACAGTACCGGATGTATACAGGGTCTGAAGCTCATCCTGAATATCCAGTGCATCAAAGATATCGGAGCTGAATTCCACCGGAAGATGGGAGCTGTTGGTGTAATACGGAGTATCACCCTTGCTTCCTGCGGTACGGATATCCGGCCAGCGTTTACGGTCATGTTTTGCCAGGCGGTATGCAGTGGACTCTGCCGGAGTTGCCTCCAGATTGAACAGCTCGCCCGGATATTCTTCCTGATAATCAGAAAGTCGGTTACGCATATGTGTCAGTACTTCTTTTGTAAACTTCTGCGTACGCTCATCGCTCATATCACAGCCAAGCCATGCGGCATTCAGTCCGGCTTCGTTCATTCCGACCAGGCCAATGGTTGAAAAATGATTGTCAAAACTTCCCAGATAACGTTTGGTGTACGGATACAGACCTTCGTTCAGTAGTTTCGTGATGACCTCTCTCTTGATGTGAAGAGATCTCGCAGAAATATCCATCAAACGATCCAGTCTGCGGTAAAACTCTTCCGGAGTCTTTGACTGATATGCGATACGCGGCATGTTGATCGTTACGACACCGACGGAACCGGTGCTCTCGCCGGAACCAAAGAAGCCGCCGCTCTTTTTACGCAGTTCACGAAGATCAAGACGGAGACGACAGCACATGCTGCGGATGTCGCTCGGTTTCATATCGCTGTTGATATAGTTGGAAAAATACGGGGTTCCGTATTTCGCAGTCATTTCAAATAACAGACGGTTGTTCTCTGTATCGGACCAGTCAAATTCCTTCGTGATGGAATAGGTCGGGATCGGATACTGGAAACCACGTCCGTTGGCGTCGCCCTCGATCATGGTCTCAATAAATGCCTTATTGACCATATCCATCTCTTTCTTACAGTCTTTGTACTTGAAATCCATTTCCCTGCCGCCAACGATTGCAGGAAGCTCTGCAAGATCGTCCGGAACAGTCCAGTCCAGAGTGATATTGGAAAATGGTGCCTGTGTCCCCCAACGGCTCGGTGTATTGACACCATAGATAAATGACTCGATACATTTCTTTCCCTCACGATAGCTGAAGTT
>OASZ01000990.1_pt1 | contig 14081 bp, 8 predicted proteins | sample 1501241 | NCBI WGS metagenome assembly OASZ01 (sample SAMEA2579926, study PRJEB22360) | human gut metagenome | biome: human gut; feature: human-associated habitat; material: faeces | place: Denmark | collected 2008/2010 | reverse complement strand
CAGCTACCGCCTGTGCAGTTGCAAGGCCTGCCTCAATCTGCTGGGTACCGGCTGTCGAAGGAGTTCCACTTCCGCTTGTATTACCGCCAGATGCTCCAGCCTGTGCCTGCAGCATCTGGTGCAATGCATGTGCTGCCGGCTGCAGTTTTTTCACATTATCCACATAGCTGACTACGCCCTGTGCAAGTGCACCAGTCTGAGTTGCATACTGTTCAGTACTTTCTGCAAAATGATACAGACTTTCATCATTGTCTGGATTTGCGATCTGATTTATCAACTCCGGAAGTTTTTCTTTAATTGTTTTAACCAGACCAGCTACTTTTGTATTTAACTGATCTGTTCCATCAGCTGCATCTGAAAGACCGGTTCCAAATGGCTTCAATGCAGTCTGGAAAGATTTGATTCCCTTCTGGAGAGTAGATACTCCATCCACATAAGTCTTCACACCGGATGTCAGATTGTTGCTTCCTGCAACATACTGTTTTACACCACCTGCCAGAGTATCCGCGCCTGATGTATAAGAAGATACACCGCTGCTGAGTGTTGACGCACCACTTGAAAGTGTACTGACCCCACTTGACAGCGTTCCGATACCGGAATCAAATTCCTGATATTTTTCATCAAGTGTGGAAGCTCCGTCAGCAAGCTCCTTGCTTCCATCAACCAGCTTGGTTGCTGCATCAGTCAGGTCATCCATAGAATCTTTCAGGTCATCCAGTCCGTCTACATCATCCAGATCAAGAGAATTAAGAAGATCTGTCAGAGCAAATGTAAAGGTAGAGCTCATGCTGAAATCGGTTACATCCGCTTCCATTGTGAAGCCTTCCGGAATGTCCAGATCAATATCTTCATCAATGCTCTTGAGGTCAAGGCTGTCTGCCAGTCCCGGCATTCCGACACCGATTGCGATGTTTCTCTGTCCATCGGAGAGGACTTTACCATTGTCGATCGTGACATTTGTGAAGTTATCGGTAGGAAGGATCATGGCTGTTGCCATAACGAACGGCGCATATACATCGGTTGTTTTCTTTCCTACTTTTGTTTTGTTCTTAACGTTATTTGTGTAGTTTACTTCGATCTTTAAATGGCCGCTCTTACCGCCGAGATCACTCGGACTTACCTGTACACCGTCCAGATAATATTTAATTTCCATAGATACAGGAAGATCTTTGTTGGTAGTTCCCTGATAATAGATATCTTTGTCCTCTGTATTCCATGTCAGATTGGAACCATCCTGTTCAAAAGTCTCATCACCTTTGACATTCTTAATATCTTTCAGATCAGATTCATCGCTTAAATCTCCTGCTGATGCAGAGTTTTTCAGCCAGTCAGATACTGTAATATCTTCCGGTGTTCCGTCTGCTGCCGCATTTACATATACGGTCTCTTCTTTTGAAATATCTGTATCTGCCGCAAGTACCGGGCTCACACCCATTACCATTGTCATTCCTACTGCCACAGAAGCTGCCACTGCTTTTTTTCTGTTTCTGTTCATGTTCTACGACTCCTTTTCCAGCCTTTGGCTTTATTTATATGTTTCAATCATCATGTACGTGTTTTGTTATTTCTTATCCGGTAAAAATCCTTTGGATGTATGAACAATGATCGGGTCAAATACCATAAACATTGCCGGCAGAATCAGCAATACTACGATCGTACTGATCACCGCACCTCTTGCAAGAAGGGTACAGATGGAACCAATCATATCAACCTGTGAATAAAGGGCAACACCGAATGTTGCGGCAAAGAAACTGCATCCACTGACAATAATTGACTTCATAGAGAATTTATGTGCAATGGAAATCGATTCTTTCTTTGTCTTCCCGAGGTGCCTCTGTTTCTGGTAATTACTTGTCATCAGGATCGCATAGTCAACAGTTGCTCCCAGCTGGATCGCGCCAATAACGATACTTGCCACGAATGGAAGTGTTACTCCCTGATAATAAGGAATCGCCATGTTTACAAAAATCGCAAACTCAATAACTGCCAGAAGGATGAACGGCAGTGAGATTGATTTGAATACAAACAGGATGATCACAAAGATTGCTGCCATGGAGAGAATATTTACTCTCTGGAGGTCTACGTCTGTCGTATCCTGAAGGTCTTTCATCAATGGTGCTTCACCGATGACCATAGATTCCGGACTGTAAGATTTGACGATCTCCTGAATCTTGTCAAGCTGTGCGTTACATTCATCTGTTGCTGATGAATATTCAGAGCATACAAACTGCACTTCATAATTATCGGATTCAAGCATTTCCCTGATATTTGACGGAATCATGGATTCCGGGAAAGTCGGTCCGATCAGGGAGTTCATACCCAATGACCATTTTACACCGTCAACTTTATCGATCTTGTCAAGCATCTGTGTCTTCTGTTTGCTGTCCAGTCCTTTTTTCAAAAGCACCATATGTACGGTACTCATATCGAAGTCTTCTTTCAGTTTGTCATTGGCAACATTACTTGCCAGTGTAGACGGAAGAGATTTATCGATATTGTAATAGATCTGTGTATGGTTATTTCCGTAAATTGCAGGACACAGAAGTACGAGAAAAACAATCAGCCATACTTTATAATGTTTTGTAATAAAACCGGATGCTTTATCAAGACTCGGGATCAAAGCTTTGTGTTTGGTCTTTTCGATTGCTCCGTCAAATACAAGGATCATTGCCGGGAGAACAGTAACACAGCAGATAACGCCGATGACAACACCTTTTGCCATAACGATACCCATGTCACGTCCAAGTGCAAAGGTCATAACACAGAGTGCAAGGAAACCGGCAATTGTTGTAACAGAACTTCCTGCTACGGATTTAAAGGTATCTCCGATCGCATGTGCCATCGCACGTTCTTTTTCATCGTATTTCTTCTTATAAGCTTCAAATGAGTTCAGAAGGAAAATGGAATAGTCCATTGTTACACCAAGCTGAAGCACTGCTGTCAGTGATTTTGTGATGTAGCACACCTGACCAAAGAAAATATTACTTCCGAGGTTGTATACAACCGCAAGTCCTACACTGATCAGGAACAGCACCGGAATTACCAGTGAGTCCATCGCAAGAAGCAGAACCAGAAGGGAGAGGCATGCAGCGATCACAACGTAGATCGGCATCTCTTCCAGGGCAATGTTCTTGATATCAGTTACAACACCTGACATACCACTGATATAACACTGCTCATTTGCGATCTTACGCATATCTGTGACTGCTTCCATTGCCGCATCGGAAGATGTCGTATTATCAAACAGTGCGATCATCATCGTTGCATCTCCGTTAAAGAATGCATCTTTGAAGTTATCAGGAATCATGCTTACCGGGATGCTTAAATCAGCTACACTGTCATACCACAGTACATCCTTTACATGATCTACATCCTGAAATTTTTCCTTTAATGCCGCTACGTCTTTCAGATCCATATTTTCGACAACTACCATGGAGAATGCACCCATTCCGAATTCATCCACCATGATGTCCTGACCTTCTACTGTCTCCAGAGAATCCGGCAGATAGCTTAAGATATCGTAGTTGACTCTCGTTGCTGCCATTCCCAGGAATGATGGTATCAGCAGAAGCAGACTGACTATGACAATCACGACTTTATGCTTCGCAATCCATTTTCCAACCTTAATCATCTTGTCCTCCTTATTGACTTTCTTTCTCATTTATGACTGTTAGTCACTTTTTATTCATACAGAGTTATATACCAAAACTGACCATTAGTCAATATACGTTTTGACCAATGTGTCCAAAAATTCTTTTGTATTTTTTGTAATATTGACTTTCGGTCAGTTTTGACTATAATAAATAACGAAGTTGTTTTCGTAATTTAGAGGGAGGTTTTCTGATGGGAAAAGTAGAGTCAAATAAAAAACAGAAAAAAGATGCTCTGTTTAACACTGCATTTGAGCTTTTTACCACAAAGGGCACAAATAAAACTACGATCTCAGATATCGCAGATAAAGCCGGTGTCGCCAAGGGAACCTTCTATCTGTATTTTAAAGATAAATATGATATCAGGAATAAATTAGTTTCCTATAAAACAAAAGAACTTTTTTACCGGGCCTATCAGTCGGTTCTCGAACATGAAATTTCAGGATTTGACAACCAGCTTCATTTTATGGTTGATTTTATTCTGGACAGTCTCGAGCAGGATTATGCCCTTCTTGTTTTTATTTCCAAGAATCTTTCATGGGGCGTTTTTCAGGCAGCTCTCGATGATAAGATGCCGGACAGTGATCAGCAGTTTTATCAGCAGTATCTCGAATTAATAAAAAAAGATGGCCGTACTTACGACCATCCTGATCTGATGCTTTTCTCTGTTATTGAGCTGGCAAGCTCCACCTGCTACAGCTGTATGCTTTATCAGCAGCCTGTTTCACTTACCGAATATCGTCCTTATCTGCACCGGACGATTGATGCAATCCTGACAAGTTTTGAATCAAAGGGACTTTAATTTTCCCTCCTGCTGCGCTTTTTCAAGAAGTTCCACAATTCTGTGATTTGCACTTCCTATAATTATACCTGCATTGATAACACTTTCGCAGGAATCCATCAATTTCACAGCCTCTTCAAATGTCTGGTCGCTTATTTTCTCAAAAGGCTTTTCAGTTACTGTCTGTACTGCCAGAAGTCGTGCAAGCTGATAATCAATGTCATTCGGGTACAAAACCCCTGCCGCAAAAGGTATATTCTTACGCTGCAGCCTCCTGTAAACCGGTATTCCGCTTCCCCCGGAAGATATCACAAACACTTTTGGTTCTCCCTCTGGTCTCGGAAGTTCCAGACTACCGAAGACCGGGTCAAAATACCCATTATCTATTCCATACAGCTCTCTGATCGTCTCCTCCTGAAAAATAGTTTCCGGTTTGCCGCAATGAGCAATCCTGTCGCCTTTGACGCAGATAATTTTATCTGCTACTTTTTCAGCCAGATCAATCTCATGAAGAGACATAATTACCGTAATTCCTTTTTTCTTCGCCATATTCCTGAGAATTGAGAGTAATTCCAGTTTATAACGTACATCCAGAAAAGATGTCGGCTCATCCAGAACAATAATCTCCGGTTCCTGACAAATTGCTCTTGCCAGAAGAACCCTCTGACGCTGTCCGTCACTGATCGCATTAAAATCTCGTTCTCCAAGTTCCTGCGCATGAACCGCTTCCATAGCTTCGTCAACCTTTTGTTCGTCTTCTCTGCTTAAGATTCCCAATTTTCCGGTATATGGATAGCGTCCTGTCGCAACAATGTCATGACAGGTCATAAGTTCCGGCTTCATACGGTCAGTCAGAACAACCGCCATTTTAGTAGACAAATCTCGGAACGAAAGTTTTGTCAGATTTTCCTCTGCAATTGTCACATTTCCAGAAATAAGCTTTAACTGACGTGTGATACTTTTCAGAATTGTGGACTTGCCTGCACCATTGGGGCCGATCAGCGTCACAATTTCTCCTTTTTCAATTCCGATACAGATATCATGAATCAGTGCTTTCCCATTGTAGCCGACTGCCAGATTATCCATATTTATATATTGATCTGTCATATCATTGTTTTCCTTTCTGGCGTTTCAACATCATTGCAATAACTACCGGCGCACCAAAGATTGATGTCACAGTACTGATATTCAGTTCCAGCGGTGCAAAAGCAGTTCTCGCAATCAGGTCACTCAGCATACAAAAAACAGCACCTCCCAGGAACAACAAGTGGTCTGGATGTATTCAGTGCCTGTTTTACCAGATGCGGGACTGCAATACCTACGAAAGAAATCGGTCCTGCAAATGCAGTTACCGTCGCAGACAACACACTTGACAAAAGAATCAGCGTTACTCTGAATACTCTTATGTTTACGCCCATGCTCTGCGCATAGGCTTCTCCCAGCTGATAAGCTCCAATTGGTTTTGAAAGCATAAAGGTTAGTATAACCGCCACTGCAATGATCAGTGCTGATATTTTTACATTACTCCAGCTCATACCGGAGAAACTTCCCTGTGACCATCCATGAAGGTTTACAATATCAGAGTCTTCTGCAAAAGTAATCATAAAATCCGTAATCGCAGAGCATATATACCCGATCATGGTACCTGCAATCAACAGTGTTGCCATATGCTTAATCTGTCTGGATACCAGAAGAATAAATCCGGTTGCAATAAGTGAACCGATAAAAGCTGCGATTACCAGTGTATAAGAAGATACTTTGTTAAATTTTTCAAGGAAATAGATCATTGCCAGCGCAACTACCATCTTCGCTCCGGATGAGATTCCCAAAAGATAAGGGCCTGCAAGGTCTGAAGCAGAAAACCCGAAAGAGAAAGCGCACCGCCCAGAATCGCCGCCATCAAAAGACGTGGCATTCGAATCTTCCATATAATGTTGTATTCTGTCTGTGCTCCTTCCCTCAGAAAAATAATCTTCAAAATACGGGAAACCGGAATATTTGTAGTACCTGTGTTGATATTCAGAATCAGAATTGCAAAAAGTGCTGCTGCCATTACTGCATATACTACTGCATAACGCGAACGCCGCCGGAAATTTTCCATATGGAAGCTTCCGGTGCTTCCGTCTGTTTGTGATTTCATCATGACCGCTCCTATAATTAGTTGATTTTTGTTATAAATGTCATCTGGCTTTCATCCCCGTCTGTAAGCATCAGATGAAGATCCGTGATCATATTTCCTACTATATCCGTTGCCTGATAAAGATATTTACCTGCGCACCAGACGTTTCCCTCTTTGACTGCCTTAAAGTCAGCAAAAAGTTCACTTTTCTGCAGGAGCTCGTCCACGCTGTTGATCGGGTCATCAATGGTTCCATTGTATACCAGATAATCCGCATCAATTGCCTGAGTATAAAATTCTTCCATCGTCATCGGCACAGAAGAACGTTTTGTTTCTTCTTCGGAATCAACCTGTGTCGGCACATAACGTCCACCGGCGATTTCAATCATTTTGGGAACATAATCTGTCGGTTTTCTTACTACTACAGAACCATCACTGCTGATATAAAAGAATGCAACGGTTTTTTCGGTATTTTTGAAATCTTTCAGATCTGAAATAACTTTCGCCTGTTCATCAAAAAATGCCTTTGCTTCATCCCTCTTATCAACCATCTCCGCATAAACTTTGATCCACTCCGTTCTTCCAAGAGGATGATTTTCATAGCTGGAACGATCTGTAAAAACAGGAATTCCCATCTGTTCGATCATTTCCTGAACTTTCGGAGTATGCAGGATCATGGTTGATTCGATTGCCAGATTACAGCCGGAATTTACAAGCAGCTCGTAATCCGGTTCACTGTACTTGCCGGCAAAAACAATGCTTCCATCTTCCATGGCCTGTTTTGCCGCCTCTACATACCAGCCAGACTCCTGAAGGGAAGAAAATTTGATATTGTCCAGTGCATCCAGCGAAGAAAACAATGACATAGCCGAAGTTGCTGCCAGATAAATATTATCCAGCGGTTTCTGAAGCACTACGATATCACTGTCCAGACCGTCCGGTGCTGTTTTTCCCTCCGGCACAAGCAGGAACTGTCCGCTGTCCGGTACATCGATCAGAGTGTAATCATCATTGTAATAATATATATGGAAACATTCTGCAAAATCGTTCTGCATTTCCGATTCAAATGTCAGTCCCGGAATTTCCGGTGCAGAAGAATCCGTGTCTGCGGCCTTTACATTCATGGAAATGCTGAAAATGCCTGCTACAAAAAAGCATACCATCAACAATGATAACCACAGAGTTCTTATACTTCTTTCTTTCATTTTCTTATCTCATCCTCCGATTTTGTATAAGGGGCGATCCGAAGACCGCCCGTGTTTTATTCTGTATCTGTGTTTTCTTTTGTGTCTGTACTTTCCTGAGTATCTGTACTTTCTTTCGAATCGCTGCTATGTGCACCTGCAGCAGATTCATAAAGTTTGGAAGCTTCTTTCTCGCATCCGAACAGCGCACCATATACCTTGCTCCATTCGTATTTCGCAAGTACATCTTTTTCATCTTTTGAACGGTCAAGTATCATAGGAATCTTGAGGATTGCAAATTTTTCTGCAAGAGCTGTCATAGCCGGATATTTTGTATCACCCTGCTCCTCTTCCGATTTATCTTTCAGAATATCAGACGGCACGATCGCAAGCTTACATTTATTCTTCACAAGATCTTTCAGGTCAGCCTTATCATAAGTTCCCGCAGAAATGATATCACCATTTTTTATGGATTCTTTTATTTTATCAATTTTGCATTCCTCTTCTGTTACTGACACCGCTGAAACGTTTTTATCCGCACCGATCTTATTGATCATTTCCAGCGCCACATCAGATGCCACGTATGTTTTGTCCATCGGAAGCTGAATGACGATGATTGATTTGTCAATTCCTGCCGGAATCTGATCCGTCTTGTCTTCCGGAACCAGCAGATAACGGATAGCATCCTGTTTGTAGAGTTTTGCATAATCCTGTTCGGATGCTGCTTCTTCTCCATCTGTACCGGAGGATTTGGAAGAAGTTGTCTCTTCAGATGATTTTGCAGAATCACCATTCTCACTGTCCGATGTAGTCTGTGCTGCATTATTCTGTGTAAGATCCACACTTTCTTTGCCAAACTCATCATTTAATGAAATTTCAAGTACTGTCATATCATTGCTGTAATAATGAATTTTGAACATTTTTGAATGTTCCAGTTTCAGTGAGCTCATATATTCCAGCCCCGTGATCTTTGGTGCTGCATCATCTTTGTAAACAATACCTGCATCTGTTTCGGCCTCTTCGCCCGCAGCTACCTTCTTTGCGCTTCCGGCTGCTTTTGCAGAGACACTGCTTCCTGATGAACTCTTGCTGCTGTCTGAAATATCCATACCAAAATACAATGTATATTCGATTTCGTATGGTTTTGACATAGCCGTAGTACAGCCAACTACCTTATTGTTGGCATTCAGCTGAACCGGAATCTTGAAAGTTGTATAATCACTTCCCTGCTCTACCGGATCATACTGGCTTCCACTGGCTTTAAGATAAATCCACTTGCCACTGTTAAAAGTTACATAAGCCCATGCCTGTCCGTTCTCTACACTGATCTTATCACAGGTGATATTCAGCCCGTGTGTACCGGTTCCGCCTGACCATGAAAACGAAAAGGCATCTGAACCATATTCACCATCTTTTAAGCTTCCCGCCGAAGAATCCACCTGACTGGTCTTACCGTCTGTTTTGGACTGATACTGGCTGCCGGATGAACTGCTTCCGCCGGTGCTGCTTCCACTGGAGCTTCCTCCGCCGGTACTGCTTCCGTTCGAACTGCTTCCATTGGAATTACTTCCATTAGAACTGTTACTTCCACTGGAATTGTTTCCGCCTGTGTTACTTCCGTTAGAGCTGTTATTTCCATTAGAATTGCTTCCGTTGGAATTATTTCCACCGGAGTTATTGCTGCCGGAATTATCACTCTTTGAACCATCCCCGCCAGTCTCGGAACCACTGGTATCTACTGTAAATTTCAGGGTATGGTCATACCACATTTTTTCTTTGTCTCCGGCTTCATAATAACGATGGGAACGTGCTGCCAGTTTTACTTCCTGATTCAGACCCGGGAGTGAAAATGTATAAGTATATTTACCATTTCCGTCAACTTTGTAGGAGATCAGATTGCTGTCATCTGCCTTAAGTGCATCTTCTTTGCTTCCCAGGAACAGCCTGTCATATCCATCACTGCTCAGCGTGATCGTAGCCGTGACTTTACCGCTTTGGGCAACAAGTTTGCAGGCTATGATCTTAAACATCGTCTTTGTTCCATATGTATGTTCTACATTTCCGATATAAGTTCCATCCTTTACCTCATCGCCGGATGGCTTATCTGAAGACCCTGTATCGTTTTTTGTAATATGGATCGTATAATCAATGTCATGGGGTTCTGTCATAGCTATTGTCGTTGCAGTAATGACCATATCTGTGTTCAAGGCAACCGGAATCTCAAAATAAGATCCCCCCTCATTGCTCGTCGGCAGATATTCCTGACTGTCAACTACTACTCTGGTAAATTTCTCACTGCTGAACTTGATGGTTGCGTATGTCTTACCCTCCTTTACAGTGATACCTTCACAAGTGATCTGCGTTTTCCCTGTGCCGCCTTCAAAGGAAAATCCATCTGCTGTATATGTACCATCAGCAAGTGCAAAAACAGATATTACATCCTGTGTATCCTGTTCTGTATTCTCACTGTCTTCTTCCAGACTTTCTATGCGATAAGAATCTTCGTCCGTATCCTGTGTTTCTTCTGCAGTATTTCCTTCCAGTGATCCGATCTTCCAGAGCGAATCTGACATCTCATCTGCACCGCTCTTTGAAATAGTTCCCTCGCCGGAATTATCTGCCGGAATATTTTCTTCTGTTTCCTGCGGCTCCTGCATATTTTCTGAATTATTATCATCCACTGTCTCCTGTGCAGGTTCTGCCTCAGACGGAAGCATGAAATAAAGATCTTCCTCTGTATACCAGCTGTTATCTGCAGTGTTACCTGGAACATATCCTGCCTTTTCTCCCAGATACTGCGGATCAATATAAAACAGATAATGATATCTGCCCTCTTCGTCCATTGAACCTTCGATCACAGGTGTTTTATCCTCATCTGATCTGTTTCCAATATAAAGCCTGTTATATGCTGTATTTGCAGATACAATTTCAATCAGAACAGACTCGCCTTCCTGAAAAGCCCTTTTCTCCGTGATCTGCAGAAATTCTTCGTTCACAGGATCTGTATCAGCGTTCTGCTCTGTTTCTTCTGTCGTTGCTTCATCTGGTTCTTCATTTGCATCTGAGCCAGATTCTTCACCTGCATCTTCGCTGTTTTCTTTTTCCGGTGCAACATCACTGTTTTCCTGTACTGTCGCATTCTCTGCTGATGCCGAAACCACAGCCTGTGGTGCCGTCGTCATACTCAGTGCAAGAAGTACAGCAAGCGCCTTTTTTGCCTGCATGCTTACCTCTCCTTTTTATTTGAAGTGCTGTTTTTATGAATGTTTAACTTTTATAGGATAAAAATAAAGCCTGCTTTCCGTACAGAACAGGCAGACTTTTTCATACAAATAAAGTGTACACTTCCACTTTAAGCTCAATAGCATTCTGATCTTTCGTGGATTTGTTACACTTGCATTGATGCGATCTGCTTTCTTCGGAAGCTGTTCATCATCCCTCCAGCAGGTTTCCTGACTTACACAGTATCACATGCCCATTCCTTCTCACGCCTATTTCACGCAATGGCTCTTATGAACACCTCTTATGTTTACAGTGACCGGATCGTTCAGGACTTACACCTGATTCCCTATTATCCGCCTGCGGCAGCACTGGAGTTCCTATATTCTACTTTATTATAACAATATCTCCGATAAGGTGCAAGAGTCTGAACCCGATTTACATTTATATAAGAAAGCTGTTCATAAAATGTGCTGAAATGCACCGAAAAAGCCGCTGATTTTTTGATTAATATTTGTCAATTTTACTAATAAATGTTATTATAATTTTATGGGATGTATACGCGGAGCATTCCAGCCGCAACAGACACATGTAAATGTGTCCGAATTTATTTAATTACATAAGGAGACTATTATGAAGCAAAGAAGAAAAGCTATTTTGGCGCTGCTTCTCAGTGCGTCCGTGGCAGCTTCTCCAATTGTATCTGCAACATCCGTTTTTGCGGAAGATCTGGATTTTGCAACAGTTGAAGAAACTGAGGTTACATCAGAAGATGCGGGTTCTGATTTCTCAGATGACTCTATTTCCATAGAAGATTCTGATGACGTGACCGAGGCTGATACAGCCGATGATTCCATTTTAATTGACAACTCTGATTCTGCTGAGTATTCAGAATCAGATACAGATGTATTCAGTGCCGGTGATGAAGTAGACGCATTCACTGCAGCAGATGAAGTATCTGTACAGGCTGACGAAGAAGCAAAGACTCACTCTATTGATGTTACTGTTGTCAACAGTTCCGGAGACGTATCCGGCATGTATGCCATGGAAAATGCCATCATCACCAAACAGGACGACGGCACTTACCTGGTAAAAATGCATCAGAAAAATAAAAACAGAAACTACATGGCACTCACCAGGGATGTCACCGCTGCCACTCAGCACAGAGTTGACTGGTATATTGCTGATACAGACTATTATTACACTATCCCGGTTGCAAACCTGACGGAGCCTGTATATGCAAGTTTCAGCTATACAAGAAACGTAAACAAAGGTGCTGCATGGAGTAATGTTCAGACAATTACTTTTGATACTTCCTCTATGGCAGATACAACTGAACCTGCTGTTGACGCTTCCGGCATGAACAAACAGGCAGCTCTTAACTATACTGCTGCTGATGCCGCTCTGGCTTCCGTTCCGGAAGATCTCTCAATTTACACAGATGAGACAGCAAAGGCAGTTACCGCTGCTGCCAATGCGCTCAAAGGAAAATACAAAGCAATCCAGCAGTCTGACGTTGATACCCTTGTCACCGCTCTCACTGACGCGGTTAAAGCTTTAAGAAAAAAAGCAGTTTCTCTTACCGTTACAAATAAGACAGGCATGTTTAATGTTACAGATGCAGTTCTCGATAATGACAAACTCATCGTTACTCTTCATGGAACTGGTTATCGTTATCTGTACAAGGGTACTTATGAAGAAGCTGTTGCAAACGGGGATAACAGAGACAAATGGATTGCAGGCGATAATTCCAGCGGAAAATGGCAGTTTACCATTCCTGTTGCTGAAGGTGAAACCTTCGTCCCGATCGTAGCTATCTCCCACAGCTACCTTACCAAATATGAGCAGGGTAAGAACTCTCTGGAAAGAGCTTTCTATCCTCGCCAGGCTGTAATTGACCAGAACGCAGCTACTTTAGTTACCGGTGATTATGATCATACAAAAAATCTGACTGTCACCAATAATGTTAAAATGTTCAAAGTTGACACCGCTTCCCTTGAGACAATTGGTGGACCTAACTCTAATAATTATAAGGAGATTCTTCACCTCACCATGGGAAGTACCAGCTTCGATAAAGTATTTATCGGCTCTGCTGTAGATGCGGCCGCTGCTGAAACAACAACTGACATCACAGACCAGAAAGCAGATCTCACTGTAAAAGCCAACGCAATGGGCGGTGAAGCTACTGTTGACTACCTCGAAAAAGAAGTGATCTTTTCTTTCCATTCTGTAAAGAATGATTCCTGGTATGAGCGTGTATTCAATGTAAACAAAACAAATGGTACCCTTACCATTACACCTGTTTCAGTTCCGGCTACTTCAATCACACTGAATGCATCCAGCCAGAATCTGATTACCGGTGAGTCCTTTACATTAACAGCTACTGTTGAACCTGCTAAAACAACTGATACAGTTGTATGGTCATCCAGCAACAAAGCCGTTGCCACTGTTTCCGACGGTACTGTAACTGCTGCAAAGGCTGGTACTACAGAAATCACTGCTACAGCAGGAAACGTAAAAGCAACATGTACTGTTACAGTTTCTGATCCGGTCTACAAAGTAACAGACATCAAACTTACGGCTGCTCCTTCCCGCCGCATTGCAGCAGGCAAGAAAGTACAGCTTAAAGCTTCCATTGCTCCTTCTAATGCTACAGACAAATCTGTAACATGGACTTCCAGCAACAAAAAAGTTGCCACTGTTAACGCAAAAGGTCTGGTTACATTCAAGAAAAATGCAGGTGGCAAAAAAGTAACTATCACAGCTACAGCCAAAGATGGAAGTAAGAAATTTGCAAAGATCACGCTTACCTGCATGAAGGGTTCTGTAAAGAGTATCAAACTTTCCGGAAAAACTACTGTTAAATCTGGTAAAACTACAAAATTAAAAGCAAAAGTTTCTACCAAGAACGGCAAGGCAAACAAAACTGTTGTATGGTCATCCAGCAACACCAAACTTGCCACTGTTGACAAAAACGGTAAAGTAAAAACTGTCAAAGGCAAAAAAGGCACCGTCAAGATTACCGCAAAAGCAACTGACGGATCCGGCAAGAAAGCAACTATTAAAATTAAAATTAAAATCAAATAATATCAATTGTTTTTAATAACAATATGATACAAAAAGCTCCT
>OASZ01000981.1_pt1 | contig 14312 bp, 12 predicted proteins | sample 1501241 | NCBI WGS metagenome assembly OASZ01 (sample SAMEA2579926, study PRJEB22360) | human gut metagenome | biome: human gut; feature: human-associated habitat; material: faeces | place: Denmark | collected 2008/2010 | reverse complement strand
CCGCCATAACTATTATTCTGATATATATTTTAAAATATTTAAAATAATATCAACTTTTTTGTACCGTTTGGTATGTTTCTATCCATACTCTCTATGTAAACAAAAATATTTTAAAGAGAGGTATACATATGGAAATAAAAACACAAGAAGAACAAAGGGAGTTTGTCGATACAGAAACGGGTGAAGTCTTTAAGGCCAGTTTGATAATAAAGAATGACGATGATTTTTATAAGGTATTCCTGCATGATTTGTGTGGACTTTATGGACTTACTCAAAACCGACAAGTAGACGTGATTAATTACATACTTACGAACATGAACGATAAAACAAACTTACTCAATGCGAGTTATGACGAAATTTCAAGGGCTATCGGTGTAAGTAAAACGACTGTGAAAGAAGTCTTTAGCAAGCTAATAAAGGCTAGAGCTATAACACGGATAAGAAACGCCGTGTATATGGTAAATCCTTCTATTCTAAGTAAAGGGAAAGCAGGAAAGCAATATGGACTAATGATAATATATAATGGATATAGGGAGGGTGAAGATAATGACAATAAGGAAAGCTAAGCCTCTTTTCAATCTGCCGGAATATCTGCTAGAAAAATATCCAACTGAAATCGAAGTGGATAGCCGAGGCAACTATCATAAAGCTGGATATCCTCTTATTAAACTGTACTATAACAAGTACAAAGGGTTTTGGTGCTGGAAGGATTACAGTAAGAATGCAGAAGTGAGCGGAGACGATTGTGTGGATTATTTAACGAGGTATCTTCATATGGAACCAGCTACTGCCTTTTATGAGATTATCACTTATGTAGAAAAACAATAAAGCCGGAAACGGCTTTTTCTTTTATTTATCGTATTGACTTTTATTGCAAATAAGTATACTTCGGATAAGGAAAAGTAAGAAAAGATGTAATTATTGAATAAAGGTAATCGAAAACAGAAATTTTATAAGACATTTATATGAATAATTATTTAAAGGCAAACACTCCTGTTGAATTTGGTTTTAGATTTAAACCCTTGACAAAAATCACGAATTAGCTTATGATAAAATTACTAAATTATAAATTAGTAATTTAGATATAGATAAAGGAGAACTATATGTTTGTTGGAAGACAGCGTGAATTAAATAAGCTAGAGAGTATGTACTCAAGCGCCCAATTTGAACTGGCCGTTTTTTACGGAAGAAGGCGCGTTGGGAAAACAACTCTGATTAATGAATTTTGTCGTGATAAAGAGACTATATTTTTTGTCGCATCTGAAGCAACCGGTCAGGAGAATCTAAAGCAATTTTCCAAAGCCGTTTTCCAAACCGTCAATCCGAATGCCCCATCTCCATCATTCTCAAGCTATGATGAGCTTTTGACGTATATTGACGGAATCTGCATGGAAAGACGCCTTATACTGGTAATTGATGAATATCCATATCTTGCATCAAGTTATAAGGCTATCTCGTCCCTTTTGCAGGCACATATAGACCATAGCTGGCAAAACAGCCAGCTCTTCCTAATTCTTTGCGGTTCTTCTATGAGTTTTATGGAACATCAGGTTTTAGGATACCAGAGCCCTCTCTATGGACGAAGAACAGCTCAGTTTAAAATCCATCCTTTCACCTTTTTTGAGACTAGGGCGATGTGTCCTTCCTTTTCATCGGAAGAACAGGCAATCCTATATGGAATTACTGGAGGTATACCGGAGTATATCAGCCGCATTTCATCCAAGTTGACTTTGGACGAAAATATTGTGGAGCTTTTTTTTACAGAAAGCGGCCGTCTCTACGAGGAACCTTCCAACCTTTTAAAACAGGAACTCCGTGATCCGTCCACATATAATTCTGTCATAGGCGCCATTGCCGGCGGTGCCAGTAAAATGAATGAAATTGCAACAAAGGCTGGGATAGAAACCGGCGCTGCAAGCAACCTCTTACAGGCGCTGATTGAACTGGGAATCGTCCGAAAGGAAGTTCCCATTACGGAAAAGGAATCCAGCCGGAAAACAATTTATTTATTGGAGGATCAGATGTTCCGTTTTTGGTATCGCTTTGTGAGTCCGAATATCAGCGGAATTGTTCGGGGCATTGGAAGTATCATCTATGAAAAACAGGTAAAACCTCAGTTGAATCATTATATGGGCCTGGTCTTTGAAGAGATATGTCGGCAGTATCTTTACCTGCCTCAAATTATAGCAGAAGCTCCGTTTATTTACAGTAAATCCGGACGTTGGTGGGGGAATAATCCTGTCGAAAAACGCCAGGAGGAAATAGATATTGCAGCAATTGATGATGATAATATTCTTCTGGGTGAATGTAAATGGCAGAACGCCCCGGTTGGGTGTGATGTGTTGAATGATTTATTAGCACAAGGCTCCCTGTTCTATATGGAAAAGAAATGGTATTACATTTTTGCTAAAGATTCATTTACACAGGATTGTATTGCGAAAGCAGCACAGTCCAGACATATTTTTCTAATTTCATTTCGCGATATGATTGAAACTATATAAAAAGCAATTAATATAAACGTGATTTTAGAATTGATTCGTTTCCTAATATACAGTATCATTCAGATACTATCTTGCAATGCATCTGGTAAGAGTCAGAAATCCTCTTCCAAGAAATATGATATCGAAGAAAATGGCGATGATCTTTACGTAAAATTCGGTAACGGTGATACGGTTGAAGGACTTTATACAGATAAAGAACTGACGAAACCAGCATTCAACGATGGTACTCTGTTTGTATATGAATGGCCGCATATTGCACTGTATGATGGTGATTGGACTGAAAAACCATTAACCAGAGCTGCTGCAGATGGTGACTTTTTAGGTGAATTAACAGCTGAATAATTTATTTAAAATGGACGGTGGATTTTCCACCGCCCATTTTTAATCATAGAATTTTGAATTGTTATAAAATTTATTTATTTGGGTTGTTAAGTCCTAACCAACCTTCTGTTGGGGTTGAATTTTCCTTGATTTCGGTATAAGTGTAAAGGTCATCATCGTAAAGCTGGATAAACGGTACTGATAAGATCATATCGTCAGTAACATTTTCATAATTACCGTTGATTTCGTTAATCATTTCAGCAACTAATTCATCATCAGTATACTCAAAATTGGAACCTTTAATCTTGGTAACTTTCTTGCCACTAATTGTTACTTCTACATCATCCTCAGCAATTCCCTTGTTTTCAAGGTCATACTTCTTGGAAGATTTCTGAACTTTACCCTTTTTATTTACCAGATAGATGTCTCCATCATAGTAATAGAGTCTGTAATCATCATCAGCATCCAGTCTCTTACCGTTAAAGTACAGATAGTCATCTTTCAGTCCCTTGTAGCCCTGACCATTCTTACCGTTCTTAGTGTTGAAGTAGAAGGTGTAATCATCATCATCACACTCTACACTTGTTACACGGCCTGTCTTCTGGTAGCCATTCTCGTCGAAGTAGTAGAAGCCGCTGTCAGCGTTGATATACTGTAAACCATCCTGCATCTGGCCTTTTTCATTGAATGCAAAATATTTTCCATTGATTTTGATTCTCTGAACGTAAACCATCTTACCATCTTCATCGTAAGTGGCTTCGTCTTTATAACCGCCATCAGCGTATTTGATTTCACCGTCATCTACGTAGTACCAGTCTGTATCACCATCTGTACCTACGTCTTCAGAACCATCCATTTCATACCAGCCGTCTGCTCTCCAGCCTTCTTCAACAGCGTTGTAGTATCTCATATCCTCAACGCTTGCGGAACCGGCACTTGCCACACCATCAAGCTGCGCATTTGAGCTTACAGTCTTTGCCGTACCGTTAATCCACTCATACAGCATCTGACCATGATTGTTGAACATATAGTATCTTCCATTAATCTTTTTCTTGTTTGCGCCGGTATAAACTTTACCGGAAGACTGGAAGTAATACCAACCTTCGTCATCGCAGTCGTCATCTTCTGTACAGCCGAGAACAACTTCCAGGTTGTCATCATCATCTAAGTCATCTTCGTCGAGTCCGGATTTCTCAAGCCATAACCACTGGCTCTCAGCTCTCCAGCCTTCGTCTTCACCACCTAAATAGAAAGCGTCATCGCCATCCTGGTGCCAGCCTGTTAACATCTCACCGTCTTCGTTGAAGTAGTATGTCTTTCCATTGATCTTCTTGGAATCATCAGTAACTTTCTTACCTTTGTTTCCGAAGTAATACCAATGCTCACCACCGTCATCCGGATCATCTTCCTCATCATCAGCCAGAGTCTTAATCCAGGAATTTACGAGCATACGTCCGTCACCGTCTACGTAATATTCATCATCAACCCAGCTGTCTGTAAGCATTTCGCCGTCTTCGTCAAGATAGAACCAGTAAGCACCATCCTTTTTCCACTCATCGGTTACCATCTCATCATCGCTGTCATAATAGTGCCAGATACCAGAATCATCTTTTTCCCAACCAGCGGCGAAAGATGTCATGGAAGCACCCATAGCGAGTAAAGCTGCTGCAGATAAAACTGCAACTAATTTAGTCTGCTTTCTCATAATTAATGCACTCTCCTTTTTTTCTTTTTGAAATATTTTTCGAAATTCCTAATTGCATTACGAGGTCATTATACTTCGGATAAGGAAAATTATCGCAAGTTAAGGATGTTTTATCACCCTATTTTGTCATACTATTTCAACATAAAATAGATTTACTTGTATTATTAAGTAAATATTCATTGATTCTCAATCAATAGGATGGTATAGTAGTATAAGATTTTTTATCACTGAATTTTTGATAACATGGATTTGGGTAATTTATTTGGGATGAATTATGGTATATTTATGCAGAAAATCTGTTCAAATAGAACGCGGGCAGCGGTATTTCCTGTTTATTTATCATGTCATCCTTTCCAAGATCCTTGTGATTCATCGTAACAGTTCGGACAGTATGAACTGTTACGATGAATCACATTCACAAATTTAACATTTGAAAGGAGCTTCCATTATGAAATACCTATCCGACTCCCTGCCACAGACTGCCTGCATCCCCCTGTCTTTCGGCAATGAAGCCCCTGAGCAGGCTTTAGGGATTCTCTCACCGGAACCTTCTTCCGATGAAGAAAAAAGGGAATATGCAAAACAGACCGCTATCCGGCATGCCATGAGCATCGAAGATTACCGTCTCTATCTTTCAGCACAAAATATGTCGGAAAATACAATTCACGTATATGCTTACGCTATCCGCCAGTTTTTTGCACTATACCACGAAATTACATATTCCAATTTGAAATTGTATAAGGTTTTTCTTCTGGAACATTACAAACCGCAGACCGTCAACCTGCGGATTCGGGCGCTGAACTCATATATTGAGTTTAAAAAGCTTAATCCTGGAAAAATTCCTATGGTGCGCATCCAGCATAAAAATTATCTTGACAATGTAATCAGCGAGGCAGATTATGAATACCTCAAAAATTGTCTGCTCCGTGATGAGAAATACCTCTATTATTTTATTATCCGTTTTATGGCTGCAACCGGAGCGCGTGTCAGCGAGGTAATCCAGTTTGAAGCTGAAGATATCTTCACCGGATATAAGGACATCTACTCAAAAGGAAATAAGGTCAGGCGCATCTATGTACCTAAAGCTCTGCAAAAAGATGCTATTGCCTGGTTGAAGGCAATCAGACAGGAACGCGGATTTGTATTTCTAAACCGGTATGGGAACCCCATTACCCCCGGTGGAATCCGGGGCCAACTCAAGAATATGGCTCTTGCCTACGGGATGAACCCAGAAGTGGTTCATCCTCATTCTTTCCGCCACCGTTTTGCCAAAAGCTTTATTGAAAAATGCGGAGATATCTCTCTCCTCTCCGATCTGCTTGGCCACAAAAACCTGGAAACCACCAGGATTTATCTGCGCCGTTCCAGCAGTGAGCAATATGAAATCATCAACAAGGTGGTGGACTGGTAACAAGATAACAGGCCACCGTCTTCAGTAAAAGGAGTTATACATGGAGGAATCACTTGAAAATACAGTAGAACAATTTAAAATATACCTGGAAAAGCAGGGACGCTCAGCTAAGACTCTCACTTCCTATGCCTGCTCAGTCTCAATGTTTATTTCACTTTGCGGTGAGCTTACAGTCGAAAATTTGAAAAGATACAGGGAATATCTGCTCAAAAACTATCAGCTCAATACCGTAAATACAAGAATTTACGGTATGAACCGTTACCTCGACTATTTACAGGAGAGCGGCCGGCTTCCTGCTTCACTGACACTCCCCTCCGGAGGTCCTCCCGACTGGCAGGAACCAATCCACTTAAATCCGGTTAAAATAACAAGGGACGGCGTCTACAGAATGCAGCCTGTAAAAGAACAGAAAAAAAGTTATCTTGATACCGTTATTTCTCAGCGGGATTATGAGCGCATGAAGCGCAGATTAAAACAGGACGGAAATATGTACTGGTATTTTGTCATCCGGTTTCTTGGTGCAACCGGCGCCCGGGTAAGTGAATTACTGCAGATTAAAATAGAAGATTTGCGTCTCGGTTATTTGGATCTATATACTAAAGGGGGCAAAATACGGCGTCTGTACTTCCCACGAAGTCTCTGCGCGGAAGCCATCCCCTGGTTCATGGAACGCGGAACGAGGAGCGGATTTATATTTTTAAACCAGCACGGGAACCTGATTTCATCGCGGGGTATTGAACTCAGATTGAAACACTTTGCCAAACTATATAAGATAAATCCAAAAACCGTTTATCCCCATTCATTCCGCCACCGATTTGCCAAGAACTTTTTAAAACGTTTCAATGATATTTCTCTTCTTGCCGATCTGATGGGGCATGACAGCATTGAGACAACCAGAATTTACCTGACCCGTTCAAGCCAGGAACAAAAGGCCCTGCTGGACCGGATTATTACCTGGTGAATTTACTAAAAAGAGGAATCGCCTGAACCGGCACTGTGCCGGAACTGGCGATTCCTCTTTTGGGACTTATTATACAGTCCCGTTTTGCCTGTAACATAAATTATATAGAACGTTTTACAGCACCTTGCTTAAAAACGCCTGTAATCTTTCGCTCTTTGGATGCCCGAAAAACTCATTCGGTTCATTTTCTTCCGCAAAGTTTCCGCCGTCCATAAACATTACACGTGTCGCTACCTCCCTGGCAAATCCCATCTCATGGGTAACGACCACCATTGTCATCTTTTCCTCCGCCAAATCACGCATAACGCTTAAAACTTCCCCGACCATCTCAGGGTCCAGAGCCGATGTCGGTTCATCAAACAGCATCACATCCGGTTTCATACAAAGCGCCCTGACTATCGCAATACGCTGCTTCTGCCCGCCGGAAAGCTGATTCGGATAGGCCGCAGCCCGGTCCTGGAGCCCGACGCGTTCAAGAAGTTTCATTGCCTCAGCCTCAGTTTCCTCTCTCTTCTTTCCCTGAAGCTTCATCGGCGCCAGCGTCAGATTCTCGAGGATTGTCATATGAGAAAATAAATTAAATTGCTGAAATACCATGCCCATCTTCTGACGGTGTTTATTAATATCTGTTTTTTTATCGGTAATGTCTGTGCCTTCGAATAAAATCTGGCCGCCTGTCGGTTCCTCCAGAAGATTCAGGCAGCGGAGAAATGTGCTTTTACCTGAGCCTGACGCCCCGATAACACATACCACATCCCCTTTGTATATATCGACTGTCACACCGTCCAGAACGATATTGGCTCCAAAGCTTTTTTGAAGATTTTTCACCTGGATCAGAGGTTGATCCCATATATTAGCGCTCACTCTGCCTCAGCCTCCTTTCCAGACATTTAATTAACTGGGTAAATATAATAACAATAATCAGATATATGGCAGCCACCGCAAGCAGCGGCATCGTTGCACTGTAAGTGATACTCCGGATAATATCCCCGCCTTTTGTCAGATCCTGAAGCGCGATAAAACCGGCAACCGATGTCTCTTTCAGCAGGGAAATAAATTCATTGCAGAGCGCAGGCAAAATATTCTTAAATGCCTGAGGCATAATAATGTACCACATCGTCTGAGGATAGTTGAATCCCAGGCTGCGCCCGGCCTCAAACTGTCCGTTATCGATAGACATTATACCGCTCCTGAAGATTTCCGCCACATACGCGCCCGAGTTGATACCAAACGCTAACACGGCAACCGGAACTTTGTCCACTCTGAGGCTGCCGAAAATGACATAGTAAATAATCATTAACTGCACGACTACAGGAGTCCCCCGGATCACGGTCAGATAAAGATTACATATAAAATTGAGTATCTTCAGTTTATGAGTTTTCTCATAAGTTGAACGAATGACACCGACAATCAGACCAATGACAATACCGAGAATTACTGCCAGCAGTGTTACGGTAAGCGTTATTTTAAGACCATCTACCAGGTAAAGCCAGCGATCTTTCTCGATAAAATTAAAATAGAAATCCTCAGTGAATTTTTGCCACATATCCTTCTTCCTTATCTGTTATTTTATGGAGGCTGATACCAGCCTCCATCTTATATTTAACAATATTAAACGTGTATCTTTATTTTACTCTGCATCCATATATTTTGCAACGATTTCGTCAATCTTTCCTTCTTCTTTCAGCTCTTTGATTGCTTCGTTCATCTTCTCAACCAGTTCCATGTTTCCTTTTTTGATTGCAATTGCATATTCTTCTTCTGACATCTTCTCTTCCAGAATCTTGATGCCTTCTGTCTTCTTTACAAATGCCTCTGCCGTCGCCTGGTCAATTACAACTGCGTCAATCTTTCCCTGTGTAAGGGACTGTACTGCTTCAAGTCCTTTATTATAACGCTCTACTGTAGCATCTTTAATTTCAGTTGCAAGAGCGTCACCTGTAGTTCCAAGCTGGACACCGATAATTTTTCCAGCAAGTGCATCAGAGCCTGTGATATCACTGTCTTCTTTCACAATGGCAACCTGGTTTGAGTTTGCATAGGTATCTGTAAATTCAACTGATCTCTGACGCTCTTCCGTAACTGTCATGCCTGCTGCGCCGAAATCTGCTTTTCCGCTTGTTACTGCCGGAATAATTGCGTCAAAAGCCATATCTTCTATTTGAAGCTCCATGCCAAGCTTAGCAGCGATTGCTTTTGCAATTTCTACATCGATGCCTACGATATCCCCGTCTTCATAGTATTCATATGGAGGGAATTCTGCATTAGTAGCCATCACAAGTGTACCGCCGGCTGCTTCCGCCCCGCCTGTCGCCTCCTCAGAAGCTTCGGCTGTCTCGCCCTCTGTCTCTGGGGCTGCCTCTGCTGTTTGCGCCTGTGTTGTCTCCGGTGCTGCTGTCTCTGCCGGTTTCGAGCTGCATGCCGTAAGTGCTGCCGCCATCAGTGCTGCCATTGATAATGCTAAAATCTGTTTTTTCATAATTATCCTCCTCTTGTCATACCGGATGCATAAACCTACGATCGGTCTGCTGTTTCCGACCGCATATTTATGTTAATATTCGCCATTTTTATGCATCAAATATGTATAAATATAAATTTTCTTTTCTAGTATTTCATTATAACGTATTTTTAAAATTAATCAAGTACCTGGGCCACATTTTTTTATGGTTTCCACAAGTTTATGAATGTTTATGCAAATAATCCCCCAACCGTTTCCAGCTATTGGCAAAATTATTATTAAGGTTTATACTACAAACTAGAAAGTGAGGTAAATTTTATGGAAGACTGGTTGATAAAAACGGCCTGGCCAATGACTCCGCCGCTTCCCTTTTCAGCATTTCACATCTGCTTTTCCCTATTCGGCCTGAGTGCGGCCTTTACCCTGGCATGGCTCTGCAGACGTCTGCCGCAGGCATACAGAGTACGCCTCTTGTTCTTTCTGGGGATTCTGCTCGCCCTTTCGGAATGTTATAAACAGATGTTTCTGTATTATATTGTCAACGGCCATAAATACGACTGGTGGTATTTTCCATTTCAGCTTTGCAGCGTCCCCATGTATCTCTGCCTCATTCTGCCCTTTGCAGCAAAATTCGGCCGGAAGTGGGAAAGGCTGCTCTGTACTTTTATGTACTGCTATAATCTGCCCGGAAGTATCCTCGTTTTTGCGGCTCCGTACGGAATGATGCATCCATACTGGAGCCTGACCATCCATTCTTTTATGTGGCATATTCTACTCGTTTTTATCGGACTATTAATCGCTTTTTCAGGTATGGGCTCTGTATTATGGAAGGGATTTACCGGCTCCACCGGGCTGTTTCTGGCATGCTGCGGGATTGCAACGGCTGTCAACATTCTGGCCGGTCCCTATGGTTATCCGGACATGTTTTACATAACGCCCTATTATCCTACGACGCAGCCGCTTTTTTCAACGATTGCTGAACAATTTGGGATTATGGCCGGAGATTTAGCCTATATCGCTGCCATTATCATGGGCGCTTTTATTCTTCATCTCATTTACCGCCGGTATCACCGGTAAAAACAGAAAAGCAACCATATAATGATATGCCCCTGTCTGTCTGACTGGGGGCATATCAAAACCGGCTGCTTATCCTTTTATCTTTCCACCCTTGTTTTTACTCTATATCTCTATTTAATCTATTCGCTCTATTTGCTCTATTTAATCTATTCGCTCTACTTAATCTCGCTGTGGAACTCCTGAAGTGATTTCACTTCAATATTTCCATTCTTTGTAATCGTCTTAAGAGCCTGAACCGTAGCCTTCGCTGCAGCCATATTCGTAAAATACGGAATCTTGCCTTTTACGGCTGCCTTCCTGATATAGCTGTCATCTCCCAGACCTTTCTTGTCAAGAGGGGTGTTGATTATAATATCAACCTTCTTATTTGTAATCTTATCAAGAATGTTCGGACGTCCCTCGTCAATCTTGGCAATTTTCTCAGCCGGAAGCCCTGCTGCTGCCATAATGTCGTAAGTTCTGCCAGTTCCCATCAGCTTGAATCCGCAGTCATAGAATCCCTTGGCAACTTCAATCAATTCCGGTTTGTCCATATCGTTGACACTGAGCAGTACGGTTCCGGAACTTGGCAGTCTTGTCTGAGTTGCTTCCTGTGCCTTGTAAATCGCTTCGCCCAGATTTGCGGACATACCCAGAACCTCGCCTGTGGAACGCATCTCCGGTCCCAGTACCGGGTCAACCTCAGGGAACATCTTGAACGGGAATACCGGCATCTTCACTCCGTAATGAGGAATCTTCTTCTCTGTCAGTGTCGGAACCGGTGACGGTCTTCCTGTCAGATGGGATGTCATGATGTCAGTTGCCAGTTTTACCATCTTGATGTTGCAGACTTTGGATACCAGCGGCACGGTTCTGGATGCTCTTGGATTCGCTTCCAGTACGTATACCTCTCCATCCTCAATTGCATACTGCATATTCATCAGGCCGACAACGTGCATTTCTTTCGCAATACGGCTAGTATAGTCGCGGATTGTATCTACCTGATCTTTCGTCAGATTTCTGGATGGAAGGATGCAGGCGGAGTCTCCGGAGTGGATACCGGCAAGCTCGATGTGTTCCATTACAGCCGGTACAAACACATTCTCTCCGTCGCTGATGGCATCCGCCTCACACTCTGTCGCATGGTGCAGGAAACGGTCAATCAGAATCGGACGGTCAGGAGTAACGCCTACGGCTTCCTTCATATAATATGTCAGAGCTTCATCGTCATGAACAACCTCCATGCCGCGTCCTCCGAGAACGTAGGAAGGACGAACCATTACCGGATATCCGATGCGTTTTGCAATAACGAGAGCCTCATCTACATTGACAGCCATTCCTGACTCAGGCATTGGGATTTGAAGCTTGTCCATCATATCGCGGAACAGATCCCGATCCTCCGCCATGTCAATCGTCTCAGGTGTGGTTCCGAGGATTGTTACGCCGTATTTCTTAAGATCTGCGGCCAGGTTAAGCGGTGTCTGTCCGCCAAACTGTGCAATAACGCCCAGCGGTTTTTCCTTATGGTAAATACTTAAAACATCTTCCAGAGTCAGTGGCTCAAAGTACAGTTTATCGGATGTATCATAATCGGTGGATACGGTCTCCGGATTACAGTTAACAATGATAGTCTCAAATCCCAGCTCTTTCAGGGCAATTGCCGCATGAACACAACAGTAGTCAAATTCGATACCCTGGCCGATACGGTTAGGACCTCCTCCGAGAATCATAATCTTCTTATTGTCGCTGCATGGACTTTCATCTTTAATATGGTAGCTGGAGTAATAATAAGCAGAATCTTCGGTGCTGCTTACATGAACGCCTTCCCAGCCTTCCACAATTCCTGCCGCTGTTCTGGCATCGCGAACAGTCTCTTCCGAAATTTCCAGAATTTCACTCAGATATTTATCCGCAAAGCCATCAAGCTTAGCCTGACGGAGTACTTCTGTCGGAGGTACCTGTCCCTTATACTGCAGCAGTGCTTCTTCCTCTTCCACCAGCTCCTTCATCTGTTCGATAAAGTAGTGCTTAATCTTGGTAAGCTCAAAGAGTTCGTCTACCGTTGCGCCTTTTCTCAGAGCTTCATACATAATGAACTGACGCTGGCTGGTCGGTACATGGAGCATGGACAGGAGTTCTTTTTTCGTTTTCTGGTCAAAATCCTTCACATGGCCGAATCCGTAGCTGCCTCTCTCCAGGCTTCGGATTGCTTTCTGGAATGCCTCTTTATAGGTCTTTCCGATACTCATAACCTCGCCTACGGCTTTCATCTGAGTTCCCAGTTTATCCTCAGAGCCTTTGAATTTCTCAAATGCCCAGCGTGCAAATTTAATTACAATATAATCGCCGGACGGAACGTATTTATCCAGAGTGCCGCATTTACCGCATGGAATCTCATCCAGAGTAAGCCCTGTTGCCAGCATGGCAGATACGAGGGCAATCGGGAAGCCTGTTGCCTTGGATGCCAGAGCAGAGGAACGGGAGGTTCTTGGATTAATCTCGATTACGATGTCTCGGTCAGTCTTCGGATCATGTGCCCACTGCACGTTTGTACCGCCGATTACTTCAATCGCCTCAACAATTTTGTATGATTTTTCCTGTAAACGTTTCTGGACTTCTTCTGAAATAGTAAGCATTGGTGCGGAGCAGAATGAGTCGCCGGTATGAACGCCGAGAGGATCGATGTTTTCAATAAAACAAACGGTGATCATATTGTTTTTAGAGTCACGTACAACTTCCAGCTCTAATTCTTCCCAGCCTAAGATGGATTCTTCGACGAGTACCTGGCCTACCATACTGGCCTGAAGGCCTCTCGCACAGACTGTTTTTAATTCTTCTACATTATATACAAGGCCGCCGCCCTCGCCGCCCATCGTGTAAGCCGGACGAAGCACAACCGGATATCCCAGTTTATCGGCAATTTCAAGAGCATGCTCTACGGTGTAAGCAACCTCGCTTCTTGCCATCTCGATTCCCAGGCTCTCCATTGCATGCTTGAATTCGATACGGTCTTCCCCGCGCTCGATTGCATCAACCTGGACTCCGATTACTTTTACATTATATTTATCAAGAACTCCTGCCGCAGCAAGTTCAGAACAAAGGTTAAGACCTGACTGTCCTCCCAGGTTAGGAAGTAATGCGTCCGGTCTCTCTTTATCAATGATCTGTGTCAGTCTCTCAACATTAAGCGGTTCGATGTATGTTACATCTGCTGTCTCCGGATCCGTCATAATCGTCGCCGGATTAGAGTTTACCAGTACAATCTCGTAACCAAGGTTTTTTAACGCCTTACATGCCTGAGTTCCGGAATAATCGAACTCGCATGCCTGTCCGATAATAATTGGACCGGAACCGATAATCATCACTTTGTGAATGTCGTTTCTCCTCATGTTTTTTCCCTCTCATTGTCTGCAGTTTACATTTTCTAAAAGCCGCTCAGAAGTCCTTTTTGCCAAAAGACCCCAGTAAGGCATTATCAAGATTATAATAGAAAAGTTCTGCCTTGTAAACCGAAAAAATGCGTTTTTCTCTTTCCTTTTTACATTTTTTATGATATGCTAGTAAAAATATACTGGGGTATTATTTTAAAAAGCAGAAAGGATTCGTCAATTTTTATGAAAAAAATCGTAGTAATTGACGGCCAGGGCGGCCGGATGGGAAAAACTGTGGTAGAACAGCTTAAGAATACATACCCGGATCTGCCTCTCACAGCCATCGGCACCAACAGTATCGCCACTTCTGCTATGCTGAAGGCGGGAGCCGATCTGGGCGCCACAGGAGAAAATCCTGTTATCACGGCCTGCCGCGATGCCGATTTAATTATCGGGCCCCTGGGAATTGTCATTGCCGATTCCTTGCTGGGTGAGATCACACCGGCAATGTCCTCGGCCATAGGCAGC
>OASZ01000964.1_pt1 | contig 14754 bp, 7 predicted proteins | sample 1501241 | NCBI WGS metagenome assembly OASZ01 (sample SAMEA2579926, study PRJEB22360) | human gut metagenome | biome: human gut; feature: human-associated habitat; material: faeces | place: Denmark | collected 2008/2010 | reverse complement strand
ACGCCCACTGTTTGACACCGTGAGCCGTATAGGACAGATGAGAGGCCGGGTTAAGCGGGTCCGGAGGCATCCAGCCAACCGTCATGTCTTTTACTGTGACGCTGAAGCTGTAATCCCCTGTGACGGGGTCATATACGACGGTAACATCCTTCCCGGACTGTGACGGTGCAAGGGTGTCCAGGATAACCGTGGCAACATTGTGGCTATCGTCCATGATATGAGCAAAATACAAGGTCTCCGGTTTTATGACCAGTCCGTCCAGCCTTCCGTCCGCCGCCATAGTACCAGGTTCTCCGGTAAAAACAATCTCCTGTGCATTTGCCGGCATTGTATCTTTTGTTCCATCCCAGCCGGGATCATGTCTTGTGTACGCCAGAGATTGGACGGGATCTCCCGCCGCATTTCTAGGCATTCCAATCACATAACCGCCTTTTACGGCCACATCGCCGTCATAACGAAAGACAAGGTTCTTTCTGTTTTCAGCCGCATCGGCCGTATCAAGGCCGTCGGGATATTCCACCCGGACCATGGTGGTATGGGTCGCCGGTTTTGCCAGATAAATATACCCTTTGCTGTTTTCGGTCTTTTTCATGATATTGTAATTGCTCCGCATATTCTGATACTTGAGCGGATCCGCCTTTAACGGATTTGCAAATTCCAATATGATGTCTCCAGCGGATACTGTTTTTCCCCCGGACAGGGAGAGATCCACTTTAGGACCTGTAATGTCGGCCCTCTCATCGATTTGAAGAGGTATCGTCGGGCCGCCGTCCGGTTTATTAATATGAATATGGTTCTCCAGGGTTCCCCCCGATTTTAACACTCCTACCTTTCCTGCATCTGTTCCTGTCAATTCCAGCTTCGCGTTGACCATATTCAGGATACCGGTTCTCCGGTTTACCCCCGCAAAGGGATCGCTGTCCAGGTTTTCTACCACCAGCAACAGATGAGACGTATCGGCAGCGCTTCCGATCGTAAGCTCCGTAAAGCCCTTAACCGTATTGATGGCCACAGAAGTGGCTGATGAGGGATCCGGCTTGGTCAGAGTCACCGTCCTGGTCCCTCCGACGTCTTCCTTTAATACTCCCGTTGCCGTGGATTCTACTCCGTAGCCGCTGACGGTTCCAATCCGATCCGAATCCTCCAGTAATGTGGTACTGAGATCTATCGCAATCGACACATTCCCGTTCACGCTGCCGCTGCCCGCACCGCCTCCGTAGACATCCAGTTTTTTTACTTCTTTCATGGAACCGACCGGATTATCCTTTACGTCTATCTCACAGGAACCGACCGAAGCGTTTCCTGCTCCGTAGATCCGAATTGGTCCCCGGGAGCCGGCTCCCGACATTTCTATTCTGACTTTATCTACCGTGGTTCCCGCCATTCCCCCGTAAATCTCTAACGCACCGCCATGGCCTCCTGCCGCTTCAGTTCCAAAAAAGCCTCCGCGCACCTCCAGGCTGGCCGTCTTTGTCACATTTCCCTTACCGCCGGGAGTGATCAGATTTCTGACTTTTGCCATGTCGCCTGAACCTGTAGCCGGTAAGATTACACTGGTGCTTCCGTCGACTGCGGCAGATGCCTGGCTTCCGCCTCCATAAACAGAGTCAAAAGTACCGCTCATTATTGTAAGGCTGGTATCACCCACAATAGCCGTCTTACCGCCCCCATAGAGGTCGGGATATTTTCCGCTGAATGGTACAATTTCAGTCTCAGGCCCGATTGTAAGATCATAGCCGCCGGCCAGTATATCCGCCGCCGCAGTAAAGGTGAGCCTGATCTTAGTCAGCTCTGTGTTTGCCCCGCATTCCAGATCCTCACCCAGCCTGACGCTCCGCTTAACCGTCTGGCCAACTATTTCTCCGGGCAGTATGGGGTCACTGGCCGAGAGCTCAAAAGTGCTGGTAAACGTAATTTTAGTCGCAGTGCTTCCGCTCTTCTTAATCGCATCCAGTTCTTTTGCCGTCAGGCGGTAGCCTTCTTTTCTGAATGCCAGTTCATATGAGTTTCCGGCGCTGACGGTCCCCAGAGCATCTGCGACCGATTTATAATAAACATGCTGCCCTCCGTTGACTGAGAGGGATACCGGGTACCCCAGGCCCACGGTCCCGTCGTCCGTGTCGGCCATCAAGCCTCCCTGAATCGTGCTGCTGGCTTCGATTCCCTCCGTAGTAGCCCGATCCTTCCGGGTAAATCTTAACAGGATATCATTAATCTGAGCCTGATCCGTTCCCGAATACCCCAGCAGGATCGCAGCTCCATGCTTGACGTCCAGCGGAACATTTACATCATCCAGAACCAGGGGCGTCGTAACAGGGCCCGAACCGGTACGCTTCAGCAGCAGTTCCGCGGTTCCCGTTATTATTCCAAGAGACCCAACGCGGTTGTCCGCCTCAAGGAATCTCAGAGTGGAGCCTGACCCCAGCTCCAGCTTCCCCTGATAAGCCAGGGTTTCCGACTGGCGGTAGTTCAGTTTGCCGCTTACGGTCACCTCTGCATCCTGTTCAATCTTTGCCTGATCAAAATTATAAATATTGTCGATTGCAAGTTCACTGACGGCATTGCCGACCGTCAATTCCGCTTTTCCTGTCGGCTTGCTGTTGTCGCCTTTCATGCCTCCGTAAAGCGACTTTATGGTACCTCCTGTAACATTGACACTGGCATTGGCCACTTTCTTATCCCGTCCTCCGCCATACACATTTTCAAAGACTCCGGAACGGATGGTAATGCTGGCATCGCCGGATAGATTCGTCAGATTGCTGCCGCCAAAAACCCCGGTAAAAGGGTTGTTATCCACAAATGTCACATTCTCGCCAAAGGTCACCGGCGTTCCGTTTGCATAGAAATATTTTGCCCCATCAACACGGAAAGCGATATCCTTAAATACAACCCCCTTTGCCGTTACCGGCAAGTTCATTGCGGGGCTGCCGTTCCGGATCCTAAGCCTTCTCGGCGTGCCGTCCAGGGCTGTATCAGAAGTGAGCGTGATTATGCCCTGGTATCCGTTCAGCTCTGCCCATGCATCCCGATCCTCCTTCGTCAGCGCATAGTCCGTCATCAGCTTTACCGTGACGTCCGGATCGCCGCTTAGCGACGTAATAAAATCAATAGCCTCCTTATGGGTGGAAAAATCTCTTATGTCACCATTGGCCTCATTCGTAATCCGGATGGGTTCCTCTTCTGAAAGGATAATTTCCCCCGTCTGCCTGTTGGCCTTCAGATTAAATATCTTAGTGCCGGGGCCCTGGACCGCATTGTCGATTCTGCTCTCAAAATGGGTCGCATCGGCATTAGCCGGATCCTTAAATTTAACTATGACATCCCCCGTTTTGAATGGCCGGGAAGTTGTGTCCTTATGTTTCTGCAGCTCTTCAAATCTCTGTACACTGGTGGAACCGGAGCCATTCTGATCCAGATCATCCAGAATCAATGGCCCGTTTTTCGTAGTCATACGGTTGTCGATTATGAGCATGGGGTTGTCTGAATCTACATTTCGGTTTTGGTGGTTATAAAGATAGAGCGTATTGTTGAGCCCGGCGACTTCAATGTCCCGCACGTTTGACACAAGAGGCTTCCCCTCCTCCGACCAGCTGACCAGCTTAAGCTGGGAATTATCCTTCACAAAACTCAGATTCCCACTAAGCTTCAGCCGGCTCGTCCACAGCTCCGAGTTCTTTTGCATATTTATGGAAGCGCCTTCGATTCCTGTCGATGCATGGAGTCCGCGGTTATATCCCACAAAGCTCTCTTTTGTATTCTCATCGACCTTTAAAGCCAGCCCGCTCCCTGTGAGAGCGCCGCCAAATTGTACCCTGTTTCTAGCAGTAATATATACATCTGAGGTATCCGGCCTTTGTCTGCTTACGATTTCCGGGGGCAGCTTCACTTCGTCGAAGAACAAGCGGTTGCTGAGTTCCAAAAAGTCCGTGGTTCCGGGCGGAAACTTAAAATTAATACGGATTAAGCTAAGGGAGGTTTCCGCTGATTTCGCTCCCAGCGACAGCCGTTTTCCATCCGTAACGATGGTTCCGTTCCGCAAGGTCGTAGATAGTCCGCTCCTAAACTCAATATCTTCTGTAAGGGTCAATGTCTTATCATTAATGATTATCATAAAACTGCTCAGGCTGCTGCCATTCATCCGCGGACGCACTACCTCTAATACATTGCCGGCCGCACCGGTTCCGCCAAGGGTGTCGTTTTTCCCCATAGCTATCTGGACATTGTACAATTTCTTATATACTTCGCTGCCGGTAAGCCGTTTTATCACCTGGCCGGCCGTTGTCCCGCCGGAAGCTTTCGGATCCAGGTCGACTGCATTCCCATACTTTACCGGAGCAATCGTATTTAACAGGTAGGAGATAACATGGGTAGCCGCCTCAGTGGCCCGGATGTTTCTCACTGTCGTGATCTCGTTTCCCCCCTCATCCTCAGACGCAAGAAGAATCTGATACGACTGGTCTTCCTGCAGCGGCGGGTATTCCGTTTCCGTAACTGCTGCGGCCCTGCTTAAACGCATGCCGGCAGGCTGTTCCGGAACCGCATCGGACATAGTCGCTGGCCGGGGTACGTCGTCCGGCAGCGCGTTCTGAGGATTTCCGGTAGTATAAAGTGACGACATGTCTTTAATACGGACTTCTGCATGCTCGATGGGCTCGTCCTTTTCATCCCTTACGACAACTCCCTCCAAAGGATCGTAATCCGTCGTATTGGCACGGACTTCTAAATCAGGAGCATAGATATAATATCCGTCTTTAATCTCCACCCGGCGTTTGCAGGTGAACTCCTCTTTGCTCACCGGATGGTCGGCAGCCAATACCACGCTGTATACTCCCTGCTTCAGCTTCGCGTTCTCCTGCCCTGTCTCTTCATCCGTAACGGTTACTCTGGCTGCATCCAGCTCACTGTCGTCTTTTACCTTCACCGGGACCGTCTGGCCATCGTCACTGACTGCGCGCACTCCGGAGAGCAGATCAAAGCCCGTATTTCTTGTCCCCACAAACAGGGTGGGGGCGTCGAACAGGATTTGTTCCCCTGCTTCTATCGTCACATAACGGACGTCGGTTACCGGATTCCCCGTTTCCGGATTTGTGGCCGTCAGCCTGACAGGGTAAGTGCCGGGGAGCAGGAATACCTCCGCCTTACCGTCCTCATTTTCCTGAATCTTTACGGCAGCTTGTAAACCGGTGTCATCTTTAATCGATACCTCTATATCAGGCTGGCGCTCCCCCTTAATGTCCGTTACATAAGCATCTTCTGTCAGCAGGTCTTCGCCTGTTAAGACTAATTCGTACTTACGGTTCTTCCTCTTCTTATCTGTTTCTCCATGGGAGCTTTCGTCTTTGATTTCGTCTGCATCACATGCAGTCGCCACGCTGGGAGTTGCAGCGTTTTCCTCCTTTGATACCAACGCAAAATTTGAGGTATAATTATGGGATTGTATGAACGAATTCGTGATCTCGCCAAATTAAAAGGATACTCGGTTAACCGATTGGAACAGGAATTAGGATTTGCCAGAAGCTCGATCAGTAAATTTAATAAGAATAAGCCAAGTGTGGATAAGCTCCGGAAGATATCTGATTTTTTAGATACCACCATGGAAAACCTGATGGGTGCGGAATCTGCTGAAAATGATCAGCAGGGGTCTGATTCTCTTTATACAGCCGCACAACTGTATTCCGGCAGTTCAAGTGCGGCACGATTATTTGAGTCGGAAGAAATGATTAATAAATATCGGGAATCCGGTACACGTGATATAAAAATTTATCTGGATTTTATTTTGGCCCAGCTGACTGCCGGAGGAACGGAGCCTGCATTTTACGACGGAGAGGCTCTCTATCCGGAAACTGCCAAGCTGTTCAGGGAGGATTTGCTGATTGCCATTGAACGGCTTAAGATTATAAACAAAGCTAAAAGCATCTGTGAATTAAAAAAAGATTAGAAGGAAAGAAACGGTGCCGCATACCGGCTGCCGCTTCTTTCCTTCTGATCTTTTTTGCTCCCTGTTTATCTTCAATGCATCTGAAACTTTTGCTTATCGCTCAGGCATTGCAGGTTTTATTGAATACTGCTACCGATGCCTCTGGATCCACTTTACAATTTCCACCGCCGGTATAATTAAAAATGCCAGCAAAAGCGCCGTAATATATTCCATCAGTGAAATATGCTCAAAGCCGAATGCCCTGGAAAGAAACGGCACATAAATGACAAGTGTGGTCAGCACCAGCGAGAACAGCATGGCGCCCCACAAAACCTTATTATGACCTTTCAGGCTGAACACCGATTTCCTCTGTGAGCGCATATTGAAGGAATGGAAAATTTCCGTCATGGACATGGTCAGAAAGGCCATCGTAATGCCATCGGCACTGGACGCAATCTCCCATATCCCGGACTCGATCCGGTGGCCGATAAAATAGGCTGCCAGTGTAAGCGCCGAAATCAGGATTCCCTGGTAAATTACGTCCGTCCCCAGGCCGCCGGAAAATATTCCGTCCTTTGCCTCTCTCGGCTTCCGTTCCATAATATCATCTTCCGCCTCCTCCATTCCCAGAGCCAGGGCCGGAAAGCAGTCTGTAATCAGGTTAATCCACAGCAGATGCACCGGTTTTAAAATGACAAAGCCGAGAATTGTGGCCACAAAGACACTGAGGACTTCGCTCAGATTCGAGGCCAGCAGAAACTGGATGGCTTTGCGGATATTATCGTATATCCTCCGCCCTTCCCTGACAGCCGCCACGATGGTGGCAAAATTGTCGTCTGCGAGAACCATATCGGCAACATTTTTCGTTACATCCGTACCTGTGATACCCATACCGACACCGATATCGGCATTTTTAATGGAAGGAGCGTCGTTGACTCCGTCCCCCGTCATAGCAGTAACCATTCCCTTTTCCTGCCAGCCCTGTACGATACGGACCTTGTGTTCGGGCTGAACTCTGGCATAGACGGAAAAATTCTCTATCTTATCGGAAAACTGAGCCTCACTCATTTCATCCAGCTCCGCTCCCGTTACCGCCTGGTCTGGGGATGTGATGATTCCAAGCTCCATGGCTATGGCGGCAGCCGTATCCCGGTGATCACCGGTGATCATGACCGGCCTGATTCCGGCCTGACGGCATTCCTGGATTGCCGCCTTAACTTCCGGCCTTACCGGATCAATCATTCCGGTGAGACCGATAAAAACAAGCCCGCGTTCCAGGGCCGCCGGGGAGGTATCCTCCGGTTTCAGCTCCGTCTCTTTAAAAGCGCCTGCGAGTACCCGGAGCGCTTTATCTGCCATTTTCTTGTTTTCCGACTCAATCCGTTCTCTGTCTTCCTTCGTCATAGGACGGACTGCCCCGTTTTCCCAGATAGAGGTACAGCATTTTAATACTTCGTCCGGCGCACCTTTCGTATACTGGATAAACCGGCCTTTTGCATTACGATGGACGGTCGACATCATTTTTCTTACGGAATCAAACGGCGCCTCACCCACCCTGGGCATTCTGCTTTGCAGCTCTTTTTGGGAAATCCCAAGGGATGACGCATAATTGACAAGGGCTGCCTCCGTCGGCTCTCCGACGGCTTCCTCCCCCTCCTGCGCTTCGGCATCATTGCAGAGCGCCATAGCTTCGGCCAGAAGTGTTTCATCACTTCCCGCAAATTCCGTTACCGTCATTTTATTCTGCGTCAGTGTGCCTGTTTTATCAGAGCAGACCACCTGGGCGCAGCCAAGCGTTTCCACTGCCGTCAGCTTCCGGATAATCGCTTTTTTCTTCGACATATTGGTAACGCCGATCGCAAGCACGATTGTGACTACAGTTGCAAGCCCCTCCGGAATAGCAGCCACTGCAAGACTGACAGCCACCATAAATGTATCTATCAAAACCTCAGTATGAAAATCTCCGGCCCGGACCAGACTGAATATGAAGATGAACACACAGATGCCCAGAACCAGCACACTGAGCGTTTTACTGAGCTGTGTCAGCTTCTTCTGAAGCGGAGTCTGGTTTTCTTTGGCCCTGGCAAGTGCGTCTGCTATTTTTCCCATCTCCGTATCCATGCCGGCGGCCGTCACAACAGCCGTTCCTCTTCCGTAGACTACCGTGCCTCCCATATAGACCATGTTTTTTCTGTCGCCCAGCGGAATCTCTTTTGCCTTATTATCCCCGGCCTTTGCGCTGCTGCCCGGAGCTTCGCTCTGTTTCTCGACCGGAACAGACTCGCCGGTCAGAGCCGCTTCCTCAATCTTCAGGGATGCGCACTCCAGTATGCGTCCGTCGGCCGGCACCTCATCACCGGCCTCCAGAAGTATCACATCTCCCACCACCAGCGCTTCACTCTTGATGCTCTGCATCTTTCCGTCCCTGTACACCTTGGAAACGGCCGCCGACATCTTTTGCAGCGCTTCTATGGCTTTTTCTGCCTTACTCTCCTGATACACTCCCAGTACGGCATTTATCACCACCACAGCCAGGATAATTATCACATCCGCAAATGATTCCCCTGCATAAAATGCAGTAATTCCCGATACCAGCGCTGCGGCCAGAAGTACAATAATCATCGGGTCCTTAAGCTGCTTTGCAAAGCGCAGAAGCAGAGACTCCCGCTCCGGTTCCGCCAGCTTATTGGGACCGTTTTTTTCCAGCCGGATTTCAGCCTCCCTGCTCTCCAGTCCGTGAATGGTGCTGCCTGTCTCTTTGAGCGCCTCCCCGGCGTCTTCCATGTAAAACTTTATCATTGACCTGCCTCCTTACCATTACGATCCCACCGGTCGGCTGCCGCCTGGCCGAATCGCAACTTCTTTCCTTTTATCTGCACTTCACACGCTCAGGATCCGCAGCGCCGGCACAGTATCCGTTATTGGGTTATTATGCCGGATCCATACAATGATTATGCCCCGCAATGCAAATTGTTGGTAACAGTTCAGCCATGATGTATTCCGCGAGGTGTTTTCGCTGTTTTTGCGAAAATCCCGAGTTATGCGGCGCGACGCGATGAAAAGTAAACTTTTCACCACAATCAACGGCGTTTTTGCCGTTTCTGTGCATCATTTGTTGCAGTTTGGCCGAAGGCTGAACTGTAACAATTGTTAATGTCCGGCTCCTGTCCGCATCAGACTACCGCGCCGGAGCGCGGCTGCTTTAGCGGACATACTTCCTTAGCACAGGTCACCGCCATCAACAAAAAGACTCATACGCAGTATTTTACTACTGCATATGAGTCTCGTCATTTAAGGCAAACCAGGCGTTAACGCCATGCATGTTGACTTGCCGCACATATATTCTGTGTCTGACTACTCCCCCATATAAGGAAGACCGCCGCAACGGTATGTTCGTATAACAGCAGGGTGAAACCGCTCTGATTTCCCGCCGTGTTGTCGTGCTATATCTTATTCGCCCAGTCTAGCAGAAGTTCCTGCAATTGTCAAGTAAGGCGGAGGCTCTTTTGGTATCTCGCGGAACACAGCCATGTGATCAGTAACAAACTTTTACAGTTTGTTTTCAGCTAACCGCCGAACCTTCACCTGTCAGTCCATAAATCCTTTCAGCCTGATATAAGCCTTGATCAGCTCCGCCGTCTCCTCCAGAGTCAGCTTCGTCGTATTAATGGGCAGATCATAATTCTTCATGCTGTGCCACTCGCTGCCTGTGAAGTACTTGTAGTACTCTTTCCGTTCCTTCTCAATCTTCTTGATTCTTCTCTTGGCGCGTTCCTCATCAATACAGTCCACTTCCATAACGCGCTGTACCTTCTTGACTTTATCTGCGTAAACAAAAATACGGATCAGACGTTCGATGTCCTCATCCTGATCCAGAACATAGCCTGCCGCCCTCCCCACGAAGATACACGGCTCACTTTCCGCCAGCTCGCGCATCACCTCAGACTGGAATTTAAACAGGTTTTCTGGGGAAGTCAGCTTATCGTTGGGCGACGGTTTGGAGTGGAGATCAATCTTTCTTCCGCCTCCCAGCCTATAGAGCAGGTTGTTGCCCGCTTTCTCATCAGCCAGGCGGAAAAACTGTTCCCCCACCGCGCTTTTCTCCGATGCCAGTTTCAAAATATCGTCATCATAAAAATGTATCCCCAGCTCTTCCGCCAGCTTCTTTCCCACAATGCGTCCGCCGCTTCCGTACTCTCTCTCAATGGTGATAATCAAATTTTTGTTTCCCATAAATCTCCCTCCCTGCATCTGATCTGAGTGTTATTGTGTGCAGCAAGCCGCTTTTTGTCATGCTGTGAACAGTAACATTTTTATTACCGCTTCAGACTGCGGATAAACGCTTTTTCTTCTTTATCCACCCGGAAAGACTCCGTTATCTTCTGAAGCGCCTTGTTGTAAGTAAAATCATCGAACGGCCCTTCCCTCATGCATGCAAGCGTCTTTTCAGGAAACTGCACATAGCAGACGGACAAGGCCCAGGCGACCGCCATCTTTACATAATACCCCGGATGGACCGCCTGCTGCAAAAGCTCCAATGTCGTATCAATATAGTCCTCATCTATATAATAATCCAAAAGCAGGACAATGGCAAACCTGACTTCAAATTCCCTCTCCGATGAAATATACGGTTTCAGAAAGGCCAGGACGCTCTCCCTGTCATCTTTTACCTTCTTGAGTCCGGAGCAGACAATATCGCAGTGAGCCCAGTTTTCTGCCTTCGCCATAAACGCCGGGAGCCGCTTAAGCATCTGCCCTGTATCCTCTTTTAAAAGGCCGAGCACCATCCCCTGCAGCATAATCTCTTCATACGTATCATCACCGGCACGGCCGAGATATCCGCTCCCTTCCTCCTTTACCAGACGTCTGGCCAGCTTCCAGAGGCGGGGGACCCGGACACCCAGGATGTTCTCCGTCCCCGGAAGGAGCCGGCTGTGAAACACCCGGTAAGGCTCATCCGCCAGGAGTTCCAGTTCTTTTCTGACATCCGTCAGTTCCCTGCTGTCCTTCATCACAGCGCTCACATCTTTTCACTGACACAGATGGCTCCGTAAGGGCGGATACTCATCCGGTATGCATTGCCTTCTCCGATTGCCCCCTCAATGTATTCCACATACTCATCGACCAATCCGTTTGGCAGCATAACCATAATTACACCTGCAAACCCGCCTCCGTGAATCCGGCATGCCCCCTTTTGCTTCTCTTTGATAAACAGCTCGGTCAATGCCAGGGCGATGCTGATCCCCTGTTCCTGCACGTTTGCCGTCGTATAGACATTCTGGAGCCATTTCCAGGAAGAATTGCCCGATGCGGTGACATCCTGCAGAAATGTCTCAAAATCGCCTTCCCTGAGCGCCTTTACCTGCTCCTCCACTCTCTTATTCTCTTCAAAGAAGTGAAGCGCCCTCATGACGGAGCGGTCCCCTGCATAGGCGCGGACATCGGCCATCTCCCGGATAACATCCTCTTCGGTTATATCTGCACACGCTTCTTTTCCAAAGTAGGCCGCCACTTTTCTCATCTCCAGAGGAACGGAGGAGTAATCCGCGCTCAGATCCGCATGCCCCTTGCCTGTATTCACAATAACCAGGCTGTAATTCTGTGCCCCGAAGTCAAAGTCTATCTTCTCTACAATCGGTTTTTCCGGATTCTTAAAATCGATGGTAATAAAGCCTCCGACTGCGCAGGCCATCTGGTCCAGCAGCCCGGATGCTTTATTCCAGAAATGATTCTCAGAATATTTTCCAATATGGGAGTAAGTCACCACATCCATCTTACCGCCGTTAAAAAATGTATTCAGCATGGAGCAGATCAGCATCTCATAGGCCGCCGAGGAGCTTACTCCGGCCGCGCTGATGACATTGCTTGTGATATAGGCGTCAAAACCGCCGATTTCGTAGCCTTTTTCTTTAAAGCCCTGAAGAATTCCCTTGGTCAGATCGATGGTTCCCGTCATTTCCGCACTGGGTTTTAAATCTTTCAGGCTAATGATAAATTTCTGGTTAAATGTCTCGCTGAGAATGCGGACCGTATCTGTCCCGTTCTTGGCCGCAGCGCCTACGCAGTCCAGGTTGATACTTCCGGCAAGTACTTTACCGTGATTATGATCCGTATGGTTCCCGCTGATTTCAGTACGGCCCGGTGAGCTGAACAGCAGAATATCATTATCACCGTATGTCTTCTCAAATCCTTTTACCACCTGACGGTAACGCTCCGTATTCCCGGCAGCGCCTGCCTCACCGTAAAGCTCTGCCATCAATTCCGCTGCTTCCTGCGTATCAAGCTTCTGAAGTGTATCCTGTACTGTCATGATTCTTCTCCTTTTCCCCATTGTTTTTCGTTATCTACAGTATACCATTCCGTCTGGTAAGCCTCAATATGATATTCTCTGATTTTTCTATAAATAAATTGTATAAATAGTAACAACTAAATTCCTTGCCGCAAACAGTCGTATCCTGTATACTCATAACAGTTCGGACAGCATTGACTGTAACATACAATCACTATATCTCGGGCCTCAGCCCGGCCGATATGAAAGGCCGACAGGAAAGGCGGTAAAACAGGTTAAAATGAAACCATACAGCCCACATTCATGGGGTGATAAGCCCTATCACTCTCTCAACTATTATTTAAAACAGACATTCGGAGAAAAAATATATAAACTGGCACTGGACGGCGCAATGACCTGCCCAAACCGCGACGGCACCCTCGGAACCGGCGGCTGCATTTTTTGCAGCGGAGGCGGTTCCGGTGATTTTGCCGAGCCGCAGCATGCCAGTGTCACGGAACAGATTGAGGCGGCCAAGGCCCGCGTCTCAGCTAAAATAAAGAATGGCCGTTATATCGCCTACTTCCAGTCCTATACCAACACTTACGCCCCTGTGGATTATCTGGAAGCTCTTTTCAGGGAAGCCGTCTCCCATCCCGATATCGCGGCCCTGTCCATCGGTACCCGCCCGGACTGCCTGCCGCCGCAGGTAATCAGACTTTTGAAAGAAATAAATAAAGAAAAGCCGGTCTGGATCGAGCTGGGGCTTCAAACGATCCATGAATCAACGGCAGAGCTGATCCGCCGCGGATATGAGCTTCCCTGTTTTATTGATGCGGTCAGACGTTTGAAAGAAGCCGGATTAACGGTAATTGTCCATGTAATCCTGGGGCTTCCCGGGGAAACGGAAGATATGATGCTTGAAACGATACGTTTTCTGGCTAATCATACCCCGCCAGTGGACGGAATTAAGCTCCAGCTGCTCCACGTCTTAAAAGGCACAAAATTGGCCGCCCTCTATGAGGCGGCCCCATTCCCGGTCATGACCATGGAAGAATATATTGACTTGATTTTAAAATGCATCCGGCTGCTGCCGCCTCATATTGTCATCCACCGTCTCAGCGGAGACGGTCCGAAAAAACTCCTAATCGCCCCTGAATGGAGCGGCAACAAACGGCTGTTTCTGAATTCTCTGACAAGAGCGCTCAGGGAGACTGGGGCGTACCAGGGTGAATGGCACCGTCCCCGTCAACCGTAATGTCAAATGAGAGAGCTTTCAGCTCTTCAAAAAACTCCGGCCATTTTGAGACATCCATCTGCCTTGTATAACCGGCGGAGGATGTGGCCGGAACCACAGACAGGACGGCCTGGTTCGCTTCATCCAGCTCCACCCGGACCATCATGGTCTGAGGAATTACGCTTCCGAATACAAAATTGCCAAGACTGTATAATATCGGCTTTCCTTTATAATACTCGATTCCCTGGAGTACATGAGGATGGCTCCCCACCACCAGATCCGCCCCGGCATCGATATACTGCCTTGCCAGCGTTCTCTGGTATTCCTCCGGCTGTGTATTTCTCTCGATTCCCCAGTGTACATAGACGACAAGGTAATCGCACTGCCCCTGTGCCGCTTTAATCTCATTAAGGAGAATGGAAGGGTCGTAGGTTGTCAGTACCCCGGGATGGGACTTTCCGGCTGCCCATGAGGATACCGGAATGACTCTGGAAGCGGCGAGAAACCCAATCTTCTTTCCCTTTGCCTCCATCACTTCCAGCTTTTTCGCCTCATCCAATCCGGCCCCGGCCCCTACCCGCCTGATACCCGCACCGTCCAGCAGGGCACATGTGTCCAGCAGGGCATCCGTACCGTAATCCAGGATATGGTTATTAGCCAAAGCTACGATATCCGGGCCGATTTCCTGCATGACATTCATACGCGAAGGCGGCAGACGGAAGGTATACTGCTTATCTTCCGCGGCAATTCCCCTCCCACTGAACGGAAATTCTTCATTTGCCATAAAAATATCGGCAGAAGCAATCTCATTTCTCAGCCCTTCATCCAGTACTCCGGATATTCCCCCGGCTCTGTCATATGCGTTCAGAACATGGTCCGACAGATAGATATCACCGCAGAACAACAGGGACAGCTTTCCCGAATCACCGGCGCCGGGCAGATGCCCGAACTCATTATCCGATCGGGGCAGGTTCCCGCCCTTTTTCCCCGTCTCTATTTTAAGAACCGGTTCCTCCGGCAGGCCTTCCAGATTCTCCCCGCCGTCCTTCCCGGCCGGGAGCCTGAAGCTGTCCTGCAGACCGGAGTCCGGCTCCCTGTCCGAAGCCAAAAAATGCTCCACAGGGACATCATCCATAAAGCCCGCTTCCGGCCTGCTGTTGGCTCTTTGGGATATCACCAGCCAGATAAGTAATGCCGCCAGAAGCACCGGCGGCAATATAAATATTTTCTTTAACCGTTTTCTTCTTCTCATCGTTTCCTCATATGATGGACACGACAGGCAGCAGCGTTTAAAGAGTCACAATAATACCGCCGTCTCCGGCGTACACCGTG
>OASZ01000933.1_pt1 | contig 15316 bp, 10 predicted proteins | sample 1501241 | NCBI WGS metagenome assembly OASZ01 (sample SAMEA2579926, study PRJEB22360) | human gut metagenome | biome: human gut; feature: human-associated habitat; material: faeces | place: Denmark | collected 2008/2010 | reverse complement strand
AAGAAGAAGATACCCCCGGGGGTGTTGATCACTATACCGCCGATGGTGCTTGCCAGGGTGATCTTCTCCCATCCTTCCTTACCTGCAGTACCGTTATAGACATCCACCAGATTATGGGCAATCAGATCAATCGCATATAAACTCAGCGCATCGGTAAAAGGCTGTGCGATTCTCGATGTATACGCCTCAATATTATGACACAGTGCATCGAAGGCAACCGAAGCCAGCACTTTCTTCGGCATTGTCATCATGCACTCCGGATCGATGATGGACACTTTTGCCACGATCGCATTGCAGCGCAGAGATTTTTTATCGCCATTTTCCGGATTGGTCAGTACCGCAAATCCGTTTCCTTCCGATCCGGTACCACAGGTGGTCGGAATCAGAACCAGAGGCAGTGCCTCATCACCTCTTAACCGGTTATAAATATAATCGCTGATATCGCCCTTATTTTTACTCAAGAATGCAATCGCTTTCGCGCAGTCCATGATGCTTCCTCCACCGATAGCAACTACTACGTCACAGTGGTTTTCTTTTGCAAATGTTGCGCCCTCTTCTGCTGTTGTCGTCAGCGGGTTCTGGCTGACTTTATCGTACAGCACCGTGGTAAGTCCTGCTGCCTCCAGACTGTCTTTGACTTTATCATAGATACCGGATTTCTTCGCACTGCTTCGTCCGGTGACGATCAGTGCTTTCTTACCATATGGTTTCGTCAGTTCGCCTGCTTTCTTTACCTTACCGGAACCAAATACAATATTGACCGGCAGGAAGTAAGAAAAGTCGATTGCCGGTGTCTCTTCTTTTTCCACTTTTTCGGAACGGACAGTTTCCAGTGCTTTCTCCAGTGTTGTTGTCACTGCATCCGGCTCGGTATTCAGCTCTTCTACCTCTACATCGATATGAGAAGCGAATTTTTCTTTGTATTTTAATTTACAACCTATACAAAAGACAACACCCAGGATAGACCAGCCGCCTACCATGGCCCATTCCTGAACCACCAGTGTAGAACCGGAACCTGGAATCATGTACATAACAACCATGAAGCCGGACATAAGTACGGCAATGGCACCTACTATTTTATAATGTTTTACTTTATATGGTCTTGCCATCTCCGGTGCTTTCGTGCGAAGGATAATGAAAGAAGCTGCTACCATGCAGTACGCCAGACAGCAACCGAAGTTACCTGCATCCACGATCCAGACAAGCATCTTTCTTCCTAAAAACGGTGCTGCTACAGAAAGTCCACCGATCAGAAGCAGAGCATTTACCGGAGTTTTGTGTTTTTTATGTAATTTTGAGAAAGGACGCGGAATCATATAAGACTCTGCCATAGAATACATGGCACGGCTTCCACCGATCAGGAATGAGTTCCAACTGGTGATAATACCGCACATACCACCAACGATCAGCACCTTGGACATAACACTGCTATTAAAGGCCTTCGCCATGGCATCTGCTGTCACCAGACCGCTTCCGGGCAGAGAACTCTCAATATCGGCCGAACTCATCACATATCCAACGCCGAAGATGATCAGCGCATAGAAGACAACGGCCAGGACAATGGAAAGAATCATAATCTTACCGATCTTTTTTAATGGGACATTGATTTCTTCCGCTGCCTGAGGGATAACATCAAAACCGATAAAGAAGAACGGTGTTACCACTGCCACACTGAAGACGGATTTGATCACTGTAGAAGCGGAGTCGCCTACAAAAAGCTGTGGCTCCAGATTTGCCACATCACCGGTAATCACAGAAGATGCGATCAGAAGAAGACCTACACCTCCGATGATCACAGTCAGCACTGTCTGTAACACGGCTGCCGTCTTGGCTCCCAGAATATTGATTATAGTCATGAAGATGGCTACCAGGATCGCCACAGCAAGCCAGGAAGCATAAATATCAAATCCCGCCACCGTATACAGATATCCCTTCAGGAATCCCGGATAAATATAGGTAATGATCGTCGGCAGTGCACAGGCTTCAAAGCATACGACACTGACATAACCGAGTACGATTGCCCAGGTACAGATAAAGGATCCGATCGGTCCCATTGCCTTGTAGCTGAAGACATGTTCCCCACCACACTGGGGCATGGCAGCGGTCAATTCCGCATAAGTCAGGCCAACGAAAAAGATCATCACGCCGCCGAGAGCAAAGCCGATCATGGCTCCCAGCACGCCGCCTCTCTGGATCCAGTCACCGGAGGATACGACCCAGCCCCAGCCGATCATAGCTCCAAATGCTATGACCAGAATATCCCAGGCACTGAATACTTTATCAAATTCTGATTTTTTCTTATCCATAAACACTCACTTCCTTTTCTCATTCTCTCCTCAGTCTTCGAATCGAAGATCGATCATCTGCAACATATACTGTGCTGTTTTCTCCCAGCCAAGTACGCTGCTGTCGATCATCATATGACGTCCTTTCCGGTCACCCCGGTAAGAACCGGTCATATATTTGTAACGGGAATGAAGCATCTCGTCATGATATTTCACCAGTTCTGCCGCTTCTTTCCGGCCAATGTTTTTCTTTTCCATCGTTGCCTGGATCCGGACTTCTTCCGGTGCATAGACGAAAAAGTTCAGGGTATCTTTCCGGTCTTTCAGAATATAGTTGCTGCATCGTCCGATGATGACGCAGGAAGATTTCTCTGCAAACTTCTGAATAACCTCAAACTGGTTATAAATAACACGGTTTGTCAGATTTGCATACCGTGGACCATACTGTGTCTCAAAGCTGTATAAAACATTACTTCCGGCATCTGCCTTTTTTACCAGGTCACGGTCAACACCAATCTGTTCCACAACTTTATCCACGAGATCACGGTCGTAAAATTCGATTCCCAGTGCCTGGGCGATCCGTTTTCCGATCTCCGGACCGCCTGCACCGTATTCACATCCGATGGTGATTACTTTATGTTTCATAGGTCATCCTCCATTATTTTTCTAGAGCGTGTTTGAAAAAGGCTTTTCGTGAGCTGCGAGTCCCAGTTTGTGGGAGATTTTATCCGAATGAGGGCGGCGTAGCGGGCTACGGCAACCGAATGAGGGTAAAATATACCGCAAAGTGGGGCTTGCAGATTGCGGAAATGATTTTTCAGACACGCTCTAGTGCTTCTACGGCTTCTCTGATGATTGCCACTGCTTTATCACAATCCTCTTTGTTGATGATAAGCGGTGGGATCATACGGATAATATGTGCTCCGATGGCTGTGATCAGCAGATGTCTGTGCAGACATTCATGTTTCACATCCACACCGGAGATGGTATCGTCAAATTCCACACCAACCAGGAGTCCCTGTCCTCTGACTTCTTTTACATGCGGAAGCGTCTTTAACTGTTCCATAAAATATGCACCTATCTTTGCAGCATTTCCTGCAAGATCCCGATCCAGAAGTTCATTGACCTCTGCCAGCGCTGCCGCGTAGCATACCGGATGTCCGCCAAAAGTCGTACCATGAGATCCCGGGGTGAATGCTTTGGCTACCTCTGCAGTTGCACAGATCGCACCGATCGGCATTCCACCACCCAAAGCTTTTGCCATAGATACAATATCCGGTTTGATTCCATAATTCATAAAGGACATCACTTTACCTGTTCTGCACCAGCCGGTCTGTACTTCATCGATCAGAAGGAGCATCTCATGTTCATCACAGAATTCTCTCAGTCCCCGCATAAATTCCATGGTTGCCGGATGAACACCGCCTTCACCCTGTACCGGCTCTACCATGATCGCAATGGTATCTTCGGTACATGCATCTTTGAATGCCTGCAGGTTATTGTACTCTGCATAGGTAAATCCATCCGTCATCGGTCCGAATCCGATCTGACATCCGTTATCCGGCTGTCCGGTTGCAGACATGGCACCGAAGGTTCTTCCGTGGAAGCCCATGGATGCGGTTACGATGTTGTATCTCTTCGGTCCGTATTTTTCTACTCCATATTTTCTTGCCATCTTGATCATCGCTTCGTTGGCTTCTGTACCGGAGTTCTGATAAAAGATCTTGTCCATGCCAATAGTAGTGCAGATTTTTTCTGCCAGCAGAGCCTGCGGAATGGTGTAAGGGTAGTTAAAAGTATGCATGATATCTTCTACCTGATCCTTCACTGCTGCTACCACTTTTTCATTACAGTTTCCGGCGGAGTTTACAGCGATTCCTGCATAAAAATCCAGATAAGGAGTTCCGTTTTCGTCATACATATACTGATCTTTTGCTGTCTCAGCCAGAAAATCGAATCTCTCATAAGTCTCGATCATATATTTGTCTACTTTGTCTTTGATGTCCTGGAATGTGAGTCCTGTGTCTTTTAATTTCATAGTGTTGTCCTCCCTGATTTTTGTTTATGAAATATGTTTTATAACGCATCCCTGCGGAGCGTGTTTCTCAAGTTATCGCAGCAGTCACCAAGGTCTCATGCAAGCACGGACTTTGACTTGCTGCCCGCGTAAATCAAAACAAAAAGACGGCAGGAAACTGTTTATTCAGCGCCTTTGCCGTCTTTTTATATTTTCTGTTTTTTAGTAACTGTTCAGTACCTTCACAGTTACTAGCCAAAATGCATTTAAAATCACCTTCGGTGATGGCATTTTGGCTTGTATGTCTCAGGATTTTGGCATATCCATGCCAAAACACCTCGCGGTACAGTGGCTACTGAATAGTTACGTTTTTTATTAGCGATTTTCATGAATATTTCTAAAGTTTCGGTTACAGATTTTCTATGATAGCATCTTCGAAAATCTTTAATCCTGCTTCCATCTGCTCATCAGTCATGCACAGCGGTGCCAGAAAACGGATAACATTTCCTGCGGAACCGGCATTTTCAAGAAGCAGACCTTTCTGTAATGCCGACTGGATCAGTTGCTTTACAAATTCCGGATTCGGTTCTTTGCTTTCTTTGTCTTTGACAAATTCCACACCGATCATTCCGCCAAGTCCACGGACATCCCCGATTACGGAATATTTTTCTTTCATCTTTTCGAAAGCTTCTGTGACCACTTTGCCGATATGCATCGATTTTCCACAGTAATCTTCTGCTTTCATGATTTCCATGGTTTTGATAGCTGCCGCACAGGCTAACGGGTTGCCACAGTAGGTTCCTGCCGGTGCCGCATCCATAACTTCTGCTCTTGCGGTGATCGCACTGATCGGAACGCCGGCTCCCATGGATTTTGCAGTGGCGATGATATCCGGTGCTGCGCCGGCTTCTTTCCAGTATTCCGATGCGAAGTATTTTCCGGTTCTGCAATTACCACACTGTACTTCATCGGCTATCAGCATGATGCCGTTATCATCACAGATCTTTCTCAGTCTCTTTACAAATTCGATCGGCGCCGGGATGAATCCACCTTCGCCCTGTAACGGTTCAAGGATAACAGCTGCCACATCACTGGCAGGTGTGGCTTCATCGAAAAGTTTCAGGAATTTTTCGATGTAATAGTCAATAGCTTCCTCTTCGGCGTATCCTTTCGGTGCACGGTACAAATATGGAAATTCCGCACGGTAGATGCCTGCCGGGAAAGGTCCCATACCAAGGGCGTAGGCTTTCTTTGCAGTCAGTGCCATGGTCAGGTTGGTTCTTCCGTGGAATGCACCGGAGAAACAGATGATATTATTTCTTCCGGTATAGGCTTTTGCAATCTTGATTGCATTTTCATCTGCCTCGGCTCCGGAGTTTGCAAAATATGTTTTCATCTTGTCACCGCGGCATGGCATTGTCTCATCAAACATCTCTGCCAGTTTTACATATCCTTCATGTACATAGACATTGAAGATGCCGTGGAAATATTTGTCTGCCTGGGCTTTCACTGCCTCAACAACTTCCGGGTTACTGTATCCGATATTCAGAACACCGACACCACCGATCCAGTCAAGGAAACGGTTCCCATCCACGTCTTCCAGCATGGCTCCCTCTCCTCTTCCCATACAGATCGGATAAGTAGTTCCGCACATAGCTTTCGGAATCGCTGCATCACGCCGTTTTAAGAGTTCCGCAGCTTTCGGTCCCGGTACACTTCCTGTTACAATCTCAGGTAATGCTTCTCTTAACATTTCTGTTCCCTCCTTTATGTCTCATTCCTGTGGAATTCTAATCTAAAAAACAAAAAGGCACGATCACAGCTTTTCAACTGTATCGCGCCTTTGCTTGTATCCTATATTATCACACTTTCCTGTTCTGTCCATCGTCACCGTGCACATGGTTTTTGTGCACCGTTCACATTGTTATCTGTTCACTCCGCCTTATTTATTCCAGCAGTTTCCGCAGATTCCGGATCAGATAAGCCAGTTCCCACTGGGTCCGGTTTCTCGTCTCCCCGAGATTCTTCCCGGTGATCTCACTGATCTTTTTCAGATGATATGCCACCGTATTCCGGTGAAGGAAGCATTTTGCTGCCACTTCCTGAATATTGCCGTTTTCTTCGAGATAAATTTTCAGGATCTTCAGGTATTCACTTCCTGTCTCCTGGTCGATCCGCTCCAGCTCTCCCAGGGTCTGTGTCTCATATTCCCATAGTTTTCTCCGATCCGGAACTGCCAGCAGAAGTTTTGTCACACCAATTTCACTCTCCCGACAAAGCGTCTGCTTTTTATCTGCAGCCCAGCGACACAGATAAGAAAGGGTCTGATACTTTTCCCTGAGATTTCCAATCAGCGTTTCTCCCTCACTGACGGCCAGATACATCTCTGTTCCCTCTGCTGAGTTAAGCGCACACCGTTTCATCGCATCCAGCACCTGATCCACAATCTCTTTTCGGTATTCCGCCATCACAAGAGTCAGATACCTGTCGTGATGAAAGACTACATGAGTCAGATTCCGTTTTGTAAGAATCTGCTGGCACTGCCTTAAAAAGCGGTAATAAAAGCTGGTAATATCGGTCTTTCCGGAAGCCGGCACATAACACTGCACCATCGTAAGACCGGTATCTCCATGAATCCCCTCTCTTGCCAGTACCGGCAGATACTCTTCTTTCTTTTCCGGAGAGAATACCGCTTTTCGAATGGCACTCTCCAGATCGTCCTGCTCCTGTTCTGACCGGTAGATCAGATTGCACAGTTCCCGGTTAAAGTCAACCAGGTGCACTTCCCACGGCAGAACAAACACCGGAAAATCATTGTTTTCACCAAATTCCTGCACTTCTTTTGGCACACTCCGGATATACCGTCCGACATTAAACACCAAACCACTGGCTCCCGTTGCATACACCCGCTGGGTAAATTCCAGCAGCTGTGCATCGTCCGGTTCCTTGATACCGGTAGTTACGATCAGTTCCCGTCCTTTTAAGAAATGCACATAATCCATTTCTTCCACCACATGAACCCAGTCCACCAGATTGGAAAGTCCTTCTCTTCCTGCGACCAGCTTCATATGATAATGATGAAGTGCCACCTCATAGATTTTTTCCAGTGTAGCTGCCATATGCTCACCTCAGATTCTGTCTGTCTTACTGTTCAGAAAAACTTTCTTGCACTGCATGTGCTGCTTCTTTCTTCTCCAGTTCCTCTTGTTTCAATTCACCCATCTTATCATAATTTTCCAGGAAATAATGACGTTCTCCATATTGTTTGTAGCCAACAACCGTATCCAGATTAACATTCTCCACACTTCTGAAAATATTACTCTCGATAAATGGGTTCGTCTTTTTCAGTGTCCGGATCAGCTGTTTGATCTCCATACGTTTGGATTTTGTTTCTTCGTTATTACAGGTGGTGCAGGTGTCAGTAAATTTACAAGCACACTGAATGAAATGCAGATCGTTATAATCTCTCCACGCCTTGATGCTGTCCTCGCGGATCAGATACATCGGACGGATCAGTTCCATCCCGCCGAAATTGGTGCTGTGCAGCTTTGGCATCATGGTCTGTACCTGTGCGCCGTACAGCATACCCATCAGGATGGTCTCGATGACATCGTCATAGTGATGGCCGAGAGCAATCTTGTTACAGCCCAGTTCCTGTGCGTAATGATAGAGATGCCCTCTTCGCATTCTCGCACACAGATAGCACGGGGACTGATCTACATGGAAGACTGCCTCAAAAATATCCGATTCGTAAATTGTAATCGGAACATTCAGTTTTCTTGCGTTCTCTTCGATCACCTTGCGGTTTTCCGGGCTGTATCCCGGATCCATCACCAGGAATTTTACATCAAAAGAAAACTTGTTGTGCAGTTTCAGCTCTTGAAACAGTTTTGCCATCAGCATCGAATCTTTTCCACCGGAGATACAGACTGCAATGCAGTCTCCTTCTTTAACCAGTTCATACTGATTGATGGCTTTTGTAAATTTGCACCAGATGGATTTGCGGAACTTTTTACGGATGCTTTTTTCCACATCGGCACTGATGTCTTTTTCCTGATCTTCCCGCATCAGATCCATCAGCCAGGCGATATAACCGCCTTTTAAGCTGACGGCATCCAGACCTTTTTCGATCAGTTCCGGAACCACTTCCTGGCTGTATTTTCCTCTGCTGCAGCAGATCACCAGTTTTTTGCTTTTATCCACCAGCGGGTTCTCCGCAATCTCTTCCACTTTCAGCGCAACCGCTCCCGGAATCGCACCGTGGGCGATCTCATTATCATCACGGATATCGATGATCTGATAGCTGTCTTTGTCCAGTTGTTTTACTTCCTGTATTGTCATTTCCATTCTTTTTTCTCCCTGTCCTCTTCATGACTTTCCTTATATAAAGAAAAAGATTCCGGGAACTGAAAGTCCCGAAATCTTTTTTTCTCATTTGAAACCCACAATTCTGTGGATTATAGTAGCATGTGATTTCCTACATTGTCAATAGGTTGAGCATCAGCCCTTGATACCGGACTGAGCAACACCTTCGATGAACTGTTTCTGGAAGATGAAGAACATTACTACCAGCGGCAGTACGGCGAGAACCGCACCTGCCATCTGCATCGGATACTCTGTGGTGTACTGTCCCTGTAAGGTAGACAGTGCAGGTCCCAGTGTCATCTTATTCATAGAAGTGTTGACGATCAGAGGCCACATGAAGTCATTCCATGCAAACTTGATGGTAAAGATGGACATTGCCACGATACCCGGTTTGATCAGCGGCAGCATGATCTGTGCGAAGATACGGAAACGTCCGCATCCGTCCACAATGGCTGCTTCTTCCAGTTCTTTCGGCAGAGACATGAAGAACTGTCTCAGCAGGAAAGTACCGAACGCGCTGAACAGGTTTGGCAGAAACAGTGCCGGGATCGTATCCAGCAGTCCCAGTTTCTGAACGATCTGATACTGTGGCAGAAGGAAGATCTGTCCAGGTACCATCAGTACAGATAACACCAGAATAAAGATTGCATTCTTGAACGGGAACTCGATACGTCCGAACGCATAACCTGCCATGGAGCAGAATACAATCTGTACCAGTGTGGTAACCACGGTGGTAATGATCGTATTCATATAAACAGTTGCAAACGGAATTGCAGAAGTTACAATGGTATGATATGCCGTTGTAACGAATTTTTCCGGGAAAATTGTCGGCGGAATCTTCATCGCCTCACCGGATGTTTTAAATGATGTCAGGATCATCCATGCAAATGGAAATACAACCACGATCACTCCGACCAGGAGGATCAGATGGACGATCAGGTGATTTAGCTTAAATTTACCTTTCATGTTCTCACTCCTCCTTAGTCGTAGTTCACCCATTTCTTCTGTCCGATCATCTGGATCACGGTCACGATCATAATCGCTGCGAAGATCAGAATAGAAATAGCTGCTGCATATCCTTTATAACCATAGTCGAACGCTGTCCGGTAAAACAGTGCCACAACGGTCTGTGTTGCCTCGAATGCCGGACTTGCTTTGCCGATCATCATGTAAACAGTATCAAAAACCTGGAAACCACTGATGATGGATGTAATCATAACGAAGAAGACTGTCGGTGTCAGCATCGGTACCGTGATTTTGAAAAACTGAGTAATTTCGCTTGCACCGTCGATAGAGGCTGCTTCGTAATACACACTGTTGATTCCCTGCATACCTGCCAGTAAGATAATCATGTTATAACCAACCGTCATCCAGAGACCTACGATCATAATCATAAACAATGCTGTCTTGGAATCAGTCAGCCAGTTATGACCGGTTCCTCCCATGGCTTTGATAGCGCTGTTCAGGATACCCATCTGTTCATTGTAGATCCATTTCCAAACCATGGCCACAGCTGCAGACATGGTAACCGAAGGAAGGAAATACAGGGTACGGTAAATGGATTTTCCTTTGATCTTTGCATTCAGTAAAGCCGCAAGGAAAGTGGATAACGCCAGCCCTACCGGTACGGTTACGATAACGTATTTCAGGGTATTGCCGAAGGTTCTCCATACTTCTTTGTCACCGATCATTTCTTTGTAGTTCGCAAGACCTACAAAAGTAGACATATTAAATTTGTTTACATCATTAAAACTGAACCAGACATTCTGGATAAACGGCCAGATATAAAACACCAGCAGACCCAGGGTAACGGGTGCAATCAGGATATATGCGGCAATCCAGTCTTTTTTCTCTCTTTTCGACGCTTTTTTCTTCGGCGTCTTTACTTTTGCTTTCACGTCAGCCATTCTTTCACCTACTTTATTACTTTGCTAACAGAGCGTCTGCTTCTTCTTTCAGGCCGGAGCAGGCATCTGCCAGTGACATTTCGCCCGTATAAGCTTTTGTTAACCAGGTAGATTCCATATCATACAGTTCTGCTGCTTTGCTGCATACCGGCAGTGGATAAGCTTCAGCGGAGTGGTTTGTATATGCTGCCAGGTTGTACTGCTCATTTGCTTTTGCAAAATACTGCTGTGCGTCTTCTCTTGCGGAGATTACTACACCAGTTTCGCCCTGGATCTTCTGAGCTTCAGAGCTTCCCATCCAGATTGCAAATTTCTCAGCTTCTTCTTTCTGTTTGGATCCTTCATATACTGCGAATCCCAGACCGTTGATACAGTTGTCTTCTACACCATTGAAGGTAGGAACTTCTACACAGTCGATTTTGTCTTTGATGGTATCGTTGGAAGCGTATTCCGGAACCATGTAAGAACCAGCCAGTGTCATAGCGATCTGCTCGCCTTCGAACATGGCATCGGAACCTGTCTCAGACAGAGTAGAGGCACTTGGTGACAGACCGGCATCGATCATGTCGATCCAGCACTGGATACCTTCCTGTGTTTTTGCATCACCGTATCCTGTTTCGGTAGCGTCATCGTTCAGGATCCAGCCGCCGTTTGCGTATACAGTCTGATAATACCATGTCTGGAAGTCAACCGGGCAGGCGAACGGATATACACCATCCGGCAGTTTGTCTTTCAGTTCAGTTGCCAGAGCAACCAGATCATCGTATGTCATATCATCGGTCGGATATTCCACACCAGCCTGATCGAACAGGTCTTTGTTGTACCACAGAGCGTTGGTATCGAAGTCTTTCGGTACTGCGTAGTTTTTACCGTCACGAACATAGTTGTTTACCAGAGTATCCGAGAAGTTATCTTTGATGTCAGAAGAAGCGATTGCATCAGACAGATCATCCAGGATACCACCTTCCACGTAAGAATCCAGATGCAGAACATTCAGCCAGAATACGTCAGGAGCTGTTCCGCCGCCTGCAGATGCTTCCAGTTTTGTCCAGTATTCTCCACCTTTGTATGGTGTCAGCTGGATGCTGATGGATACGTTATCATTTTCTGCTTCATATGCATCGATCATTTTCTGCATGGCATCTCTCTGATTTTCATCCCAGATACCCAGTGTCAGTTCTACTTTGTCACCGGATTTGGAACTTCCCTTGCTGTCGCTGCTGGAAGAATCACTGTTGCTTCCGCATCCGGCCATCATACCTGCTACCATGACAGCAGACATACCCAGTGCTGCAATTTTTTTCATATTTTTCATGACTTTTCTCTCCTTTTCCCTTTGTTGGAATATTCATTGTCGGGTTACTCTATTATGAAAATGAGTAACTGTTCCGTGCTTACGTTGTACTAGCCCAAAGGGTTACCCACTTACATACGTATTTGTTTTAACTATTTATTCTGCATCATTATAACATCTTTTTTTGAAAATGCCATAATTTTCTCAGCCTGATACGGGAAAAGCGGGTATGCACAGCCTTCCTGTACACATGCCCGCTTTGGCTCCCTCTCGTTGTCTTTTCGTATTGAATCGTTTTATTTATGGAAGATCTGGTACGTTTGTTTTCTGAAATCCACCCGTACACCGGTTCCGTCGGAGAACGTTGTCTCCTGTACCATATAATCTCCATTTACCATCTCATGATGCAGCATCTCGCATTTTGCCACCTGTTTATGTAATTCTGTCACTGCCTTGCTACGTTCGATTTCTTCTTTTCGACTCAGTGTTACGTTATCGTCAAAAGCTCCGTCGATATTCGGATAAGCCGCGTCACGGATCAGATAGGGTGCGCCGCCATTTAACAGAGCGTACAGCATGTAATCTTCCGCTTCACTTACTTTATCCATCATCCATGGCTGAATCACACAGTCATGATATACCAGATTATATAACGGTACCGGAACTCCTTCTTTCGGTGTTCCCGGTTTTTTCATCATAAAATCATACGGTGCGTAATGACAGAAAACCAGACTCGGGACTGCCCAGTCGCTTACTTCTTCCGAACTTGGCAGGATACCCTGGGAGAGCAGATACTCAAAGCATCTTCCTCTGAATTCATAACATTCTCTCCGTGTCATGCGATGTTCCGGATTGTCACATTCATCTCCTTCGTTACAGGTGAATACATCCAGATAAGCACCATCCAGCCGGATTCCGTGTTTTTTGATCTCGGTAAAATTGCGCTTCACATAATACGGTGCCTGTGTTGCACACAGATATGACTGTGGACCTCCCGCCCATCTCTGGTGCTCCGGAATACTTCCATCCGGTAATCTGCAGGCATAATTTTCATCAAAACTTGGAGCAGCTTTATAAAAATCTCTGTACTGATCATGGATACCAAACATATAACCACATTCGTGCATGGTATCTGCCAGTTCTTTCATATCTTCCCAGCCACCGGCCTCTTTACACGCCGGCAGGTAATCAGGATGTTGGTTGTCATATCCCGGCTGTGCCCAGCCATCCAGATGAAGATACAGCTTTTCCACTCCCTGCTCATGAAGTTCTCTGATTTCTTTTGTACGTTGTGCAAAAGTTGTCAGATGATTGTTCTTTTCCGGATTCTCCGGATCAAAGAAATCGGAGTTGTGTTGCACCTGGGTTTTGATTCCCTTGTGAACGAAAGCACATCCGATCAGATCGTTGACGGAAGGATTTCTTGCCGCTTTTTCTTCCAGCGTTCTTAATCTTCCCTGTTCGTTTACATAAGACCGATATTCTTTACACAAATCATTGTAATCACAGTCATCCAGGAAAGTATATCGCATCACTCTGCGATAATCCATCTTTCCGAGACTCGGTTCAAAGTATACGCCGACGTGGGTGTATGGACCGCCTGCCGGATGTTCGGCATAGTATCCTGCATTCCACGGTGTGGTGCAGATTGCGATATACCCCTGTCTGTCTTTTACCTGACCGAACCATGGCATATATCCGCCTGCTGTTTCAAAGAATCCTGCAAACGGAATCGCAGACAACGGTATCTCCCAGTCATTCGGAATCAGAATACCCTGCTGATGTGTCAGCAGCGTATACCAGCTGTCTTTCTTTTCTTCAAAAGCCATCTGACCCGGCCAGAGTACTTTTTCAACCTGAAGCCCTTCTTCTTTTAACGGAACCCATTCGAAATATACCTGTTCCGTGGTATCTTCCATCCAGATCAGTGTCTCAAAAGCATACGGATAAGTCACGCCGTCTTTTTCAAATCCCTCAAAACAGCTTCGGATTCCGATGCCGACACCCATAGTATAGGTTTCATGGGTGATGGTTACTGCATCCAGAAAAGAAAAGCTTCCTTCTTTACAGATCAGTTTCGGCTGAAAGCCATCCGCCCATTCCCAGCGGGTCTGATCCTTTTCTACCGTCACCGCCAGAGTCTCCTGACAGAAACAGACTTTCGTATTTCCTCTTTCAATTATCATCATAGGTGTTTGCCTCTTTATTTTTTCCTTTGTCAACTGTTCGTCCTTGTCCCTCAGACAGTTGTTTTTGTTTTATTCATTATAACCAGTTTTTTCGTTTTTGAGTTGTCTTATTGTGTACTCTTATTGTCTGATTGCGTATGCTTTTTAGCGTTTTACCATAATAAAGCGCTTATTTTGCACGAAATCAGGCCGATCCTTTTGTTGTGGATTACCCTGTTCTCTGGTAAAATAGGGGTATTCGGAGGGATGTGTTCACTTATGACTTATATTGAAACAAAGCTGAAACGCGAGATTGTGATTGATTCGATCATCACGATTCATTATTTTGAATATATGCGGGATTTTGTATTCCGTGGGGAATCCCATGATTTCTGGGAATTTATGTATGTTGATAAAGGCAGTGTGATCGTTCAGGGCGGAGAACATCAGTTTACACTTCACGCCGGAGATATTATTTTTCATGAACCAAATGAGTTTCATGCGATCCGCTCAGTCGGAAATTCTTCCCCAAATCTTGTTGCTGTCTCTTTTGTCAGTCATTCTCCGGCAATGGGTGAATTCCGTGGAAAAAAGATGACATTAAATATGGAGGAACGGACGTTGATTTCCCACATTCTCGACACCGCCCGGAAAGTATTATCCACACCGATGAATATTCCTTCCGTGGAACAGGTCAAGCTTCGGGCGGATGCACCGATTGGTTCCCAGCAGATGATTCTGCTGTATCTGGAGCTTTTTCTTGTCACAGTACTTCAAAATAATGCAAAGCCTGATGTTTTTCCGCGCCGGCGGATCACGGGGACGTTCGTGAGTCCGGTAGAGCTTTCGGGAACACGGGAGAAGCGTTTACAAGAAATCACAGAGTTTATGGAGTTTCATATCTGCGAACAGCTTTCGCTGGATCAACTGTGTGAGCATTTTTCACTGAGCCGTTCTTCGATTCAGAAACTATTTCAGAAGGAGAAGGGATGTGGTCCGATGGAATATTTTAACGGACTGAAGATTCAGCGGGCAAAGGATATGATCCGGGACGGACGGAAAAATCTGACGGAGATCGCAGGGTTTTTGTCTTATAGTTCGCTGCCTTATTTTTCGAAGCAGTTTAAGAAGGCTACGGGGATGGCGCCGATGGAGTATGCTTCTTCGGTGAAGGGGATTACGCAGGCGCTGAAGGGGGAAAATTCTTGAGGTTTCTTATTTTTATTGGCTACGCGGACGCCGAAAAACCGGGGCGGGAGTGCGGGATCAGACGGGGAACG